>Ga0209040_10000440_pt1 | contig 32035 bp, 35 predicted proteins | sample BogFormECP12_OM3_FD_188240 | JGI IMG/M metagenome (GOLD analysis project Ga0209040, IMG submission 188240) | Bog forest soil microbial communities from Calvert Island, British Columbia, Canada - ECP12_OM3 (SPAdes) (version 2) | ecosystem: Environmental > Aquatic > Freshwater > Wetlands > Bog ... | reverse complement strand
TGGCCGGGCGGTCTTCGGCAACGGGGTGATCGGGAACATCACGTACTTGCTGCTGCAGACGGCCAGCGCGGCGATCTTGTTCTTCGGTGCGAATACCAGTTTCAACGGTTTTCCCGCGCTGACGAGTTTCATTGCCGAGGACAGCTTTCTGCCGCGGCCGATGATGAAACGTGGTCATCGTTTGGTGTTTTCCAACGCCATCATCGTGCTGACTGCGCTGGCGGTGACACTGGTGATCGTGACCGGCGGCTCGGTCGACGCGGTGGTGCCGCTGTTTGCGATGGGCGTGTTCACCGGTTTCTCGATGGCCGGCTATGGCATGACCAAACACTGGCTGACCCATCGTGGGCCCGGTTGGCGACGCAAGTTGGTGATCAACCTGTCGGCGGGGATCTTGTCGACGATCGTGGTGGGCATCTTCGCGGTGGCCAAGTTCACCGAGGGAGCCTGGCTGGTAGTCGTTGTCATGCCGGTGCTGGTGTTCGCCTTGATGCGGCTCAACCGGCAGTACCGCGCCGAGGCGGCGGTTTTGGAGATGTCGCGCGCCGAGCGTCCAGAGTTGACCAAGCACGCGCGGCATCGGGTGTTCGTCTTCGTGGACAGCGTCGACCTCGCGGTGATTGAGGCAGTGCGCTACGCAAACGGGCTGCACGCCGACGAGCTGACCGCGGTGCACTTTCTGATAGACGCGGTTCATACGGCGCGTTTGCAGCAGCGCTGGCAGCACTTCGAGCACGATAAGCTGCTGCGTGTGGTCGCGTGCCCGGATCGCAACTTGAGTCGGGCAGCGCAAGAGCTGGTCCTGCAAGAATTGAACGACCATCCAGACAGCCAGATAACGGTGCTGCTGCCGCGTCGAACATATGCGCCGCTGGTGGGCCGGCTGTTGCATGACCGCACCGCCGACAGGATGGCTGGGGCCATCAGCAGAGTCCCGGGTGCGACCGCGCAAATCCTGGCTTACGACGTGGGATCTCGGATCGCACAGGCGGCGGACGCGGCCCGCTCAGGAGGAAGCGACGGGTGACCAGTGCGGTCGACGTGCCTGGCCTGCCGTCGGCAGCTCGAGAGATGGCCCGCCGAAGGCAATTTCCCAGCGGCCCACTGCGACCCCAGCCGCGGTGGGGCTGATCGAGCGATGCTCACGAACCGGTGAGCCTAGCCTCCTCGAGGTCGAGGTCTCGTTCGATGGTGCGCAACAATGTCGCGTTGATGTGGCCGTCGCGCCTCAACGCCAGCACGACTGACCGCTCGACGCGCAGTAACTCCAGCCGCAACGTCCGATAGCGTTCCATCTCCTGGGCCTCGTCGGACTCCTGATCGTTCGGGGGACTGATTTGCAGTCGTCGCACCCGAGCCTCGTACAGGGCACGTGCAGATTTGATGGCATCGTCGGCGCCGTCAGCGCCGGTGTGGTCGTCGAGCCACTTCAACGCGGCGCGCGCCGCTTCCAGTCGAGCTTTGTTCTCTTCGGTTGCGAAATCCTCGGCCTTTAGCCCGAGTCGGCGCAGCAGCCAAGGCAGGCTTGTGCCCTGGATGAGCAGACTTGCCACAATCACCGCGGCCGCCACCATGATCACCAGGTCGCGGTCGGGAAAGGGGGAGCCGTTGGCGAGCCGTAGCGGGATCGCCAGCGCGGCTGCCAACGACAAACCGCCGCGCATGCCGGCCCACGCCACGACTACGCGTTCCCGCCATACGGGCCCGCCGCTTGTGCGGCCGAACAGCTTCGCGGTGGCGGGTCCGAAGAGCATCCAGACCAGTCGCAGGACGACCACCGTCACAATCACGGCTGACATCACGGCCACGACATGCAGTGCAGGCATACCCGGTACCCAGTGCACCGAGCGCACAAGTTCCATGCCGACCAGGGTGAACAGCACTGCGTTCAGCAGGAACACCAAAACATCGAGAAATGCAAAGGCCTGCAGTCGCGCGCCGGGCGCGTAGATGGCGCTGAGGTGCGAGCCCACATAGATACCGGCGGCAACGGTGGCTAGAACCCCGGACAGATGGACGGCCTCTGCCAGCGCATAGGTGACGAACGGCGTCGCCAGCGAGATGGTGATCTCCAACAACGGTTGGTCCATGCGTCGCCGGACTGCCACGACTAGCCAACCGATGGCGAGGCCGAGCACCGCACCGCCCGCGGGAGCCGCAAGGAGCGTCACCACGAGCGGGCCGGGTCGCACCGCCCCGGACACCGCGGCGCCCACGGCGCCGGCATAGAGCACCAACGCGGTGCCGTCGTTGGTGAGGCCCTCGCCCTCGACGATTGTGGCGAGCCGCTCAGGCACGTCCAGCCGCTTGAAGACGGAGGTGGCCGCCACCGCATCGGTGGGCGCCACAACCGCTCCGGCTGTCACAGCCACCGCCAGTGGCACACCGGCGAGACCAAGCAATACCCGGGCGAACCGCGGCTGTGGTGACCACCACCAGTCCCACCGCCAGCAGCCCGATCGGCCGGGCATTGGCGCGAAGATCTTCTGGCGCAATGAAATTCGCCGCGTAATACAGCAAAGGCGGCAAAAACACGTAGAACACGACCTCCGGCGACAGCTGTGGAACGCTGACCCACGGCAACCAGCTCAACAGTGCACCGACAGCTACCAGCAAAACTGGGTACGGTACGCCGACCCGCTCAGCCACCCACACCGCCGCCACGGCCGCTAGCGGTCCGCACAGCAGCAGGACCAAGTAGCCCGCCGGATTCACAACCGCACCTCCCAGTGCCACGGCCGGCTATCGATGAACTGCTCGCTGTTGCGGTGATTGGCTAGCTCAGCGTAATGGCATGGTGAACTGTGTGATCGGGGGTCGATCAGATCGCGGCGCTCATCCAAGGCTGACAGATGACCATGATGGAGGAACGGGTATGACCGCCGCTGACGACACGAGTGGTGAGGGGGTGGTCGAGGCGCCGAATGCCGGTTGGCTTACATCCGGTGTCGGTGCGGTCGCAGCGGCGAGTTTCTTCTCTGATTCTGGTCATGAGGTGACGACGTCGGTGCTGCCGGCCTTCCTCACCGGCACGCTGGGAGCCTCGGCGGCAGCATTGGGCGTGATCGACGGGATCAGTGACGCGCTGATCGGTGTAATGAAGCTCATCGGCGGGCCGTTGGCGAACGACCCGCACCGGCGGGCACGGACCGCTTCTGCTGGTTATCTGGGAACTGCGGTGGCGACCGGAGCGATCGGTGCGGCGGTAACCATATGGCAGGTCGGTGCGCTGCGTGCGATCGCCTGGTTGTCCCGCGGTTTACGGTCTCCGGCCCGCGATGCGTTGCTGGCTTCTCTTTGCCCAACATCGGCGCAGGGCAGGGCGTTCGGGCTCGAAAGGGCGGGTGACAACCTTGGCGCGGTCGCGGGTCCATTGCTGGCGGCCGGCTTGGTGACCTGGGTCGGTGTCCGCCCTGCGCTCTATCTGGCAGCGGTTCCGGGTTTGTTCGCCGCAATCGCGATCATCGTTGCCGCGCGCGAGTCCCGGCGTAGCGTGCAGACCCGTCGGGAGTCCTCGCCGCGTCGGCTCGAGTTGCGCGCGTTGCGCGATGCCGGCATGCTCCGCGCGCTATTGCCGATGCTGCTCTTCGAGTTCGGCAACCTCGCAACGACTCTGCTGATATTGCGCGCGACCCAGCTGCTCACGTCTCAGGACCGATCGGTTACCACGGCGACCTCGGTCGCGATCCTGATCTATGCCGGGCATAACGTGATTGCGACGTTCGCGTCCTTATTAGCCGGACGGTGGTACGACCGGGCGGGCCCGCGGGTGGCGTTCGCGACCGGCGCGGCCGTATATGTCATCGGTTACGGCGTCTTCTCCGCCGGTGTGCATAGCGTGATCGCGGTCGTACTGGCTTTCGCGGCAGCCGGGGCAGGGATCGGACTTGCAGAACCCACGGAATCAGCGGTGGTGGCGCAACTGCTTCCGGACAGGCTGCGCGGCAGCGGGTTCGGAGTGCTGGGAGCGGTGCAGGCGGCAGGTGACGTGGTGGCGACAGTCGTCGCTGGGCTACTTTACGCGCTGATTTCGCCGGCCGTGGCGTTCGGCTACGCGGCTGCCTGGATGCTCGCGGCGGCTATTGCTTCGGGGACGCTACGCCGGTCAGCGACTGGACAACCGCGGGGTCGTTTCTCGTGATCGTCCGATTGGCGTCTGGTTGCCGCGGGAATCCGTGGAGCTGACGAGTAGCCGGTGCATCACCAGCGGAAGCGTTGTTTCTGCTCGGTGACCTCGTCGGCGGTCATCAGACCGGAGTCGGCCAGCTTGGCGAGCAGCGATTGCGCCCTCGCGGCGAGCTCGCGCAACTCGGCAGCGATCTCCGCCACCGGCTCGCCCTGCGGCCGCTGCGATGGCTTCGGATTGCCCCGGGCAGTCAGTCTTGTGCGCTGATCGCCGCGTCCCAGGGAAGCGCTGCTGCCGACAGCGCCCCCGGCCGCACCGGCGAGACCCATGTTGCTGAACAGATTGCCGGAACTACCCGCGGCGATCTCCGGGGCGGCCGCGGCGCCGGTGATCGGCAGCGTAAAGGCGGCCGGGCGAATCTCGGGTGCCGCCACCGTCCAAGCCGACGGCACCGACAGTCTGCCGACCGTGTTTCCCTGGCCCAAGCCGGCGGATACGGATGCCGTCGCCGCGTTCGATGGTGCACCGACGCTGCCCTGGCCGCCCCAGAACCATTCCGGCAGCTTGGCGGCGCCCGGCCCATAGCCCGTGTAGGGCCCCCTGCCCTGAGCGAAGTCACGGTCGGCATTGATCTCAAAGCCGCGGAAGTTGGTCCCGACCCCCGTGAACGCTGCCGCGATGCCTGTCGCCGTGGAGCCGACAGAAGTCGTGCCTATTGGGATTTCCACGAGCGTCAGGGCGACCGAGATCGGGCTCAGCAGATCAGACAGGGCGCTCGCCGATGGCGGATCCGCCGCCGCGGACGACGCCAGCCCCTGCAGCGTTTGGGGGATCGCATTGATCACCCGCGAGCCGCTCGACATTGACGACTGCGCCACCGCGACAGCCTGGCTGCCCGCCCCAGCCGGATTGGTGGTCGGTGGTGGCGAGGTGAAGGGCGTCAACGTCGATGCCGCCGCCGACGAGCCGGCGTAGCCGTACATCGCGGCGGTGTCCTGGGCCCACATCTCGGCATAGTCGGTTTCGGTTGCCGCGATCGCAGCGGTGTTCTGCCCGAAGATGTTGGTTGCGATCAACGTCATCGAAAGCGTGCGGTTGGCAGTGATGACCGCCGGCGGCACCGTCATTGCGAAGGCCGCCTCGTAGGCCGCTGCGGCAGCTTTGGCCTGTGTGGCGGTTTGTTCAGCTTGCGCGGCGGCCGTGGTCATCCACTCCACGTAGGGCGCGGCCGCTGCCGCCATCGAGGCTGACGAGGGACCCAGCCACGACCCGCCGCTCAGCTCGGAAATCACCGACTCGTAGGAAGCAGACGTGGATTGCAGCTCGGCGGCCAGCCCATCCCAAGCGGTAGCCGCCGCCACCATCGGCCCCGAGCCGGGGCCGGCATACATTCTGCCGGAGTTGACCTCCGGCGGTAACATCGCGAAATCCATTGCCGTATCCCGTCTTAACCGGTCGCCATCGCGTTAGCGGCTTCGGTGACCGCATATGACGTCGCACTCGTTCCGAGCGTGCTGACGAATAACTGGTGAATCGCCTCTGCCTGGGCGCTGGTCGCCTGATACATCTGCGCGTGAACGGCGAATTGCGCGGCCGTCAGCGCCGACACTTCGTCGGCGGCGGCAGGTAACACCCCGGTGGTCGGCGCCGCGGCGGCGGCATTCTGCGCGCTCATCGTCGTGCCGATCCCGGCCAAGTTGGCGGCCGCGGCGGTCAGCGCCTCCGGCTGTGTGGTGACGAATGACATCGGTATTCCTCTCGATAGGTGTCAAATACGGTTGAACATGGCGTGTGGATACCATGCGTCATAACGTGAATACGTTGAACACGCCGCCGGATAGTCCCGATGGCGAACGGGGAATTCGAGGTTGAGCAGAACCTGACTCATTGGCCCCCGTCCTCTGCACCCAACTCACTCACGGGCAGAAGCCATAAGCCGGTGCGGCGGTTAAAGGCGAGCCTCATCGCCTGAACGCGATGCTAACGGCGGGTTAACTCCAGATGCAACGCACTGCGGATATTTGCGGCAAATACCGGAAGCGGTTAGTCGGACACCAGGTTGTAGGCGTCCACTCGCCACACACCGTCGACCCGGCTGAGCTGATTCCAGCACGCGGTCCGCTGAGGGGCCTCGCCGAGCGCGGGGTCGAGCTGTCCGAGCAGTGCGCGGTTGAACGCATCGTGAGACACCATGACAAGCGGTCCCGGGCCATAGTCGGCCGCCAGTTCGAAGAACGCTTGGCGGGCGCGGGCGGCCAAGGCGGTGAGCGGCTCGACGCCGGGAGCGAGATCGACACTGCCGTATTCGCGTTCGACCTCGTCACGTAAGTGGCCCGTCATCGGCCCATAATCGCGATCGTTGAGTCGGACGTCGACCGTAACCGGCGCACCGCTGGCCGCACCGATTGCCTGCGCGGTGGCGACGGCTCTTTGCAGCGGGCTGCAGATCACCGCGGTCGGATGTTTGGACGCGAGCGCCTCGGCGAGTCGTGTGGCCTCGGCGATCCCGACCTCGTCCAACGGCGGGTCGCTGAGCCCTCGCAGTCGCCCCTGCGCATTGAGTGCGGTCTGCCCGTGACGGGCCAGGAAGACGCGATCGGCAATAGAGGTCATTGCCGGGCAGTTTCGAACTCAGGAACGACCGCAACCGAACGATTACTGCGGCGCAACAAGTTTCGCGTATATCTAACGATCAAGACCACATTGATCTCCTCTGGTGCGTTCGCACCCGGGCGCAGGTTCGCCGCCTGACCGCTAAGCCTAGGGGACGAATCCGCGCCACTCGGCGCGTAGGGCGATTGACCGACTACCTCGCCGCTGAGTAATCTGGCGGCAAGACAGGCGGTGGGGCTCGCCACCTGCGGTCGACGGAAGAGCCGGCGACTGCCAACGGTCCCTGGGAACTAGATCGAGACTGACGAAGTCGCGTGCGATCTGCGCGGCGCCTCAGGCGATGGAAACCCGGGAGCAGAGTATGACTAAATCACCCCGAGATCACGTCGAATCATGGAGTCGACGGGGAAATTACTGCAGGCAGTGGCCGCGTATTGGCTGCTGGCCCTGCCAGCGGTGGCGTTGCCCGCAGAAGGCTGATGTGCGTCGAAAACTGTTGTGCCGCAATGGAGGGAGCAGGCGTGGACGAAGTTTGCCTCAAGCTCAGCGCGTACTTCGGTGAGCGTCAACGCGTGGACGGTCGCTTCGTAGCCGAGAGCATGCTGAGCCTTTATGAACAGCGGCGCGTCGCGACCAGCATCGTGCTGCGCGGGATCGCTGGCTTCGGCTCGCGGCATCACTTTAGAAGCGACCAATCCCTGAGCTTGTCGGAAGAACCCCCTGTTGCGGTGATCGCGGTGGACACCGGCCCTGTCATCGAGGGATTGCTCGAATCGGTACTTGGGGTCGACAAGTGCGGCCTGATAAGCCTGGAGCGCGCCCGGTTGCTGCGCGACGACATCCACAGCATCGAACTCTCCGACGAATATCACGAGGCAACCAAGCTGACGATCTACGTCGGCCGCAAAGAGCGCGTTTACGGTATGCCCGCCTACGTTGCGGTCTGCGATCTGCTCTATCGGCGGCAGCTCGCGGGCGCATCGGTGTTCATGGGCGTCGACGGCACGATCCGAGGCCATCGTGAACGAGCGCGTTTCTTCGACCGAAACACCGATGTACCGATGATGATCATCGCCGTCGGCAGCGGTGAGCGAATCGGCCGAGTGCTACCGGAGCTTGGTGCGCTATTGAAGCGCCCACTGGTTACGGTCGAACGGGTCCGGGTGTGCAAGCGCGACGGCGAACTCTTGGAGCGGCCGCACGCACTGCCAGGAACTGACGAGCACGGCTTGGCGCTGTGGCAGAAGCTGATGGTCTACTCCTCGGAATCCGCACGCTGCGACGGGATGCCGATCCACCGTGCGCTGATCCAACGGCTGCGGCAGCAGAAATCCTCGCGCGGGGCGACGGTGTTGCGTGGAATCTGGGGCTTCCACGGCGATCACGCGCCGCACGGTGACAAGCTGTTGTCGTTGAGTCGCCACGTGCCGGTCGTGACGATCATTATCGACAGCCCGAACAACATCGCCGCGTCCTTCGACATCGTCGACGAGATGACCCGCGAACAAGGTTTGGTGACAAGCGAAATGGTGCCCGCGCTGGCCGCCGACGGCGACGGCCGGCCCGGCATGGCTCGTTACCAGTACTAAGCCCAACGCAATAAGAAGAAATGACTAGCCACCGCGTGGGCTCCGGAGCTCGGGCGTCGGCGACGCGACGAGTCGCGGGCACGGACGCGTGCTGTGGACTGTCGCGCAACTGGGGATAACCGGCCACCAAACTCGCATCGTCGGCGGCGCGCCGCATATCCGCGTCGGTGTCCTGCCGCAGGGTGGCCGCATGACGATGTTGACGCGGGCCGAAATCGGAGCGCTCGGTGAGCAGTTGGCCACCGACCACCTGACCGGCCTTGGGCTGCGGATCCTGACCCGCAACTGGCGCTGCCGATTCGGCGAGCTGGATGTGATCGCCGTCGACCCGACGACAAACACGGTGGTGTTCATTGAGGTCAAGACCCGCACCGGCGATGGTTTCGGCGGTCTGGCCGAAGCGGTGACCGAGCGGAAGGCGCGCCGGCTGCGTCGGCTGGCTGCGATGTGGCTGGCCACTCAAGACCAACGTTGGGCGGCGGTCCGCATTGATGTGATCGGCGTGCGGATTGGTCGACGTCGCACGCCGGAAATCAGCCATCTGCAGGGAGTCGGCTGATGGCGCTGGGGCGTGCGTTTTCGGTCGCGGTGCTGGGGCTAGACGGCGAGATTGTGGAGATCGAAGCCGATATCACCTCGGGCCTGCCGGGTGTGCATCTGGTAGGCCTGCCCGACGCTGCGTTGCAGGAGTCACGAGACCGGGTCCGTGCAGCGATCACCAACTGCAACAACCGCTGGCCCATGTCTCGCCTCACCCTGGCACTCTCACCGGCGACGCTGCCGAAGGTGGGCTCGGTATATGACCTCGCCCTAGCGGCAGCGGTGTTGTCGGCGCAGCGGAAGACGCCGTGGCGACAGCTGGAGGCGGTCGTGGTGCTGGGCGAGTTGGCTCTCGACGGACGAGTTCGGCCGGTGCGCGGAGTGCTGCCGGCCGTGCTCGCGGCCAAGGGTGAGGGCTGGGAGACCGCAGTGGTTCCGGTGGAGAACCTGCCCGAAGCCAGCCTGGTCGACGGCATTGAAGTCTGGGGTGTGCGCACCCTGGCGCAACTACAGGCCTGGCTCAGCGGATCGGCGCAGCTGGATGAACGGACCAGCAAGGCGGTTCCGGCGCCTGAGCCGTCGGCGGATCTGGCCGATGTGATGGGTCAGACCCAGGCCCGATTCGCCGTCGAGGTGGCCGCTGCCGGGGCTCATCACCTGATGCTCACCGGCCCGCCGGGTGTGGGTAAAACAATGCTGGCACAACGTCTTCCAGGACTTCTTCCGTCGCTGTCGGACAGCGAGTCGTTAGAGGTCACCGCAATTCACTCAGTCGCCGGCCTGCTCTCGGATGCCACACCGCTGATTACCCGGCCGCCATTCGTCGCGCCGCACCACAGTTCCAGCGTCGCAGCGCTGGTTGGGGGTGGTTCGGGAATGGCGCGGCCGGGGGCCATCAGCCGGGCCCACCGCGGGGTGTTGTTCCTCGACGAATGCGCCGAGATCAATGTCAGCGCATTGGAGGCACTGCGAACGCCGTTGGAAGACGGCGAGATTCGCCTTGCCCGCCGCGACGGGGTGGCGTGCTATCCGGCCCGCTTTCAACTGGTCCTGGCCGCCAACCCATGTCCCTGCGCCCCGGCGGATCCGCGGGACTGCATTTGTGCGGCGGCGGCCAAACGGCGCTACCTCGGTCGACTGTCCGGGCCGCTGATGGACCGCGTCGACTTACGAGTCGAGATGCATCCGGTGCGGATGCGCGCCTTCGCGGCCGCCGAGGCCGAGTCGACCGCCCACGTCCGCGGCAGGGTGGCATCGGCCCGTGACGCGGCGACGCAGCGCTGGCGCCCACACGGATTTCGCACCAATGCCGAGGTCAGCGGAACGCTGCTGCGGCGTCGATTCCGGCCGGCCGATGCGGCGATGCAGCCGCTGCGGACCGCGCTGGAGCGCGGGATGCTGAGCATCCGCGGCGTCGACCGCACACTTCGGGTCGCCTGGACATTGGCTGATTTGGCCGGCCGCACATCGCCCGGACGCGACGAGGTGGCCGTCGCGCTGAGCTTCCGCCAACCCGGAGCCTCCCGATGACCGACCTGACGCTGCGCGCATGGGCCTACCTGTCCCGCGTGGTCGAACCACCCTGCGCTGAACTTGCCGCCTTGGTGAATGGGGCGGGACCGATAGAGGCCGCGGAACGGGTGCGACGGGGCCAGGTCGATGACGTCCTGGCGCGACACACCGAAGCGAGGCGCGAAATCGACAGGGCTGCAGACGATCTTGAGTTGCTCGCCCGCCGCGATGGTCGGCTGATCACGCCCGACGACGATGAGTGGCCGATGCTGGCGTTCACCGCGTTCGGCAGCGTCGCAGTCGCGTCGAAGCCGCAGGGCAGACCGCCGCTGGTGTTGTGGGCGGTGGGACCGGCCCGGCTCGACGAGACGGCACAACGGGCGGCCGCCGTTGTCGGAACGCGGGCGGCGACCAGCTATGGCGAACAGGTGGCCGGCGACCTGGCGGCCGGGCTGGCCGAGCAGGATGTCGCGGTGATCTCCGGCGGGGCCTACGGCATTGACGGCGCGGCCCACCGCGCGGTGCTTGCAGTCGAGGGCGTCACTGTCGGAGTCTTGGCCGGCGGGCTTGATATCCCTTATCCGGCAGGGCATTCCGGGCTACTACATCGTGTCGCCAGCACCGGATTGTTGATCACCGAATACCCGCCCGGGGTGCGACCGGCACGCCACCGGTTCCTGACGCGCAACCGCCTGGTCGCCGCATTCGCCGGAGCGGCGGTGGTGGTGGAGGCCGGTTTACGCAGCGGCGCTGCAAACACCGCCGCGTGGGCGCGCGTCTTGGGCAGGGTGGTGGGTGCGGTGCCCGGACCGGTGACCTCGTCGGCGTCGACGGGATGCCACGCCCTGCTGCGCGCCGGCGCCGAAGTTGTCACCCGCGCCGAGGACATCGTCGAGCTGGTGGGTCGCATCGGTGAGCTGGCGCCCGAGGAACCCCGCCCCGCAACGGCGCTGGACGGGCTCAGTGACGACGAGCGCCAGGTGTATGAGGCGCTACCGGGTCGCGGACTCGCCACGGTCGACGAGATCGCCGTCGGCGCCGCGTTGCAGCCGGCGCGAATACTGGCGCCACTGGCGATGCTGGAGGTCGCCGGCCTGGCCGAGCGGCACGACGGCCGCTGGCGACTAGTCCGGAATCGCGGCGGAACGGGGTGACGACGATAGCTCGTCGACTGAGTCGCCGGACGCACGTTCAAATCCGGTACGACGACCAAGGACACGCATTAGTCCCCGTCACAATGGTGCGATGAACATCGAATGCGGCGATCCAGGTAGCCGCCACAGTCCTACCCGCCCGCCGGCGGTGTCGCTGCGATCTGGATGGTGGTGATGGCCGAGCCGAACCTGCGCAGCGCCTTGCTGGTCGAGGTACCCGAAGCGGAACCCCTTGTCCGCCAGTGGCGGATGGACCTCGACCCGCACGCCGCTTTAGGCGTCCCCGCCCATATCACACTGCTTTTTCCGTTCGCTCCGCCGCCGCTTATCAGCACCACGATCCTCGATCGACTCGGCGAGCTGCTGACCGCGGTCGATGCGTTCAGCTACAACCTCATCGAGACCGGCTGGTTCGGCGACACGGTGCTATGGCTGGCTCCGGACCCGCCCGACCCGTTCAGAAGTCTCACCAGGCGCATCGGCGACGCATTTACTGATTACCCGCCCTACGGCGGTCGGTTCGGCGAACCCGTTCCGCACCTGACGATCGCAGATGGTGGCCTACCCGAGCGGATGAAGGCTGCCGAAACTGCGGTCCAAGCTGGTCTTCCCATCAGCGCCACCGCGGCGTCGGTAAGCCTGCTGCACGAACTGGTAACCGGGCGATGGCAGCGCGCCGCGTCGTTTCCTCTCCGAAGGGCCACGTCCGACGCACAGCAACACCGCGGCCGTTGAAAGTCACCAAAACGCCGTGATGGCGGTGGCTCGTATAGTCGACGGGGTCAGCTGTGAAGGGGAGGAACCACGTGGCCGGTCGACCAGTGCACACCCTCAAAGTGGTGCGCCGCGAAGAACTCACGTCCCACATGTTTCGGGTTGTCCTCGGCGGCAGCGGCTTCGGCACCTTCACGCCCAGCAAGTTCACCGACTCCTACGTCAAGCTGGTTTTCGTCGGCGACGACGTCGATATGGCCAGCCTGCCCCAACCGCTGACGCTGGACAGTTTCGCCGACCTGCCGCCGGCCGAGCAGCCGGTGGTGCGGACCTTGACGGTGCGTCGTGCCGACCCGGCCGCTCGTGAGATCGCCATCGACGTCGTCGTGCACGGTGAGCACGGCGCAGCCGGATTGTGGGCCGCCACGGCCGAGCCCGGTCAGCCGGTGTACCTGATGGGCCCTAGTGGCGCCTACGCCCCGGATCCGGCCGCCGACTGGCACTTGCTGGCCGGCGACGAGACCGCGCTGCCGGCCATCAGCGTTGCGCTGGAAGCGTTGCCCGCCAATGCAATTGGCCAGGCGTTCATCGAGATCGCCGGGCCCGAAGACGAAATCCCGCTGACCGCACCGCAGGGTGTCCGGATCGATTGGATTTATCGCGGCGGGCGAGCCGATCTGATCGGCGAGGACCGGGCCGGCGACTTCGCGCCGTTGATCGAGGCGGTCAAGTCCGCCCCGTGGCTTCCCGGGCAGGTGCACGCCTTCGTGCACGGCGAAGCGCAGGCGGTCATGCACAACCTTCGGCCGTATATCCGCAAAGACCGCGAAGTGGATGCGAAGTGGGCGTCGATCTCGGGTTACTGGCGGCGCGGTCGCACCGAAGAGACGTTCCGGCAGTGGAAGAGAGAACTGGCTGAGGCTGAGGCCGGGGCCGGGGCTTACTAGGGGGCTCGTCAGCCAAAACACCGGCTGGCATGCTCATCGCATGGCATTCGGGGACTATCAAAACGAGATTTACTTCCAGGGTCTGGCGGGAGTGGCGCCGTCACTGCCGATGGTGTTCGCGGAACTGGAAGCCAAGGCCGCGAAGGCCCTACCGCCGTCGGTGTGGTCATACGTCGCAGGCGGGGCTGGGGACGAGCGCACCCAGCGGGTCAACTGCGAGGCTTTTCAGGGTTGGGGACTGATCCCGCGGATGTTCGTCGGCGCCAAGGAACGCGACCTGTCCGTCGAGCTGTTCGGGATGAAGCTGCCCACACCGGTGTTCATGGCGCCCATCGGGGTCATCGGGTTGTGTGCCCAGGACGGCCACGGCGACCTGGCCACCGCCCGCGCGGCCGCCCGCACCGGCGTTCCGATGGTCGCCTCGACGTTGACCGTCGACCCGATGGAAGATGTCGCTGCCGAGTTTGGCCAGACCCCCGGGTTCTTCCAGCTGTACACGCCGACCGACCGTGAGCTGGCCGCCAGCCTGGTGCACCGCGCCGAAGCGGCCGGCTTCAAGGGCATCGTCGTCACCCTCGACACCTGGGTTACCGGTTGGCGTCCGCGCGACCTGAGCACGTCGAACTTCCCCCAGTTGCGCGGACATTGCCTGAGCAACTACACCAGCGACCCGGTATTCCGTGCCAGCCTGTCGCAACCGCCCGAAGAGAACCCGCAGGGCGCCGTGCTGCGCTGGGCGCAGGTCTTCGGCAACCCGCTGACGTGGGACGACCTTCCGTGGCTGCGTTCGCTGACCAAGCTGCCGCTGCTCGTCAAGGGCATCTGTCACCCCGACGATGCGCGGCGCGCCAGGGACGGCGGTGTTGACGGCATCTACTGCTCCAACCACGGCGGCCGGCAGGCCAACGGCGGCTTGCCCGCGCTGGACTGCCTGCCGAGCGTGGTCGACGCCGCTGACGGGCTACCGGTGCTGTTCGACTCGGGGATCCGCAGCGGCGCCGACATCGTGAAGGCCCTCGCGCTCGGGGCGACCGCGGTGGGCATCGGGCGCCCCTATGCTTACGGCCTGGCGTTGGGCGGCGCCGACGGTATTGTGCACGTGCTGCGCGCTCTGCTGGCCGAAGCCGATCTGACCATGGCCGTCGACGGGTATCCATCACTGGCTGATCTCACTCCCGACACATTGCGGCGCGTCAGCTGAATCAGACGGTCGGTGTCTGCGACCGTGAGGTAGTGGAGGCGATCCTCGACGAGTTCGACGACTTTCTGGCCCTGCAGCGCGGTCGCTCGGCGCACACCCGTCGCGCTTACCTGGGCGACCTGCGGTCGTTGTTCGCCTTCCTGGACGAACGCGCGCCCGGGACCGGCCTACGTGGCCTGAGCCTGCTGGCGTTGCGGTCGTGGCTGGCCGCCGGGGCAGGCGCCGGTGCGGCGCGCACCACGTTGGCACGCCGCACGTCGGCGGTTAAGGCGTTCACCGCGTGGGCGGTGCGGCGGGGGCTATTGAGCGAAGACCCGGCTACTCGGCTGCAGGTGCCGAAGACGCGTCGCAACCTGCCGGCGGTGTTGCGACAAGACCAGGCCCTGGCCGCCATGTCAGCCGCGAAATCCGGCTGCCAGCAAGGTGATCCGCTGGCGCTGCGGGACCGGTTGATTGTGGAGTTGTTGTACGCCACCGGGATTCGAGTCAGCGAGCTGTGCGGCCTGGACATCGACGACGTCGACACCGGGCATCGGGTGCTGCGCGTGCTCGGTAAGGGCGACAAGCAGCGCACCACCCCGTTCGGGGAACCGGCCGCCGATGCGTTGAGCCGATGGCTGGCCGACGGGCGTCCCGCGCTGGTCACCGCGGAGTCCGGGCCGGCGCTGCTGCTGGGCGCGCGGGGTCGACGGCTGGACGTGCGACAAGCCCGCACAGTTGTGCACCAGACCGTCGCCGCGGTGGACGGCGCACCCGATATGGGGCCGCATGGGCTGCGACACAGCGCGGCCACCCACCTGCTCGAGGGCGGGGCTGACCTACGGGTCGTGCAGGAGCTGCTCGGCCATTCCAGCCTGGCCACCACCCAGCTCTACACCCACGTCACGGTTGCCCGGTTGCGGGCGGTGCACGACCGGGCCCATCCGCGGGCCTGACCATCGCCCGACATCACCCGTGTAGCGGCTTGAGCCGGATCGGCGTGGACGCCACCAACCCCAGCGGATCGACATAATCCGCACGAGCGGCCGGCCCCCACATCGCTCCCCAGTGCAGACACGCCGCGACCGGACAACCCGGATGGCCGGCCAACAATTCGCCGATCACCGTCCCGGCGGTCAGCGGCTGTCCGACCCGCACGGACGCCTGCACCGGCTCGTAGCTGGTGTGCAAACCACCCGGGTGCGCCAACGACACCACCTGGCGGCCGGCCAGCATGCCCGTGTACACCACCGTCCCCGCGCCCGCGGCGTACACCGGTTGGCCAGGCCTACCCGCCAGGTCCACACCGCGGTGGCCGCGGTTCCAGTCCGGCGCCGGGGCGTCGAAGCTTCGCACCACCGCCGGGTGGGGCCGCAGCGGCCAATCCAGGCGGGGATCGTCACCGCGGGCCGGGCACGCCCAGATCAGCGCCGCGGCCACGATCACCGTCGCCCATCGCATATCCCCAGTTCACCGCGGCACCGGTGATGCAGCCAGCCAGCACTGTGGATAAAGCACCTGCTGAGACCGTGTAAACTGCTCCCCGCAGCCCGTATCAACGGACTGACTTCGCGCGTCTGCACCGCGTCTCCCGTTCCACTAGGAGTTCGCACCGCATGCCGGGCGGTCCCGTTCCACAACGGGTCCGGCATCGCAGCAGCCGCCAGGGCCCGGCTTCACCCGACGCCGGGCGACAACCGACACACAAAGGCATAAGCATGGCCGTCGTAACCATGAAGCAGCTGCTCGACAGCGGCACCCACTTCGGGCATCAGACCCGTCGCTGGAATCCCAAGATGAAGCGGTTCATCTTCACCGACCGCAATGGCATCTACATCATCGATCTGCAGCAGACGCTGACCTTCATCGACAAGGCGTACGAATTCGTCAAAGAGACCGTCGCCCATGGCGGCTCGGTGTTGTTTGTCGGTACCAAGAAGCAGGCGCAGGAGTCCGTCGCCGCCGAGGCCACCCGCGTCGGCATGCCGTATGTCAACCAGCGCTGGCTGGGCGGCATGCTCACCAACTTCTCCACGGTGCACAAGCGCCTGCAGCGCCTCAAGGAGCTCGAGGCGATGGAGCAGACCGGCGGGTTCGAGGGCCGCACCAAGAAGGAAATCTTGATGCTGACCCGCGAGAAGAACAAACTAGAGCGCAGCCTGGGCGGTATCCGCGACATGGCGAAGGTGCCATCCGCGGTCTGGATCGTCGACACCAACAAGGAGCACATCGCCGTCGGTGAGGCGCGCAAGCTGGGCATCCCGGTGATCGCGATCCTCGACACCAACTGCGACCCCGATCTCGTCGACTACCCGATTCCGGGCAACGACGACGCGATCCGCTCGGCGGCCCTGCTGACCAAGGTGATCGCCTCGGCGGTGGCCGAGGGCCTGCAGGCGCGTGCCGGTCTTGGCCGCGGCGACGGTAAGCCCGAAGCAGAAGCCGCCGAACCGCTAGCCGAGTGGGAGCAAGAGCTGCTGGCCTCGGCCACGGCAGCGCCGGTCGCCGAGCCGACCGCAGCCGCGGCGCCCGCCGAAACCCAAACCGAATCAACCTCCACGGAAGGCTGATATGGCCAACTACACCGCTGCCGACGTCAAGCGGCTTCGCGAGCTGACCGGCGCCGGCATGCTCGACTGCAAGAACGCACTGGCCGAAACCGACGGCGACTTCGACAAGGCCGTCGAGGCGCTGCGGATCAAGGGCGCCAAGGATGTCGGCAAGCGCGCCGAGCGGGCCACCGCCGAGGGTTTGGTCGCCGCCAAGGACGGCGCGCTGATCGAGCTGAACTGCGAGACCGACTTCGTCGCCAAGAACGCGGCGTTTCAAAAGCTCGCCGATGAGGTGGTGAGCGCTGCCGCGGCGGCCAAAGCGGCCGATGTCGATGCGCTCAAAGCGGTGACCACCGGTGGCAAAACCGTCGAACAGGCAATCGCCGAGCTGTCGGCCAAGATCGGGGAGAAGCTCGAGCTGCGCCGGGTCGCATTCCTCGACGGCACCGTCGAAACCTACTTGCACAAGCGCTCGGCGGACCTGCCGCCGGCCGTCGGTGTGCTGGTGGAATACTCGGGCGGCGGAACCGCCGCTGAAAAAGAGGCCGCGCACAGAGCCGCGCTGCAGATCGCCGCGCTCAAAGCCCGCTATCTGAGCCGCGAGGACGTGCCCGACGACGTGGTGGCCAGCGAACGGCGGATCGCCGAGGAGACCTCGCGCGCGGAAGGCAAACCCGAACAGGCGCTGCCCAAGATCGTCGAGGGCCGGCTGAACGGGTTCTTCAAAGATGTCGTGTTGCTCGAGCAACCGTCGGTGTCCGACAACAAGAAGACGGTCAAGGCGCTGCTCGACGAGGCCGGCGTCACCGTCACGCGGTTCGTCCGGTTCGAGGTCGGCCAGCAGTAGCATCAGCGGAGATGCGACACGTACACGCGTTCGGCGACGATGCACTCGGCGAGCTCGACGCGGTCGGCCTGGTCGATGCCATCAAGTCCGGTCGGGTAGACCGGGCCGAGGTCGTCGAGGCGGCGATCGCGCGCACCGAAGCCGTCAACGCGGCCGTGAACGGCTTGGCGTATCGCGCATTCGACCGAGCCCGCGCCGAAGCGGCTGAGCCGCCGGCACCGGCCGGCACTGGCTTTTTCAGCGGCGTACCCACCTTCGTCAAGGACAACGTCGACGTCGCCGGGCTGCCGACGATGCGGGGCACCGACGCCTGGGCACCGCGGCCGGCTGAGTTCGACAGCGACTTCGCGCGGCTGTACCTGGCCACCGGGATGACGTCGCTGGGCAAAACGCAAATGTCGGAGTACGGATTCAGCGCATCGGCCGAACACCCGCGACTCGGACCGGTCCGCAACCCGTGGGATACCGACCACACCGCAGGCGCGTCGTCGTCGGGATCCGGCGCCTTTGTCGCCGCCGGTGCGGTACCGATCGCACACGCTAACGACGGCGGCGGCTCGATCCGAATTCCGGCGTCCTGCAACGGACTTGTCGGGTTGAAGCCGTCTCGCGGCCGGCTGCCGCTGGACAAGGAAGTCAGCCGGATGCCGATTCGCCTCGTCGCCAACGGCGTGCTCACCCGATCGGTGCGTGACACCGCGGCCTTTTACCGCGAAGCCGAACGCATCTGGCGCCCACCGAAGCTGCCGCCGATCGGGGACGTGCAGCACCCCGGCAAGCAGCGGCTGAGGATAGCAGTCATCACCCGCTCGCCGCTGCGGGAGTGCAGTGCCGAACTGCGGGAGCTCACGCTGAAATCCGCCGCGCTGCTCGAAGAACTCGGCCACCGCGTCGACCACGTGGAACGGCCGCCGGTGTCGTCCAGCTTCGCCGACGATTTCCTGCTGTATTGGGGGCTGCTGGCAACCGGTCAGATCCACCTCAACCAGCACGCGCTCGGCGACGGGTTCGACCGCACCCGGCTGGACAACCTGACCCTGGGCCTGGACCGGCACGCCCGCCGCAATATGCACGGTCTGCCGTTGGCGATTATCCGTCTGCGGGGCGCGCGCCGGCAGACCGCACGCTTCGCCCGAACCTATGACGCGGTGCTGACCCCGACGCTGGCCGACGAGACGCCGCCGATCGGTTACCTCGACCCCACCGCCGACTACCAGCAGATCATCGGCCGGCTGGAAGACTGGGTGGCGTTCACGCCGCTGCAGAACGTGACCGGGGAGCCTGCGATCTCGTTGCCGCTGGCCGAATCCGCCAACGGGCTGCCGGTGGGCATGATGATCTCCGCTGCCGTGGGCCAGGAAGTCCGGTTACTGGAATTGGCTTACGAACTGGAAGAGGCCCGGCCGTGGGCCCGCATCCAGGACGTCCGGTGACGATGCAGGCCGGGGCGGCCTGCTGAGGAGCCGGACCATCGGGGTCAGTCAGATCCCAGCGCTGCCAACATCCGTTTGAACTCGCGCTGATCGGCTGCGGACAGCTTGCCGAGGACGCGGGCGTCGGCCTCCCGCACGGCAGCCTCGGCACGCTTCAACAACGTCCGGCCCGCTCCGGTCAGCGTGGCCGGCAGCGCACGACCGGACGGCACCGATGCGGGCCTGGCCACTATGTGTGCGTTTTCTAACCGGTGCAACACCGTGTTCATCGCCTGCGGTGTGACATTGCCCTGCCGGGACAGTTCCGCGCTGGACATCCCGGGACTCATGGAAAGCATTCGCATGCAGACGAATTCGGGCAGCGTCAGACTTAGCGGACTCAGCACCGCGGCCACCTCCGGTCGCAGCGCGGCGACCACCTGATGTAGCAGGTATCCAAGTGGCGCGTCTTGTGTCGTGCTCATATCAACCATCTTGACATATATCAGTCGAGTTGATATATCTCGGGTATGACTGAAACGCAGAAGTTCGATTTCGATTTCGATCCGGCCTACCGCGGCGAGGCTCCTCAGTTCGGGGAAGGCCGACCGCCATGGAGTCTCGGTGAGCCGCAACCGGAGATCTCGGCGCTCATCGACCAGGGCAAAATCAAGGGCGACGTGCTGGACGCCGGCTGCGGTGAGGCGGCGCTGTCACTGCACCTGGCGGCGTTGGGGCACAACACCGTCGGGCTGGATGCCTCGCCCACCGCGATCGAGTTGGCAAGGGTCGAGGCGGCTAATCATGGATTGACCAACGCCTCGTTCGAGGTGGCCGACATCACTGACTTCACCGGCTATCCGACCGGTTCCGAAGGCCGGTTCGACACGATCGTGGACAGCACGCTGTTTCACTCGATGCCCGTCGAGCTGCGCGCCGGGTACCAGCGGTCGATCGTTCGCGCTGCCGCGCCTGGCGCGTCCTACTTCGTGCTGGTCTTCGATCGGGCGGGCATGCCCGAGGGCCCGCCCAACGCGGTCACTGAAGATGAGTTGCGCGATGTGGTGTCGCAGTATTGGGTCATCGACGAGATCCGACCGGCCAGAATTCATGCCAACGTGCCCGACGACAGAGTCGCCGAGTTTCCGGCTGTGGACCTGCGCGACGAGGGCAATGGACGTAAGTCCGTATCGGCCTGGCTGCTGTCCGCGCACCTGGCCTGAGCGGCAAGCGGTGGGCGGTTCGGGCTCAGCTGCTGCTTGAGCCAGTTCCTTGCCTCACGGTGCGAGCTGGACATGGCCCCGCCCCGGAGGCGGGGAAGGAGGTATCGCCTGTGATGGTGGTGGAGGAGGTGTCTCCTGTGGTGGTGCGGGTGCCTCCGGTTCTGGCGCAGGTGCCTCCTGTGGCGGTGGGGGTGCCTCCTGTGGTGCTGGGGGTGCCTCCTGTGGTGCTGGGGGTGCCTCCTGTTGTGGTGGGGGTCTCTGCCGTTGTCGTGGCGGAGGCGGCGGCTGTTCTGCTGGAGGTGGCGGTGCTTCGACAGGCGGCGCGACCGGCTTCACCGTCGGTGCCGGGATCTGTGGCTGAGGCGTCACGTCCCCCATGGGGGCTGGCCAGATCATTGCCGTGAGCACCGTGCCGTGTTCGCCGGATTCCGGCCGGCCCTGTCCGTTGTGTCCCGCCGCGAAAGCCTCATCGGGCGCCGATTGATGCCACGCCGCCGGTGCGGCGATCACGTTTGATGTCGGTGGTAGCTTCCACAAATCGTTTGCGCAGGCGGCTCCGTTTTGCATGCCCGCAGTGATCTGGTGCATCGGCTCGCTCACCGCGAGATGAGCCCGCTCCGATCGGAGCCACGTCGTCACAGGCAACGGTGCCGCACCCACCACGCTCGATGCGGTGCTCATTAAGGCGGTGATCACCGCACACTCAGCGGGTATTCGCCGCCTACGCGTAGCCATCAACTTCGACGGCGCTATGCCGTTCTGCTTCGATGCGGTCATACGCCTACATGCCGTCGCGCCGCGCCCCTAATCTGCGGGTTTGCGCGAAAGCCCAGTGGTGATTCACGGCTATAACCAGTTACGATATCCATCATTGCAGGCGCCAGACGCCTCCACTGTTGCCGCTTGGTGTCGATTCACTGAGATGTCGAGCAGGTGACACAGAAGAAATGGAAATCCTGCCGTGCGCACCGGCATCACCCGCCTCGCAGACGCTCTGGTTAGCGCTTCGGTAGTGCTGACCGCCGCGGTTATTTGCGGTGGCGCAGCAGGTGCCGACCCGGCTCAGGATCAGCAGTTTCTGGCGTTGCTCGAACAAGAACAGATTCCCGCCATCGATAACGTGCCTGGGATCGTCTACCGCGCCCATCAAATTTGTAGCGAACTCGATGGCGGCGCTTCGGTGCAGACCGTAGTCAACGATGAGATGAACAGTGCGTATGGGGACAATCCGGCTTTACACCTTTATCCCGCTCGTGTGAGAAGGACCGCGGTCAGATTCGTCATCGCATCAGTGGACGTCTACTGCCCAAGCCATCAAGGCGAGCTTCCCGCAGCGCCCTGAGGTGTGATCGCGCCGCCGGCCGGATTTGACGCGAGCGCAGAGCGGTTTGCTCGTCGCCGACTGGCAACCGTCGGACCACACGCGACACCGGTAGTCGCCGACCGCAGCAAACAACTGACGTATGGCGGGGCATGCTGACCGGGTGGCGAAGGCGGTCCGAGGGTAGGTCCGTCAGGCCGTACGAAGTACGATCCACCCAAATGCTGAAATAATTTATCCAGCCGCGGTGGCAACCCCGGTTGTCATTAGGTAGCTTAGCTTCGGGGCTACCGGCAGGTTCGAGCTGAGTTTTGGTCGGGTGGAACGATGAGTTGTCCGGCGCTGCGGCAGCCTTGGGATGAAGAGTGGATCCTGGCCGGCCAGCGCAGCGAGCTCCGCATCATCGGCTCTACGGTCGCGGACGCCCGAGTGCTCACCCTCGACGGTCTGCTCGACGGCACAACATACGTTCCGCTCCGCGACGCCATCGTCAAAACGGCGTTGGATGAACCTCTTGGGGTCATCGTCGACGTAAACGGCCTCACCGTCCGAGACGATCCGGCGTGGGCCGTGTTCACCAGCGCGCGTTGGCAGATCGCCGAATGGCCTGATATCCCGATAGGCCTGGTATGCGCCCGTGATCATGTCCAGAATACTTTGCACCGAAACGGCATAACGCGGTATGTGCCCGTGTTCCCAACACTTGAGTGCGCAATCACTGAGGTGCCCGCCGACGGACTGCGCCGGTATCGGCGCCGCGTCCGCGCCGAATTGCCGGCGACGAAGACCAGCATTCACCGATGCCGGCAGCTAGTTGCTCAGTGGTTGACGGCGTGGTCGAGAGTCGACTTCATCCATGCGGTTTCGATCGTCGCTACCGAACTGCTTGAAATGGCCGTTGCGGATACCAACAGCACGTTGTCGCTTCGAATGGAAACCGACGGGTCCACGGTGGCGGTGGCGGTACAACACGTCGAAATGACACCTACGGCCCGTGAGTCCGCAGATGAGAACGTCTCGGGCCTTGACCTCGTCGCGGCCAACTGTCGGGTGTGGGGCACGTACACCAGCGCGGCCGGCGCCACGGTATGGGCCGTGGTCGGCCCGGAAAACCGCTTCTGAGAATGTTTGTCACGATTGCTCGGCCGCCAGGCCAGCGCTAGGACCATCTGGGTCACCCCACTTTTGGGGGCGCGCCTAACCGGTCGGCGCCTTCGGCGGCTGCGGTTTTTACGGGCGCGCGTCGCCGTGTTTGTCGCCGTTTATCGGTGGGCGAAAAATGCCACGCAGGCGTCAGCGTGTTCGCCTGCCACTCGCAACTGTAGGCAGTGGTGTTTGAGGCCGGCGGGGGTGGGTATTGGAAATGACATGCGGTAACCGCCCGTGGTTATTCGGAGAGCCTCTCGAACGACCTCCCCGTCAGGGTTCTTGACGCGGGGAGGGCGTGTCAGCGGTCGAAACCGCTTCGTACCCTGCCCAATTGGAGCCAGTATGAGTTCTAACGACCATCGATCTGCGAATGTGCGGGCGCAGGCACGCCGTCAGGCGGATCGCGCGCGAGCCGCAATGGAGGACAAGCGTGAGGAGCAAGAGGGCGGCCTGAGCGGCTGGGTAGCTGAGCGTGCCGGCAAATGGGATCTCAGCGGCTTCGATGAGACCACCTTGCAGCGTCAGAAGTTCTTCTGGAACCTGCTGGTGGACTATTGGTTTCGAATGGAGATCGACGGCTGGGAAAACGTTGGAGATCCGCCGGCCTTGCTGGTCGGCATCCACTCCGGCGCCCCGTTTGTCTGGGATGCCTGGACTGTCGGTCTGCAATGGTGGCGACGGTTCGGCCAGGAGCGTCCACTGCACGGCACGGCGCATGACGCATTGATGGCCATTCCGGGGTTCGGCCGGTACTTCCGGTCGATGGGCGTACTACCCGCGGCGCCGGACGCCATCGCGACCGCGCTGGCCGAAGGTCGCGACGTGGCGCTCTGGCCCGGCGGCGAGGTGGACTCGCTGCGGCCGTGGACTGAGCGCGACCAGGCAAACCTGGCCGGACGAAAAGGATTCGTGAAGATGGCGATTCGCGCCGGAGTACCGATCGTGCCGATCGCGACCGTGGGAGGCGCCGACGCCATGCCGGTGCTGATTCGCGGTGACAGGCTTTCGCGGGCTTTGCGACTGGATCGGTTGCTGCGGCTCAAGGTGTTTCCGCTCGCCATCTCGCTGCCCTGGGGAATTGCCCCTGCCGCCCTGCCGCAGTTGCCGCTGCCGGCGAAGATCAGGACTCGATTCATGCCCGCAGTCCAGCTCGATCACGACCCCACTCGCGCTGACGACGACGAGTATGTCGGCCGCAAGTACCACGAAGTGGAGGACAGCATTCAGCGCGGGATGGACGCGCTGGCCCGCAAACGGGCATTGCCGCTATTCGGTTAGGCCCGCACAAACGACGGGCCCGGTCCGTCACGGACCGGGCCCAGACGTCTGATGGATGGTCTACTTCTGGTGGGCCTGCTGGCGCTTTTCCGCGGCCGCGGCACCGGCACGAGCCGCTTCTGCCTCTGCTTCCTTCTTGGCGGCGTCACGCTGCGCTTGCGCCTTGTCCTGCTGGGCCTCGCCCTCGTGCTCGAGATCTTTGTTACCAAGCACGCTACCGACGGCCTCTTTGGCCAGGCCCTTGGCGCCCTCGACGACGCCCTTCACAGCTTCCTGCGGCCCACTCTTCTTCTTGTCGTCCGACATGGAGTCCCCTCCTCGTTTGCTCATATCGAGCTAACTTGCTCGACCACCGGCCGTTGGCTGGACCGGTTTTGGGCGCGGCGAAAAATGCTTCTGGTGTTGGCTTTTTGCGCTATGCCATTTCGCGCCATTTCGCGCCGCGTGGTCGGAATTCCCATGGGGCGCGGCGCTCAAACCCCTGCTCGCGGCGACCCGCATGCGACTCGCCGCGGTGAGGTTTTCGGCGCAGGTAGGACGGCTGAATGCGGTGGCTGTGACGCCTAACACGGCCTCGCAGGCGATGGATTCCGCCAGCTAACGGAATTGTCGTCGGGGGCGCGCAGTTACCGCCCAACGCCGTTGCGAGACAAACAATGCGCAATCCAGTCCACTCTCGGGACGCGCAGCCTGGCAATAAGGCAGGATGGAGTGTGCTGTCGTGGGGGATAGCTGGATGGCGCCCGCCCATGCGAGGAGTCTGATGAAGGAGCAGGAGCCGACGAGCACCAACGGCGCCGACGCGTTTCCACCGGACAACCAATATCCCGCCGGCAACCCCGCGACGCAGCCCAAGTACGCCCGAGTACTGCTCAAACTCGGCGGCGAGATGTTCGGCGGCGGACAGGTCGGACTGGATCCCGATGTGGTGTCGCTGGTCGCCCGCCAGATCGCCGAGGTGGTCCGCACCGGCGTGCAGGTCGCGGTCGTCATCGGCGGCGGCAACTTCTTCCGTGGCGCACAGCTTCAGCAACGCGGGATGGAGCGCACCCGATCAGACTATATGGGGATGCTCGGTACCGTCATGAATAGCCTTGCGTTGCAAGACTTCCTAGAAAAAGAGGGCATCGTCACCCGGGTTCAGACCGCGATCACGATGGGCCAGGTCGCCGAGCCGTACATTCCGCTGCGGGCCCGGCGCCACCTGGAGAAGGGACGTGTGGTGATCTTCGGTGCCGGCATGGGGCTGCCGTACTTCTCGACGGACACCACAGCCGCACAGCGGGCATTGGAGATCGGCGCCGACGTTGTCCTGATGGCCAAGGCGGTCGACGGCGTGTTCGCAGAGGACCCGCGAGTGAATCCGTCGGCCGAGCTGCTCACCGCTATCACCCACCGGGAAGTCATCGAACGAGGGCTGCGGGTGGCCGATGCCACCGCATTCAGTTTGTGTATGGACAATGGCATGCCGATTCTGGTGTTCAACCTGCTTATCGATGGCAATATTGCTCGCGCGGTTGCGGGTGAGAAGATCGGAACGCTGGTCACTACCTAACGGGAGGAGCGGCGTTAGATGCGCGCCAGCGACGATGCAGAGCGCAGCGATGAGAAGGAGCGGCGCCATGATTGACGAAACCCTCTTCGATGCCGAAGAGAAGATGGAGAAGGCCGTCTCGGTGAGCCGTGACGACCTATCGACCATCAGGACCGGCCGCGCCAACCCGGGCATGTTCTCCCGCATCGTGATCGACTACTACGGTTCAACTACCCCGATCACCCAGCTGGCCAGCATCAATGTCCCGGAAGCGCGCCTGGTCGTGATCAAGCCGTACGAGGCGAGCCAGCTCGGGGCCATCGAGACGGCGATTCGCAACTCCGAACTAGGGGTGAATCCGACCAACGACGGCACACTGATCCGGGTTGCGGTACCCCAGCTGACCGAGGAACGTCGTCGCGAACTCGTCAAGCAAGCCAAAGCCAAGGGCGAAGACGCCAGGGTCTCGGTGCGCAACATCCGCCGCAAGGCGATGGAGGAACTGCACCGCATCCGCAAGGAGGGCGAGGCCGGCGAGGACGAGGTCGCGCGCGCGGAGAAGGACCTGGACAAGACCACGCACCAGTACGTGACCCAGATCGATGACCTGGTCAAGCACAAAGAAGGCGAGCTGCTGGAGGTCTAGCGGCCGCTCAGCTAACGACGTCCGTGGCAGAAACTGATACCGGCGCAGACATCCCGGCCAAGGGTTCGGTGCAAGAGCCGTCGGGGAAGAAGAAGTCGCGGGCCGGCCGAAACCTGCCGGCTGCGATCGCCGTCGGCGGGGCCATCGGCTGCACGATCATCGCAATCTTGATATTCGATCGATACCTGTGGGTCGGGCTGGTCGCCGCTGCCGTCGCCGTGGCCACCCATGAGGTGGTGCGGCGGCTGCGTGAGGCCGACTTCGTCATCCCCGTCATCCCGCTGTTGGTCGGCGGCCAGCTCACCATATGGCTGACCTGGCCATATGGGCCACGCGGTGCGCTCATCGGCTTCGGGGCCACCGCAGTGGTCTGCATGTTCTGGCGGTTGGCGTTGAAAGGCAAGCCCGCATCGCACGGCTCTGACGGCGCCGATTCGTCGTCGACGAACTACCTGCGGGATGTCGCGGCCACAGTCTTCCTGGCCGCCTGGGTGCCGTTGTTCGCCGCGTTCGGTGTGCTGCTGGTCTATCCCCCCGACGGATCTGGGCGAGTGTTCAGCCTGATGATTGGGGTGGTTTGCTCGGACGTCGGCGGCTACGTGGTGGGCGTGCTGTTCGGAAAGCATCCGATGGTCCCGGCGATCAGCCCGAATAAATCGTGGGAGGGACTGGCCGGTTCGCTGTTGTTCGGGGTCACCGCGACCGCTCTGACGGCGATCCTGCTGGCGCACAAACCAATCTGGGTCGGGGTGCTGCTGGGCTTCACGCTGGTAGCCACTGCCACCCTCGGCGACTTGGTGGAATCGCAAATCAAGCGTGACCTTGGGATCAAGGACATGGGCCGGATTCTGCCCGGCCACGGCGGCCTGATGGACCGACTGGATGGAGCCTTACCGTCGGCGGTGGCGACCTGGATCGTCCTGACGCTGGTGCCCTGACCGCCGCTGCAACCCCGGCGAGGACGGATACTGGTCGTGGGATGAAGCAACAGCTGGTATTCGAGGCGCCGCGCCGACGGCTGCCGCCACGGCATCTGGCCGACCTTGATGAGGCCGAACGTGTCGACGCCGTCGCGGCGCTCGGCCTGCCGCGGTTTCGCGCCAAACAACTCGCCCACCAGTACTACGGTCGGCTGATCGCCGACCCGCAGCAGATGACCGACCTGCCGGCTGCGATCCGCGGTCAGGTGGCCGAAGCCCTGTTCCCGCAGCTGCTGACTGCCACCCGGGATGTTGCCTGCGACGCCGGCCAGACCCGCAAGACGCTGTGGCGGGCGGCCGACGGCACCACCTTCGAGTCGGTGCTGATGCGCTACCCGCAGCGCAACACGGTGTGCATTTCCTCGCAGGCGGGGTGCGGCATGGCGTGCCCGTTCTGCGCCACCGGGCAGGGCGGTCTGACCCGAAACCTGTCGACCGCCGAGATCGTCGAACAGGTGCGCGCCGCGGCGGTGGCGCTACGGGACGACTGGGGAGACCGGCTGTCCAACGTGGTGTTCATGGGGATGGGGGAGCCGCTGGCCAACTACGCCAGGGTGCTGGCGGCGGTGCGTGGCATCACTTCACCATCCGGTTTCGGAATCTCGGCCCGATCGGTGACGGTGTCGACGGTCGGGCTGGCCCCGGCAATCCGCAAACTCGCCGACGAGCGGCTCGGCGTGACGCTAGCGCTGTCGCTGCATGCCCCTGACGACGAGCTGCGTGACACGCTGGTGCCGGTCAACAACCGGTGGAAGATCGACGAAGCGCTCGATGCCGCCCGCTACTACGCCGACGTGACCGGTCGGCGAGTTTCGGTGGAGTATGCCCTGATTCGTGACATCAACGATCAACCGTGGCGCGCAGACTTGCTGGGCAAGCGGCTGCATCGCGCACTGGGTCCGCTGGTGCATGTGAACGTCATTCCGCTGAACCCCACGCCCGGCAGCGACTGGGACGCCAGCCCGAAGCCCGCGCAGCGCGAGTTCGTCCGGCGGATCCGCGCCAGCGGCGTGCCCTGCACGGTTCGGGACACCCGCGGTCGCGAGATCGCCGCCGCGTGTGGCCAGCTCGCCGCCGACGGCGCAGGGCGCCGCCCTTGAACCGGACCGGGTGTGATCACGTCATCCCTATGTCATTCCAAAACAGGAGGTCAGCACGTGAAAATTCGGCTCATGAGTGCGATCGCGAGGCTGGCGTTCGTTGCAGTCTCCGCAGCCATGGCTTTCGGGCTGCTCACTGCACCACGGGCGCTGGCAGCCGACGATCGTCTGCAGTTCACCGGGACCACACTGTCCGGTGCGCCGTTCAATGGCGCGAGTCTGCAGGGCAAGCTGGCCGTGCTGTGGTTCTGGACGCCCTGGTGCCCGTTCTGCAACGCCGAAGGTCCCAGTGTGAGCCAGGTGGCCGCCGCCAATCCGTCGGTCACCTTCGTCGGGGTCGCGGCCCACTCTGACGTTGGCGCGATGCAGAACTTCGTGTCGAAGTACAACCTGAATTTCACCAATCTCAACGACGCCGACGGGTCCATCTGGGCCCGCTACAACGTGCCGTGGCAGCCGGCCTACGTGTTCTATCGGGCCGACGGCACGTCCACGTTCGTGAACAACCCCACCTCGGCGATGTCTCAGCAGGAGCTCTCCGGCCGGGTTGCCGCGCTGACGTCCTAGCCTGAAAGTGGATCAGGGCCTGGTCAGCTTGGCGTTCACCGCCGGATTGGTAGCGGCGGTGAATCCATGCGGTTTTGCCATGCTGCCCGCCTACCTCGTTCTAGTGGTACGCGGGGAGAGAGCCGACACGTCGACGGGATTGGCTGCGGTCGGTCGGGCGCTGGCGGCAACCGCCGGCATGGGGCTGGGGTTTTTGACGGTATTCGGGTTGTTCGGAGCGCTCACCATATCGGCGGGTACCATCGTGCAGCGGTATGTGCCGTACCTGACCGTGGTGATTGGCATTGTGCTTGTCGCCCTGGGGATTTGGTTGCTGACGGGCCGAGAGCTGACGTTGTTGACGCCCAGGCATCCGGGTGGACGATGGGCTCCGACGGCTCGGCTCGGTTCCATGTACGGCTACGGCGTGAGCTACGCGATCGCCTCGCTGTCGTGCACCATCGGCCCGTTTTTGGCGGTCACCGCCGCCGGCCTGCGCCGCGGCTCGGTGATCGGCGACGCATCGATCTATCTCGCCTATATCGCGGGCCTCACCCTGGTCGTTGGCGTGCTGGCGGTCGCCGCCGCGGCAGCGAGCACGGCGGTGGTGAATCGCCTGCGGCGAATCCTGCCCTACGTCAACCGGATCAGCGGAGCGCTGCTGGTGCTCGTCGGGCTGTATGTGGGCTATTACGGCCTCTACGAGATCCGCATCCGTACCGGCCAGGGAAACCCCTCCGATGCGTTGATCGCCGTGGCCGGTCACGTCCAAGGAGCGGTGGCCGGGTGGGTGTACCGGCACGGTGGGTGGCCGTGGGCCCTGACGTTGGGCGTGCTCATGGTCGGCGCGTTGGCCGCCGCGGGTTATCGACGGGCGCGTCGCAGCAGTCGCGCACCACACTGATGCTTGTGGTGACATCAAAATGATGTCACCATGACACCATGGATTTGCAGCCGTACGTGGAAGCGGTACGCCACGAGTTGAACCTGGCCGCCGCCGCTGCCGGCGCTGAGGCGCAAGCACTGGCCGATCGGCTCAGCGCGCCATTAGAGTCGGCGATCCGCCTGGCCCTGCTGGAAGCGCTCTCGGCCGGCGTCGAAGAGATCACCAGCGAGCTCGCTCCACGTTCGGTGGAGGTCCGGCTGCGCGGCCGCGATCCCGAGTTCGTGGTCAGCGCGCCGCTCGACGAGCCGGTAGGGCAGCAGCCGTTCGACGTCGCATTCGGCGACGAAGACGGCGGCACCTGGCGAATCACCCTGCGACTCCCGGAGAGTTTGCGGGCCGCGGTCGAAGCCGCGACGCGCCACGACGGGTCGTCGCTGAACGCCTGGCTGGTCCGGGCGGTCGCGGCGGCGGTCCAGTCCAAAGCCGGCCGGGCCACCCCCGGCAGCGCCCGGCAAGTAACCGGCTGGGTGCGCTGATATCGCTCGCCACCCCGATCGAAGGAGAAACCCAATGCCCACTTTCGACACCCCTGAGCCCCTCGCGGTGCGCGTCGAGGCCGCCGCCGGTTCCGTCCGGCTCGTCGCGACGGACCGCGACGACACCGTCGTGGAGGTGCGCGCCCACGACGAGTCCCGTGCCGCCGACGTGCGAGCAGCCGAGCAGACCCGGGTGGAGTGCTCCAACGGCAAGCTGACGGTGTCTGCGGCGCGGCGCGGCTTCGCGCTCTTCCGGGGCGGCGCAGTCGACATCGACATCGCGCTGCCGTCGGGGTCCGGATTGAAAGTGTCGGTCGCTTCGGCCGACGTGCGCGCCGAGGGCGCATTCGCCGACTGTCGGGTTTCCTCGGCCAGCGGCGACGTCGACGTCGACCACGTCGAGGGAAACCTCAAGGCGGCCACCGCTTCCGGGTCGATCGCCGTAGCAGCGGTCGCCGGAAACGGGTCGGTTGCGACGGCATCCGGCACCGCGGCGATCGGTGAACTCGACGGAGATCTGGTGTTCAAGGCGGCCAGCGGTGACCTCAGCGTCGCGCGACTGTGCGGCGATCTGCGTGCGCAGACAGCATCGGGATCGGTGACCGTCGCGACGGCGGTACGGGGCGCGATCTCGGCGTTCACCAGCAGCGGTGAGGTCGGGGTCGGGGTCGCCCAAGGCACCGCCGCCCGGTTGGACTTGATCACCGGCTCAGGCGCGGTCACCAACCTGCTCGAGTCCGCCGATGGACCGGCCGAGGGCGACGACACACTGCTCATTCAGGTGCGCACCGGCTCCGGAGACATCGACACCCACCGGGCGGTTGCGACGCACAGTACGCCCGGCTGAGCTGCCCTACCTGAGCCAGCCGCGTCGGCGGCCCCACCAGTCACGCACGACGAAGAAGAGAACTACGGCCGCGAAGCCGATCACATACAAGTTCTCGATGTGGCCGACGTGATTGCCGTCCAGCATCGCCAGCAAAAGGCCGACGATGCACAGCCCGACGATGCGCCAGTTGCGGTGGTTGATTTTGCTCCAGCCCCAGTGCGCTGACGGCACATCGGCGACGTCGACCCCGCTGCTGTAGCGCTCCACCTCGGTACTGGCCACCGCGACTCCTCGGACGATTGGGATGCCCCGACATTCTGGCACACACCGGTTGCAGCAGCACCGCGGGCGCTTCAGCGACGCGGCACAATGAGAGGGTGACCAACCGCCGCCTCAAGACCTTGGTGCTGGGCAGTACCGGCTCCATCGGCACCCAGGCGCTCGAGGTCATCGCCGCGAACCCGGATCGCTTCGAGCTGGTCGGGCTGGGCGCCGGCGGCGCACACCCGGACCTGCTGGCTCGACAGCGCGCCGAGACCGGCGTGAGCAATATCGCCGTCGCCGACCAGCGCACCGCGCAGACCCTCGGCGACGTCACCTACGACGGGCCCGACGCAGTCACTCGGCTGATCGAGAACACCGAGGCCGACGTCGTGCTCAATGCGCTGGTCGGCGCGCTGGGCCTGCAGCCGACGCTGACCGTGCTGGCCTCGGGCGCCCGGCTGGCCCTGGCGAACAAGGAATCCCTGATCGCCGGCGGACCGCTGGTGCTGCAGGCGGCGCGACCCGGCCAGATCGTGCCGGTGGACTCCGAGCACTCC
>Ga0209040_10000439_pt1 | contig 32051 bp, 24 predicted proteins | sample BogFormECP12_OM3_FD_188240 | JGI IMG/M metagenome (GOLD analysis project Ga0209040, IMG submission 188240) | Bog forest soil microbial communities from Calvert Island, British Columbia, Canada - ECP12_OM3 (SPAdes) (version 2) | ecosystem: Environmental > Aquatic > Freshwater > Wetlands > Bog ... | reverse complement strand
CGCAACTCCCGCGGCCTGTGCAGGGCGCGCAGCAGTTCGGTGGCGTCGCCAAGCAGCCACTCGGCCGCAGCGATCGGCGGTTGGCGCCTCTCTGGCGGAATCGCGATCGCGCCGAGCCACTCGCCCACCTGCCCCGAATAGCCCCAGGTCCGCATGCCGCCTCCGACTACAAGGGAGTCGTGGTGATCGGGCCCACCTTGCCGTCGGCGCCGCGCAGCCGTGACGTTATCCACGTCTTCCCGCTGGCGTCCTTCCACACCACGTCGATTCGCCGCACCTGACGCAACCGGCCATCGGTCATCTTCCCGTTCAAGAACCGTTCGATGTCGCTCGCGCCCTTGAAGTCGGCGGAAGCGCCAAGATCCGTTTCACTCCAATCGAGCGCTATCTCGCCCGGTTTGCCGGACCGCTTGATCTGATCATACGCCTTATCGACCTGGGCGTTCACTGTTGTCTTAACCGGGGGCTCGGTCGCCGCCTTCACTTCCATCCGAGCCTCGCCGCTCGCGCCTTGCAGCTTGGCCTCGGGAGTCTTGACGCCTGTCGGCGCGCCCGGCCCGCTCGGCGGCGTCAGCATTTCGACATCCTCGCCGCGCGAGAAAGCGCGCGCCGCCGCGCGCAGCTCAGCCCGCGCCGCGATGGCGTCGTGGCCTGCTCCCTTCGCCCGCGCCGCGATCGCATCCAAGTCGCCCGCCACGCCGTTGGCCTTCAGCTGCCGCACCCAGGCGTCAACGTCCAGCGCGCCGGTGGCGTCCAGCGGCCCTTCCAACACTGCCGACCGCGCGCTGGAAAGTTGCGCGCGCAGCGCTGCCTCGTCCGCGACGCCCTTGATATCGTCGATTGCGGTCTGCAGGACGCCGCGCCGAGCGTGGAAGTACTCCCTGAGCCCATCGATCAGATCGCCCTTCGCCCCGAGCCGATCGACCAGCGCCTCGATTTCCGCCGCTTGCGCTGGCGTTGCGTTGTGAGGAATGCAGGAGGAGCCGCAGCGGGTCAGGATCTGCCGTACTGTGGGGTTCATTTCCTCCCACATCTTCTTGGCCGCTGCGTTTTCCGGCCGATCGAGGAAGTCCTGGTCCTCCTTCGATAGCGATTTCTTCCAGCCGCCGCCTTCCACCTCCTGCGCGCGTTCCAGCGGCGCGCGGTCCGCTTCCGAGAGGTCTTTCATGGCGCGGCGTTCCGCCTCGGACTGCGACAGGCCGGGCTCAAGGTCCCGCAGTTCCGCAGCCCGCGTCTTCAGTTTCGAAACAGCGCGGCCGATCCCCGCCGCGCCCAGCACTATCAGGATCTGGATGCCGCCGTCGGTCAGCACGCGGGCGAGCGCCGCCGCCGCCTGCTGCAACTGCACCACCCCGCCGGCGTTCATCGCGGCGCTGAGCGCCGACCCAAGCTGGTCGATCAAATGAACGACGTCCCGGGCGACGGTGAAATACAGATACACGTCGAGCACGATATCCACACCCGGGATGAACTGTGCGATGACGATCGCCGCAATCGTCGCCAGGATCTTCGGGCCGTTGGCGATCAGGCCATCGACAAAGCCCATCGCGGCGGCGCCGAAATACCCGTTGGCATAGGCCCAGCGCAGCGCCATCGCCAGCCGTTCGCCATCGCCTGCCGAGGCGACCTTCCCGTCCGCGATCGCCATCTGTGCATCGAACAGCTGCACGCCGAGCTCCCAGCCGCCCAGGATGCCGGACAGCAGACCGATCAACGCGCTGCTCAGGCCGAGCCCCACCGCCGCGTTGGTGACGTCGATCGCATCGGTTTCGATCTGTTGCGCCGAGTCCTCGCTGGTCGCAAGCGCAACCATTGCGCGGTCCGGAAGCTCTCTCAGGATCTGCTGCTTGTTCTCGACGAACAGTTTCCATTCGAACCAGTTCGCCTGCAGCTTGCCGTCCCGGACGTCGTTAGCCAGGCTCTGGACCTCGTTCTCCCAGGTCAGGGCGAACGTTGCGAAGTAGCGGAGCTGCATGTAGCGGATGGTGGCGCGGGCGAAGTCCGAAACCGGTCCGCCGTGCTCGAGCTTGGCGTCCTCGAGGCGCAAGCGGAACGCGGTCAGGCGATCGATCTCACCCAGCGGCACCGGCAACCCGTCGGTCAAGATCGTGTCGGACAGCTGCGCGGCTTTCAGGGCAAAATCCGTCGTCGCCTGAATCAACGCGAGCATCACCGCCACGGAGTCGATTCCAAGGCTAAGTGCAGCCTGGATCCGCGCCGCCCACGTCAGCGGGAAACCGAACGGACGCAGGCCGAGGCCGAATTCGGCCGATTCTCTCAAAGCGTCGATCGTCTCGATTTCGCCTTTTGCGGTGTCGTAGGCGCTTTGCATCACCGTATCCAGATCGTCCTGCGTGTGCAGCGCCTTGTGCGGTAGGAAGGTCAGTAGCAGGACTACGCGGCTGGAATAGGCGCGCAGCATCAGGTCGTTTTCCTGATCCGCATTCTCTTCGTTGGTCTTGAGCTCCTCCTCGAATTGCTCGGCGAGCTGACTATCTTCCTCGTCGGCGGCCTGCCGGCGGACCGTGGACGGCGTGGCGGCGGGCAGGGGCACGCGGGGCGCTTCCTGCGCCACATGCGCGAGCTCATGCGCGAGCAGCCGCCGCCCAGCGTCGGACTGCGGCTCGTATTGGCCCTCGCCGAATGCGATGTCCCTGCCGACCATATAGGCGAGGGCGCCGACGGCTCTTGCGGACTGGGCGGCCTCGCGGCCGGTGTGGATCCGGACGTCGCCGAAATCGGCGCCGAAGCGGCCTTCCATGTCGGAGCGGGTCGCGGAATCGAGCGGCCGGCCGGCGCCGCCGAGGGTCTCATGGACGATCGGCGGCGCCTCGGACGGGCTCTCGGTCGTGGCGCGGCGTCGAACGACAGCGGCTTCGCCCGGCTCTTCCATCCCCTTGTTCCGGCAGTCCTCGCATTTGCCGCTCGCGCCCGACGGGCCGCCGCAGTCGCATTTTCTCTGAAGCCGCGGGGCCGGCGCCCTCATCACGCGGTCGGCGACCTGGTCGGCTTGCTTTTCGAGCGGATCGTCGGGGGCGCCGACCGCAAGCTTGGCGTGAAGCGCGCCCGACCGGAAAAGCTGCTGGATCGCTTGATTGCCGAGCTGAGGCGGCAGCTGGAATGACGGGGGGCCAAGCGCAGCGGCCGATCGCGAACGCGCGGGGCGATGGCTCTTTCCTGCCTCAGTCGCGTGGCCTTTCGGCGCGGTCTTGAGGCCGGCTTTCATTCCGCAGCCATCCTCGCGTCGGCCGCCGCGAGCAGCGTCTGATACTGGCGGAAGTCGCTCGCGGCGGGCACCTTGCCCTTCTTCAGCAACTGCCGCGACACCGCCCTGCAGAGCCGGGCCATGTCGATCGGCCCCTCGTCCGCCGCGGCGGCGAAGGCCGCGTCGAGCGCGGCCACGCGGATGTCGCCTCCGGCAAGCGCGAACTGGCGCGCGAGAAAGGCGAGGTCCACGTCTTCGGCGAGCGGGGCGCGCTTCGGAAGCGCGGCGCGCCACAGCCGCTCGCGCAAGCCCGGCTCGGGAAGCGGGAATTCGATGACGAAATGCATGCGGCGGCTGAACGCCGGATCGACGTTGCCGGCGAGGTTCGACGCCAGGATCACCACGCCGTCGAACGCTTCGAGGCGTTGCAGGAGGAAGGCGACCTCGATGTTGGCGTAACGGTCGTGGGCGTCCTTCACTTCGCTGCGCTTGCCGAACAGCGCGTCGGCCTCGTCGAAGAACAGGATCGCGTTGCCGTCGCGGGCGAGCGCAAAGACGCGGTCGAGATGCTTCTCGGTTTCGCCGATGTATTTGCTGACCACCGCCGAAAGATCGATGCGCCACAGATCGAGCCCCGCTTCGCGCGCGAGTACGGCGGCGCTCATCGATTTGCCCGTGCCGGGGCTTCCGCTGAAGAGCGCGGTCACGCCGGGGCCGCCGCCGAAGCCCCATTCGGCGAAAACCCGCTCGCGATGGCGGATCGCGCCGCCAAGCCGCCGAAGCTGGCTCAAGGACGCGGGCGGCAGGACCAGGTCCCGCCAGCCATTCGCGGCGGTCGTCCGTTGCGCGAGGCCGCCAAGTTCGACGCCGGCCTGACGCCGCGCCGAGGCGATGAGCGCATCGGCGCCGACGCTTGCGCGTTCGCCGGGCTTAAGGCCGAGGCCAAACCGCAGGCTGGCCGACGCGGTCTCGATCTGCCGCGCGGAGAGGCGGAAGCGCTGCGCGGCCTCCGCCAGGGCGGCGGAGTCCGTCAGAAGTCCGGCGCGCCGCAAGGCCGTGGCCCACAGGCCTTGCCGCGCCGCGCGGTCGGGCGCCACGAAGTGGACTTCGACCATCGGCAGCCCGGCGAGAGGCGCACGCCACGCCGCGTCCTGAGGCATCGACAGGAAGACCGGCGCCGCGGCGTCGCGAAGGGCGGGCGCCATGGCGCTGAGCGCCGCGGCGTCGGCCTCGATGAGCAGCAGCGCGTCGGCCAGACGCGCCCCGAGGAGGCCGTCGCGGATCAGCGCCGCCGGCTCCGGGTTTTCGGCTGCAGTCACGCGCTCGACGCTGCGACCGAGCCGCCGCGCGAGCGCCGCGACGGCCGCGGCGCGATCGTCCGGGTGAGCGCCGGTCATTGCGACGAAGGGCGCTTCGCCGGCCGCGATCGCGGACTGAAGCCGCGCAAGCGGACCCGGGTCGCCGTCGCCGTCCGCCCGTTCGAGCGCGAGCCCCCGGCGACCGGCGATCGTCGCGCCGAACAGGCGGGCGCAGAGGACCGGATTCGTCGCGAATTCCGCAAGCGGGAGCGGCGCGCGCTCCTGGGGCGCCTGCGGCAGCATGAGCGCCGGCCGGAACAGCGGGCCGTCCGCGCCGAGCGCTGGCTCCGCGGCTTCGCCGAACAGGCGCCGCGCGAGGTCGACGGTTGGCCAGCGGCGCCGCACGTCGTCGTTGAGATAAGCGTAGATCTGCGCGTAGGCCGGATCGACGTCGGGGGCGAGCGCGAGCAGGAGGACATCGACGGCGTCGTCGTCGAGGCGGAAGCGCGCCGCGACCGCGTCGATGGCGGCGTGGGGTTCGCGTTTCGGTGTCTCGCGTCGGTCGGGAGCCTGCACGCCCGTTTGGGCCAGCAAGGCGTCCACCTGCTCGTCGCTGATGAAGAGGCCGCGAAACTCGTCGAGCGATAGCTGATAGCGCGCGCGGAGGCGCAAAATCTCGCGCGCCAAGGCCGCGTCGAGCCTTCGCAAGGGAAGGCGATCGCGCGCCGCGGTCATGCGGGCGTCCGGGAAATGACGATGCGCGCGCCGGACGGCGCTTCGACGATTCCCTCGGCCGCCCTTGCGAGCGACACGAGAACGCCGAGCGGCGCCCGGCTAAGCCGCGCGCTCCACCCGCCGGGGCGGCGTTCGAGAGCCGCAGGGGTCGCGAGCACGTTCGCCCACAGGAAGGACGCCGAGGCCTCGCCGAAGCCCGGCAGCCGACGGGCGAAGCGTTTGGTCGCGGCGCGGGCGAGGCCGGCCAAGGCGCGCGCGGCCCGGCGCGACGCGAGGAGACCGCGGGGCGCAAGGAGGAAGCGGGCGTCGCGGAAGCGGTCCAAAGGCGCCGCGAGCGGCGCGAGCGTCGACCAAAGGTCGTCATCGAAGGCGCAAAGGCGGTCAGCGACGGCGGACGCCGACGCACGCGGGTCGAGGCCGAACAGCTCGCGCCACAGCCCGTCGCCGAGATACTCGGCGAACCGGTCCCGCCCGGCGCAAAGACCGAGCGCCGCATAGGCGACGAGCGCCGCCGCGTCGGCCGGCGCTCCGGGCCAGGCGGACGTTGCCTCCGCGATGTCCGAAACCCCGAGGTCCGGAAGAAGCATAAGGAGGCCGCCGAAGGGGGTGAACCGATAGAGCGGCTCCGGTCGGGACGGACGGCTTCGCTCTCCGGCCGCCGCCGCCAGAATGCGGCGCGCCTCCTGTTCGTGCGCTCCCCCCGCGGGCGAAGCCAGAACGCGCTGCGCCTCCTCCTCGGACGTTCGCTGAACGGCGGCCTGTTTCTCCGGGAGCGGGAAGGGCGTTGCGCCTGGCGCGGCGTTGCGCTCGGCTTCGTTGATCTCGGCCCAAAGCCGCGCCGCGGCGGCGAGCGTCTCGCCCGCCAAAGCCGATTTCCGCGCGAATGCCTCGATATAGACCGCGAGCGCGGATGCGTTTTCCGGCAGAGCGCTCGCCGCGCGGCCTACGGCCTCCGCGCAGTCCTTAAGGCTTGCCGCGCCGCCTTCGCGACCGAATTCCCCCAAGATCCGCTCGGACTCGACCGGCGTCAGCGCGCGAAGAACCGCCATTCGTCTCAGCGCCGGCAGGCTCGCGAGCGCTTCCAAGCCGGTCCGGACGTCCGCCATGGCCGCGGTCCGGATCGCCTGGGCGGTCGTGAGGAAGCGCAGGCCTTCGGCGTCGCGCAGCCACCAGCGCTCGGCGGCGCGCCTCTCGGCCAGCGCCTCCAGGAGCGCCGCGAGATAGATCGGGCGGCTCGCGTAGCAGACAACGCCGTCGGACGATCCGCGTTCGCTGGCGCGGCCAAGCTCCCGGGCGATCGCGTTCGCTAGGAACGCCGCAAAGGTCCGCGGCTCGAAATCGGCATCGAGCGTGACGGCCACTTCGAGGCGCCGGATCCTGAGGACGGCTTCGCCGGACCGGGAGCGCACCGCCTCGCCGAGCGCGTCAGGCAGAAACTTACGGGCCGCATCGACAAGCCGTCGCTCGAGATCGCTGGGGGCTGGATGATCGCGCGGCGCGAGGCCGCGGATCTCGAGGCGCCGGATGGCGACGCGGGCTGGCATGAATTCAGCCGCCCGAGGGCTTGCGGGACGCTGGCGCGGCGTCGCCCTGATCTTCGAGCGGGGATTTTCGCTTCGCGCTTTGCTTCTCTGGACGGCTTGTCGCGGCCGCCTGCAGTTCTTCCCCTGGGCGGGCGCCCAAGAGTTGTGCGAGGCGTTTGTTTTCCTGCTCCAACGCTTCGATGCGATTGGCAAGTTCGCGCAGGGCCTCGACCGCCAGCGCCTCGAAGCCCTTCACGCCGAGCATCTTCATGCCGCTCACCGAATCGACGTGGATCCATTCGGGAAACACGGCCTCAACCTCGTCGGCGATCAGCCCCGTCTGACGTCCCGGGTGCAACCGGGCCAAATCGTCGTGAGTCCACTCGAATTCAACGCCCCGCAGCGCTAACAGCTTCTCAAGTGTGCCCTCCAGAGGCCGTATTTCCTTCTTCAGCCTGGCGTCGGAAGGGGGCCAAATGACCGTGCCGGCGACTGTCAGGTTGCCGCCAACGGACATGTTGTTGCTGACGACAGTGTCGCCCGCCACGTGCAGGAGCGCGGAAGGCGACGTCGTGCCGATGCCCACATTGTCGAAGCCATCGAACGCGACGGTGTTTCCGCCGCTCTCGATGTGCAGGATGCCGTCGTTGTTGTCGGACACCCGCGAGCCGAGGAGTTGAAGAAACGCGGCGCCGGTATTTGTGACTGTGATGCCTCCGCCGAGGCTGAGGCTGCCCCCGAGGCTCGCGCTCCCCCCGACGTTGAGGTTTCCCCCGACGCCGGCGTTGCCGCTGACATTGGCGGTGCTTGTGTGGACGCCGCCGGCGGTGAGCGTGGTGGCCACGTTCGCGTCGCCGTTGACATCGAGCAGGTGGGCGGGGCTTTGAGTGCCGATCCCGACGTTGTCGTTCCCGTCAAAGGCGACCGTGCCGCCGCCGCTGCGAATGCGGAGGATCCCGTCGTCCTGATCGATGAGAGCGGAGCCGAGAAGGCGCAGGAACGCATTGCTGTTGTTGACCGCGATTCCGCCGCCATGGACGTCGAGCGCCGTGTCGGCCTGCGGAGAATTCGTGCCGATCGCGACATGCGTCAGGGCGCTGTCGGCGCCGAGTTCGATCATGCCGCTGCTCGCCGTCAAGAGCAACGAGCCGTCGTTCTCGCCGGCAATCACCGAGCCATTGAGGTGCAATTTGGTCGGGTCGCCGTCGTGACCGAAATCGCCTTTGACGTCGAGCGCCAGCCCGGCCCCCGGCACGGCGACGCCGATGCCGACCCGCGCGTCCGCTCCGACCGACAAAGCCGGCGGCGTTATCAACTGAGCCTTGCTGGGGTCGAACGCCGACACAAGAAGTCGGTTCACGTTTCCTGCTGACGGGGACTGACCGATCGACACTTCCAGGTTCTGAACCTTGGAATCGCCGTTCCGACGCAGGAACAGCGAGCCCGCAGGCTCCGTGCCGTCCGACGCGCGCAGACTGACCTGGCCGCCCCAGACGCGCACGTCGCCGATCACGCGCATATTGCCTTCGACCCAAACCAGTTCGTTGCCGACCAGGCGACTGGGCTTGGTCGGATCAACAGGGCTAATATCGCCGCTCGTGATGCTCGCACTTTGATCGAGCGTGTCGTTGCTGATGCGATTGCCGCTATTGTCGAATTGCTGGTCGGTCTGTCGGTCGCGCAACCTCAGCACGCCATCCGCAGCGAGCAGGCTTTCCGCCACAGTCCCGAGGTAGCGCCGCGCGATCCGGTCTTGTTTCAGCTGATCCCCGCTTCGTGGGCTGAAACTGCCTGGCGGGCCCGCCACGAAGTTGACGATGCCGATTGGAACCAGCCAGTTGGCGGCGTCGTCAGGAAAGAGCTGATGCGGCGCCGATCCGTCCAGCACCACGGGCGCGGCCGCATTGAAAGCGATAAGCATGTCGCGGGGGTCAGAAACAGACACGCCGTTCAGCACGACGCCGTCGGCCTGGAGGCTGTTGGTCGGAACGCCGGTGAAGATATGATAAGTGTCGGCGATTCGTGTCGCCGGATCGCCCGCGCCGCAGGTCTGGAATCCCGGCGCAATCATCTGCGTATCCAGCACGCTGTACTTGAGCCAGACCTGCTGCGGCCCGGTGGGAAGTCCCGCGAACAGGTCGGCGGTCACCGGCGCCGGCGACGTCACGACGATCGGGCGGCCGTAGCCGTCCCAGGCGATGCCCGGTTCGATGTACATCTGCGTCGCGCCCGCAGCGTCGGCGATTTCGACCAACGCCAGCCCGGTCCCGATACCCCAGGTCCGGCCGGAGAGCGCAAGCCGCTCGGTCTTGTCGCGCGCGTAGTCGACCGCGGCGTTGAGATCGTCGGCGCCGATGTACTGGCCGTTCGAGAAGGCCGGGCGCTGCGGCAACGTGTCTGACATCTCGGACCCCTTCCGGGACTAGCCCCTGTTTTGTGGCGGCGGCTGCCGCAATGCGTCGAGCGCGGTCTGCTGCGCCGTCACCGTGGCCCTGAGGGAGTCGAGCTCGGCGCGCATCGCGGTCATCGCGGCGGCGTTCGCGGCGTCCGCCGTTCCCGTCTGGCCGAGGCCGCCGGTCGCCGCGCTGAGCAACGGTCCGAAGGCGCTGAACAGCGGCCGGACGACTTCGGCCGTGATCTTCGCGCTCGCGGCGGACCGCGGCGTCTCCGCTGTCGCGTCCGAGGGAATGGGATCGAGCATCGCGTGCAAGAGATCGCCGAGCGTGACCGGCTGCGTCCCGGCGGCGAGATTGCCGGCCACGGCCTCGGAGATCGGGTTGCTCGCGCGATAGGTCGTCGTCGAGAAGGAAATCGGCTCGTTCAAGAAGGCCATCCTCTCGGTCGCCGCATTCGTCCGGTCGGCAAGAGCATTTTGGTCGCGATACACGCGCTGATCCCACAGATTGAACGCGTTGCAGCACGCCTCCAGCATGAACTGCCGGATCAGCGGCGCGAACGGAAGCCATCCGAACCAGTAGCCAAGCGTCTTGGTGGTGACGACATGCTTGCGCAGGGGCGTCCAATCACAGATCGACAGGATCGCGCAGTCGCTCTTCCGCACCGTCACGGCCGCAATCGGCACGCGCGGATCTCCGGCCGGCGGGCAGGGCGGCAGCGCCACGGAGCAGAAGCAGTCGAGCAGGATTTCGAAAAGAACGAGGATCTCGGCCTCGAGCGCGCTCCCGATCGTATACCAGAACGAGTCGTTGTTGGGGGAAGGGCAGGCGATCGCCTGAAGCTTGGCCATCGCCTCGCAGTCCGCGCCGCCGTTGCTCATCAGGTACTGGATCAGCGCCTGACGCAAAGAGCAGCAGAAATTGTACCACTGTTGCGCGTTCTGCTGGTCTGTCGGAACGGCGATCCCGTTCGGGAAGATCGACTGGAAGCAGCATCTCAGGCGTGCGAGAAGGTCTCCCCCGATCAGCGACGCCGGTTTTTCTGTGGGCGCGGGGAACACCTCGTAGCGATAGCCCTCGCAGGTGACCGTCGGCTCGCATGCTGGCGGCGCGCCTCGGCGAGGCAGGTTCGTGGCGACGGGCGTGGCCGGCGCGATCGTCTCCCCGCAGCAGCTCGCAGCGGACGTGACCCCGCCGCAGCCGCAGGGTTTTTTGCCCGTCCCGCACGAGCAGGCGCCGGCGCCGCTCGCGCCGCAGCCGCACTGCGAGCTTCCGGTGAGCGGCGTGACGCCGCGCGACGGGGTCTCCATGTAGCGGATCGTGATGATCCACGTCTCGGCCGCATCGGCGCAGGCTGTATTGTCCTTGAAGGGCGCGCAGTTGACCGCCGTACTCGGCGTGCAGGCCTTGATCAGCTTGCAGATGTCGACGGTGTCGGGCGAGCACACAATGATGTCGTTGCCGCAAGGATCGATCGCATAGCCGGACGACACGCCGATCGTGTTCGCGCACGGGCTGCACGTCACCTCCAACCCGCAGACGACGCCGTGACCGACGAGGTACCGGTTGTGCAGCCTGTTCTTTGCGAGAATGTAGTTCTCGAGCCTGTTCAGATCCTGCTCGGTGAGCAGCTGGCCGGCGAAGAAGCGCGGCCGGCACAGGCACTCGAGCCCGCCGCAATCGGGGCAAGGCTGACAGCTTGGTCCGGCCGGGAGCAGCGCCGTCTTCTGCGCGGCGGCAGGAGCCGGACTGCTCCACGCCAAGCCCTGGCGATAGGAATAGGTCATCGCGGTCTCCTGCTATTCTTGCGAGATGGTGAACCAGCTCTCGAACAATCCGCCCGCGACGCCGTCGCCCGTCTTCGGAACTGTTGGCAGCCACGGCGGCAGGTGATTTCCATCGAGCCCGCGACCCTTCTCGTCGCGGATCAAGTCACCGTGCACTTCCACGCGCACAAGCAACTTTCCTTTGGCGGCGTCCAGCGCCTTAGCGATGGCGCCGAGGTCGATTTTCAACTGGACGGCGTTGCAAGTGGATGTTGGCGTGACTGGGACCGCGGTGAACGTGGCCGTGGGGTCGCTGGGCTTGCATCGCGGGTTGAGATTGCCCGGCAGAATATCAAGAGGCACTTCGCCCCAAGCCACAAGATTGAGCGGGTTGGGCTGACCGGGCGCGAAAGAGGCGAGCAGCCGGATCGCCTGAGGGGACTGAGGAGGCGCAGGGGCAAGGTCTATTGTTCTGACCAGGCCGCTGAAGGCGATGACAAGCGGCGTCTTGTCGAGTTGGGCCAACGTCATCTTGCCGTCATTGCCGCTCCAGATTACGGCACAAATCCCGATGAGATCTTGGCTCAGGCCCGACGGCCCCTGCGGGCCCGTCGCTCCCGCTGGCCCCACTGGCCCCACGGGACCCACCGGACCCACCGGACCTGTGGGACCCGCGGCGCCCGCGGGACCTGCTGGCCCAGCAGGGCCAGCAGGGCCAGCGGGTCCGGCCGGACCGACGCCGCCGCCGGTTCCGTTGTCCATCAGGCACAGCAGGGCCTCTGTAATCGCCTGCGTCGAGGCCAGCACCGTGCGCGCGCTGTTATCGATCCGCGCGATTCCGGGGGCCGCATCCGCAGATGGCGAGCTCGGCGGATCGAGCCGGTCCTCAAGCTTGTCGCCGACCTTCCAGTTCACGACGCGCGCCAGCACGACGCAGTCGGAGGCGTCGCAGGACGGACAGTCGCGCGCGAGGAGAAGATCGCGGCAATTGGAGCTGGTGATGTCGATCACGGCGACTGCGCCGGTCGGGGGCGGACCGGCGACGCCGGAGTAGGGGACGTAGAGCCGGAGGCCGGACGCCGTCATGGCGAAGCGCCCGATGGTAGCCGACAGAGCGAAGTCGCCGCTCGCCGGATTCGAGGCCCCGTTGGCAAGCGCAACGAGATTGACTGTCTGCAGGTCCTGTGCGCTCGCGACGACCGCGAATCCGCCCCCCGGCGCCATCAACAACGATAGAGGCGGGTCATTCAGCCCGACGCTCGCCGTCACCGCGCCCGCGGTCGTGACCAGGCTCAGCGCCTTGTTGGTCTGGTCGAGCACGACCAGCGTATCGGGGCCAGCGCCGGTCGAGGTCACAGCTACGGCGAAGCTCGCGAAGGCGGTCGCGCCGGTGACGTTCACCGTCGAAGGCGTGGGCGTCCCGGAGGTCAGGTCGGCCTCGATCAGGCTCGCCGCTCCCGTCGCGAACCAGGCAGTCTTGCCGTCGGAAGAGAAAGCCCCGGCGCTTCGGGCGGCGCTCGCCGTCGCGGTGAGCGTCGCGGTCGCCGGCATGCCGGCGGGCAAGAGCCAGAGATCGCCGCTTGCCGGCGCGGCGACGAGCAGACCGTCGCTCGCCGCATTGAGGGCGATCGCCGTTTCGTGCGCCGAGCCCAGCGTCAGTGTCGCCGCAGGCGGCAGCGCGAGTCCGCCGCTTGGGCTGAAGACCCACATCTCGGCAGGATCCGCGGCGCCGACCCCTTGCACTGCGACATAGAGAAGGGTGCCGTCGGCCGAGACCGCGAGGTCGAGCGCGGCGCGTCCAAGCGGAAGGCTCCCCTCGAGCAAAAGATGCTGCGTGCCGAACTGATATAGGGTCGAGGTCGGTCCGCCGGCGACGACAAAGAGCCTAGCGTTCTTTTCGTCGAGCGCCACAGCGGTCGGCTGGGCGACGTTGACGCTGCACGAGCCCCATTGCAGTTTCGGCGCGTGGACATGCGCGGAAAGGGGCGGCGGGTCGACGATTACCTCGAGCGCGAACGACTCCAGGATGCGGTTCGGCGCGCATTGCGTATCGTCGCAGCCGCATTCGTCGTAGAGGACGGGAATCTCCTCGGTCGGACACTCGCGCCAGGCGAGGCAGAATTCGAGAACGTGGGATTTCGCGTCCTTCGCCTGAACGAGCGTGTTCACGGCGGGGATGCTTGTGATGTCGAATGTTTCCTCGTGCGCAACCAGGATGTCGTGCCCGCAGCAGTCGACGGCTGAGCCGGGGCGCAGCACCACAAGCCTGTCCTGGCAGTTGGCGTTGGGATGCTGGCGGATCTCGAGCCCGCACACGACCCCGGTCCCGTGCAGGCGCTGGTGATGCAGGCGGATCTTCTCGCGGAAGAACCATTGTTCGTCGGTGAAGTCCCTTTCGACCAGCAACTTGCCGGTGAAATAGTGGTTGCGGGCGAGCGCGCGCGGTTTGCAGTCCTCGCAAGCTCCGAGATCGGCATGGCGGTTCATCGATCCTTACTCCTCCCCCATGGTCATGCGATGCGAACCCCGGGGCCGACGCGTTCCCGACCGAGGCGCGGCCCTGCGTCGACGTTCGGCGCCGCGCTCAGCACGGTCGCCCGGCCAAGCGGTGCGGCGTCGAGCAGAACGCCCTCCGGCCAGCAGCCGACGACGCTGTCGAAACCGATGCTGGCCTGGATGCCGATGCGCATGCGCGGCAGAACGAGCCGGAGCTTCGCCTGCGACCAGGCGGGCTTCTGCTGATCGATGAGCCGCTGCGCCGAGGCTTTGGCCGAAGCGCTTCCCGCCAATCCGCCCGGCACGAAGACGGTGAACGCATAGGCGTCGGCGTTGAAGGGATCGGTCACGGCCGCGCGCGACGTGTCGAGCCGCGTTGCGCCGAGCTGGGCGGTAGTGCCGAGCTGGCTGCGCCCCATGATCGTCTCGCCCCAGAGAACCGCCGCGTCGCCGAGACGTCCGGCGCCAAGGAACAGCCAGCGGCGGATCTTCCAGTGCTCGAGGATGAGCGGCGGCGGGCGCCAAGCCGGGGGAGGCGGCGCGCAATTCGGCGCGCAAGGCGCCGGGCGGCGCGGCGGGTCGAGCGAATCGAGCCCGAGCCAGAGAAGCAGCGCGCTGCGCAGCCCGGGCAGGGTGCCGCGGCAGGGATAAAGCTTCGCCGCCTGCATGAGGTACCGCCGCCGTCTGGCGACCGGCCAGGCGCGGTCGAAGACGACGCCGATCCAGCCCGCAAGCCAGCTCAGCATGTCCGGCGTCCCCGCGGCTTTTGGCTCGGCTGGAGCGGAGCGCGGATCGAACAGGTCCGCCTGCCTGTCGATCTGCCCCTCCACCGAACGGAACCCGCGATCGAAGACGCCGAGCAGGCGGTCGGTGAAGTCGGCGGAGACCGGATCCGGCGCGAAGCCGGCCGGCAGGTAGCGGCGCAGGCTGATGCGCGGATATTCGATCAGGAGCTCGTCGAGACGCGGCGTCGCCTGCATGTTCCCTGCGAGCGTCACGCGCAGCCAGAGGTATCGGCCCGGCGGGCTCAGGATCAGCGCCTCCGTTGGCTTGACGCCGAGCGGGACCGTCGTCCAGGCCGTCGGCGGAAGCGCGGCGATCATGTCGATCGGCTGGTCGACTTCGGACGTGAAGGTCTGAATTGCAAGCGACGTCCCGCGCGGCGCTCGCGCTTTCGGGACAACGCGATGCCACTGGCAGCGCCCGATGCGGCTGTCGAGCGAAGTCGAGAGCCAAACGCCGGACGACGCGAAAGCCGGCGGCGTCGAGGGCGTTGCGGCGCTCAGTTGGCCGGCTGGGTCGAACCAACTTGCGCCGGCGCAACGGCCGGCCAGGTTGATGCGGCCCGCGGCGTCGCTTGCGAAATTCGGCGGCGGCGCGAAGCAATCGCGGACCTCGTCGACGTTGCTGGCTTGAGCGATCGCTTCGCCGTGCGCGTTCCAGATGCTTACGGACGGTTCGCTCAACACATAGGCGTAGAGGCGGCCGAAGCGATCGATCGCGAGGGCGGAGACCGCGCCAAAGCCGAGCCAGGCCGCGCGCCAGGCGCCGCCGCGGTCGAACACATGCAGCGCGCCATTGGCGATGTCGGCGACGAACGTGCGTCCGTCTGGGTCGACCGCGATCGCCGACGGCTTCCACGGATTGGGAACGGCGCCCGTCGGGGGCCTCCATACGCTGCGCAGGGCGAAGCCGTGGCTCGAAAACGCCAGCACGCGCCCTTCGACCGATCCCGCGCCGCCGTCTAACACGAGGATGTCGCGTCCGCGCCCGGCGAGCGCGACTGGCGCAAGCAATTGCCGCGCGCCATGTCCGAGGCCTCCGGTGCAGGGAACGTCGACGAAGGCGCAGGCGCAGTCGTCGAAGTGGCGCAGCTTGCCGCGCTTAAGATCGAGGAGCCAAATTGCCCCGTCGGGCGCCAGCGCGACATTGGGCGGCGGGGTGAGGCCGCCGAAGCGGCCGGACGGATCGGCGAGCGCCGAAGGCCCTCCAGGCAGGCTCTTGAGGACGAGCGCGCAATCGAGCGGCGACACGAAAAGATCGGTCCAACCCTTCGCCATCGGCCAGCCGTCCCGCCCCTGCAGGATCATCCAGGTGGGATCGTCCGGCGGACCCGGCGGCGGATTGCGAAACGGCGCCGTGTTGATCATGCGACCGACCCCATGGCGTTGGGGTCGGTGGTGACCGACGCCTGGACGGATTGCACGGTGAGCAGCGCGCCGGCGGGAACCGCCGCGTCCGTGCAGGCGGGCGCCTGCACGCCGTTCAGCGTTATGACCAGGTCCGCGACGCGGACGACGTTGGCGGCCTGCGCGGCGACGCGAAGGACGTCGACGAAATAGATGGCGCCGCCGAACGGCCAACCGGTTCCCGGGGTCGACGGATCGATCGATCCCCCGACGAGCGGATCGAGAAACGTCGTCAGCGCCGACTCCACCGCCTGCTCGACCGTCGCAGTGTCGGCGTCCGGCTGAGCGAGAACCTGCAGCGTGATCGACACGGGAACGTAGGTCGGCGCGATCACGTAGAGCTCGGTGGCGATCAGGCGGCGCTCGTCGAGATAGGCGCACACGGTTCGAAGCAGCCCGGGACTTGGCATGGGCGCAGGCGAGACGACGTTCGGGACCACGATCACGCTGACAACGCCCGGCACTTGAATTCCGGGAAAATCGGGATGATAAAGCGGCAGCGCCTTCGCGCGCGCGATTGGCCCCGCCTGCTTCGCCAGCGTCTCGTAGTCTTCGCAGGTGACCGCCCGGTTCTGGCTCTTCAGCGCCTCCGGCGCGCGGTTCATCGCGCTCTGCAGGGTCTCTTCGTCGCTGCCGCCGTAAGCCGCGAAGGGCATGCTGAGCGCGCCCGCGTCCACGCCGGGAATGCCCGTCATCAGCGTCAGCGCAGTCGCTGCGGCGATGTTGGTCGCCGCGCCGCCGCCGAACTGGTAGCTGACCGCGACGATGCTTCCCGACGGATTGCCGAGGTTGGCGACAGGGATGTGGCCCTGCTTGCCGTCGCCGAGCGCGATCACGCCCGTGGTCGGATCGAGGAGATAGACGTTGTCGTTCGGGCCGCTGCCAGAAAAGTCGTCGACCTCGGTCCAGGGCGCCGGGCCGCTGCCTTCGTCGATCGTGAGCTCGAGCGTGCCGTCGAGCACGGGCGTGCTCGACAGGGTGAAGGTCTGGTTCGGCGTGCCGTCGCTTCCCCCGACGACCTCGTTCTGCACGGTCTGCGCGGCGAGCGCGGCGACCGCGTTCGTGCCCACGAGAGACAGGGTCGGCGCTTCCTCGTAGAAGGTCGCGGCGAGGCGCGCGCGCAGCCACGCGCGCTTGGCGTCGACCTTGCCTGGCATGGTCGACAGCACGATGTTTCCGGCCGCCGGCAGCATCACTTGCACGAAGCCCGGGATGGTGAAGGCAAGCGTGCTGTCCGAGAGGACCTTGAGCGGCTGCCAGGCGGTCCCCGCCCAGTACTCCCAAACGATCTGCGCTGGCGCGTAGACTGGCGAAGCGCCGCCGCCGCAGAGCGACGGCGGGGGGACGCCGCGGTTCGTGGCCGGCCAGAGCCCGAAGGAGACCGCGAGGCCGCCGGGAAACGGCTGCTTTGGATTGAAGCCGAGAAGCAGCGCCGAGCCAGCCGCGGCCAGCGGCCCGAAGGGCTGAAAGCCGTCGGAGCTCGGGACGTTGTCGGTCGTCACGTCCGTGTAGTAGGCGCCGTCGAACGCCAGCACGGCGTCCATTGGGGCCTGCAACGCGGTGATGGCGGTCTGCGTCTCGAAGATGATCGGCGAGCTGCTGTTGGCTGGCGCCGCGCTCACTTGCGTCCCAGCGGGAATCGGGACGCTCGACTGCGCAAAGCCGCTCTGCATCGGAAACACGAGGACGGTCTGAGCCGGCTGCGCGGAATTGAGCTCGATGCCGATCAGCTGCAGGAACTTTATGTAGTTGAGCTGCGGCGCCTGCCCGAGCCGAAAGATCAGGAGCTCGGTCATCCAGGCGAACAGCTCCACCAGTGCGAAGCCGGCGTCGCCAGCGTTGAAGTCCGTCCACTCCTGTGTGTAGCGCGGGATGCGGGTCTGCGCCTCGGCGACGATGTCGTCGAACGTCCGATTGTCGATCACCGGCAGTTGGGCGGAGAGCGGCATGGGCTCAGCTCCCTTCGGTGATGAAGAAAGGATAGACGACATTCGCCAACGCATTGTTGGCGCGGATGCGGTAGTCGACGCGCAGGAGCAAGAGATTGGACTCGCCGGGCGGAATCTCGCCGTTCACGTCAAGGACGTCGATCCGCGGCTCTTGCGCGACGAGCGCCTTGCGAAGCTGATCGACGATTTGGCCCACGCTCTGGGGCGAGCTTGGCGAGAAGACGAGGTCATGGATGCCGCAGCCGTAGTCCGGCCGCATCACGCGCTCCTTCTTCGCGGTCGAGAGGATGAGCCAGACCGACTGCTCGATCTTTGTGTTGTCGGACGCTGTCGCCAACGCCCCTTGCGGCGTCACGGCGAGCGGAAAGGCGAGGCCAGCGCCTCGGAAGGCGCGCGGGTCCGTCGCTCTCGCGGCCTGGATCAGCACGGCAGCGCCTCCGCCACTTCGTGGATGACGGTTGCGACCTCTCCGAGATCGTCCAAAAGCGTCTGCATGGCCTGAAGATCGTTGGACGGAACTGCGGAGGGGATAGTCACGTTGATCGGCACGCCCGCGATCTCGATGAAAGTTCCGGCGAGCGAGAGCAGCACGACGATCGGCTGCATCGACTGCATCGCGCCTTCGGCCGAGGTCTGGGCGTTCTGCTGCGCGCAGTTCAGCGCCGCAAGAAGGTCCGTATTGCCGTTCGCCTCCGCGATGGAAATTTGCAGCTGAAGGCCGCTCAGGATCTTCAGGATGCTGTCCAGTTCCTTGACCAAGCAAAGAATCATGGTCGAGATCAACAACAGCAGGTCCTTGACGAAGGTGCAGATCGGAATCCCCGGGATTGCGATCTCAAGGCATTTGGCGACGTCGCCAGCCGCAGTGACGATCTTTGGAATCGCCGCGACGAGGTCGGTCGGCAGCTTGACGTCTTTGACGAGGTTCACGACGACGCCAATGAATTTCAAGAGCTTCAGGAGACAGTCCATGCTCGCCATCATTGGCGCGAGCTGCAGCATCAGATTGAGGTTCATCGAACAGTCGGTGGGGATGCCGCGGCTGAAGTCGGCCATGCCCTGAAGGGTCAGCCCCGTCGGCAAGGTTAGGCTCGACGCACCCACCTTCGGCAGCGACAGGTCGAGGCAAACCGGTGGGGTAAGCGCCTGGGTCAGCTCGTCCGGCAGAGCGATGTCGATCGTGGCCATGCGGGGCTTCGCCTCAGATCGGGTTGTTCGACGGCGTCACCGGACGGATCCAGGGCGCGACGCCGTTGACGGGACGGCCGGTGAGAACGATGTTGTCGGCCTCGATCATCAGGGTCGTTTGCGCGGTCACGCGCATCACGCTGTTGGTCATGACGATGCGGTTTCCGTGCGCATCCTCGACGATGAGCGCGCCCATGTTGCCGCCGTTCGGAGTCGAATCGACGAAGCGGATCTTGTGGCCGTTCGTCGAGCAGATCACGCGCTGGCGCGGATCGGGCGAGGGCGGGCCCGAGACGCCGTTCCACATCGCGCCCAAGATGTAGGCGTGCTCGAAATGGCCGTGTTCGAACGCGACGACCAGCTCGTCGCCGACTTCCGGCATAAAATAGAGGCCTCGGTTGTTTCCCGCGTAAGGCGCGACCATCGACGCCCAAGTGCTTTGCAGCGAGTCGTCGAGCCAGGGAAACGAGACTTGCACGCGGCCCTGATTCTGGGGATCGTTCACGTTGACCACCGTGCCGATCACGATGCCCTGCATGCGTCCGTGCATCATGACGAGGCTCCTCCTGCGCCCAGATCCTCGCGACGGCAGTCGAACTCTGTGACGTAGCCGCTCTCGCCGAGCGTGTGCGTCGTCTTCGTCACGAAATAAGTGCCCGAGAGCCGCGCGCCGATGCCTTGGATATTGACCAGCGTGCCGGCTCTGAGCTTCGGCAACCCGACCGTCTTGCCGTGCGCCGTCACCATCTCTTTCGAGCGGTCGAGCATGATCGCGAGCGCGCGCTGCTTGGCCTCGCCCGCGGTGAAGACCGGCAGGTCGACCGTCTGCTCCTGCCGATCCGGCACGAGACTCAGGAGGTTGCTGTTCAGCTTCTTCACCTGGGGATCGTCCTGACCGACCTTGACGACGATCGGCTTCTGGGTCTGGCGGTCCCAGCCGCGGACGGTCACGGACTTCCACTGATTGGCGGTGGCGAGCGAGGGCTTGAAGGACATAAGCCCTTTGCCCCAGGCAAGCTGATAGTTGGTGGGCGTCGAGTTCTGGCTCGGACCGAAGTAGAGCTCCCGCGCGTCTTCGTGGGCTTCGAGCGTGTAGCCCTGGCCGTGCGCGAGCTGGAGCAGGAAATCGACGTCGTACTGGTTCTTCTGTGCGACGTATTCGATCTTTTGCTCTCCGGTGGTGGGCGCCACGACTTTCCAATGATCAGGCAGGCGCGGTTTGCTTCCGTCGCGCATCGTGTTGAAGCTGAGCGCGATTTCGCTCGGTGTCTTATTGGGCCAGGCGTAGGTGAACTGCTTGGTGCGCAGACCTTTGAGGATGTTCGAGCCGCGTACGGTCAGGACGGGCGGACCGCTCTCGGGGAAGTTCGGCTCCATAGTGGTGAACGTCGTGCGCACCATGCTTTGGAAATTGCCGGAATAGCCGAGGGCAAGCTCGGCGCTCTTGCCGCCCGGATCGAACAGGGTGAAGAGCTGCGTCGCGCCCGCGCCGCCGTTGAGCTGCGCCGCCGTTTCCGAGCCGATATATTTGCAACGGCGCGCCGAGGCGTCCCAGTTGTTGACCGTCAGCTCGAACCCGTCGATCTCGTTGATGTCGTCGTGATAGGTGACCTCCATGACGTCGCGCAGCACGCCTTGCGGCAGACCGACGCCGTCGATTCTGAGCTCGAAGCCGGGCGCATAGAAGTCCCGGTTCGTCGGGTCGACGCTCTCGTTGTAGAGGGTCATGAAGGCGGGCATCGGCGTCAGTTCGCTGTCAAGGAGGGAATCGTCAGTTGGGTTCCCGGCTTCAGTCGGCGCGGATCGTCGATGCCGTTCGCGAGCGCGATCGGCCGCCAGTTCGTCGGGTCGAAGTAGAAAGTCGCCGCGACGAGGCCCAGAGTATCGCCGCGCGAGAGAACGTAGCTATGCGTCTTGTTGGGCGAGGCGAGGTTCAGCGCCTGAAGCTGGTCTTGCAGCGCCGCGTATTCCCGCAAAGAGAGCGACAGCTTCGCCCGTACTGGCACGCCGCCGCTGCTCCACAGCGTGAAGGTCTGCCGGATGTTGGTGACGATGCCCGTGAAGCTGTTGCGGCGCTGGTTGCCGAGCTCCGGCGGCAGTTCGTTGCCCGGGAAATCGCTCCCCCAAACGAAGGTGACGATCGGCGGCGCGTGCTGGTCGGGCACGATGCGCGAGAGCGCGTAGATCGGGTCCGTCAGGGTCGCGACGCTGACGGCGGTATCGCCCATCCCCTGGTCGGACGTGTCGAAAAACAGCTCGAGCTTGAGCGTTTCCGCGTCGCCGCGCACGAACTGCTGCAGCGGCGCGGTGAGGCCCGGAATCGCGATCTCGGCGACATGGACGTTTTTCTCGAGAACGATCTCGGTCGGGTTGTACTGGAGATCGACGATCTCGAGGTCGCCGGGACCCCATTCGATCATTAGAGTGGCTTGGCCTGGACCGGGCATGGATCACCCCCCTGCCGGCCTGTCGGCGGTCGGCTCCTCGCCGATGCGCGAATCCTCGCGGCGCCGGCGCTCGCGCTCGCGGCGTTCGTCGGATCCCGCCAGCACCGCCTGCACCAGACGTCGCACGAGCTTCGGATCGAGCAACGCGGTGCTGTCCACGGTGCGTACCGTGGCGACGATCTCGTCGATGACAATGTCGGTGACCGGCATCTCGCGAAGCTCCCTACAACAGCGAGCCGAGCGCGGCGGCCGCGCCGACGATGGCCAGTCCCAGCGAGCCGCCCGTGACCATGGTCAGGCCCTCATGCGCGATCTCGAGCTGCTCGATGGCGATCTGGCTCTGTTGCGCATTCATCGTCGCGCCGGTCCACTTGAGCGGCAGGCCGCGCCGCCAGCTCCACGCCAGGGCGGGGCCGCCCGATTCGTCGAGGAGCGTGATCACCCCGTCCTTGCGGACGCCGTGGCCATCGAGAAAGCTTTGCAGCCAGGTCCAGAAATCGGAGGTGTCGGAGATCGGGCGCTGGGCGATCACGCCGCGTTTGAACACGAGGTTCGACCATTTCACGCGGCCGGGGAATTTCAGCGCATGGCTGTTCACGCCGCCGGCGTCGTAGCTTTCCACGTCCATGGTCGCCTCGAGGCCGGAGATCTCGGAGAAGCCGGCAGTCGCCTGCGATCCGCTGAGGCTGATCGAAATCCCCGCGAGCGCGCTGCTCGCGGCGGGCTGGCTGTCGGTGATCGACACCTGGAAATTGAAGCCGAGCAGGGGATCGGCGCGCCCAGAATCGAACCCGAAGAGCTGCGACAGATCGGGCATCAGCCGCTCCCTGCGGCGACGACGCCGCGTTCCTGGACATCGAGGGAATCGTCGCTTAGGCCGAGCCGCAGAAGGAGGAACTCGAACGGCGTCGACGGCGCGAGCGCGATATGGGTGATGAGCTGGCCCATCGCCTGGGTCGTCGGCGTATTGTTCGTATCGTCGCACACGACCTGGAACGCCGCCGCTGCGCTCGGGCCGACGAGCGCGCCCTGCGTCCACAGCTGATGAAGGAACCGGCTGATCCCCGCGGTGACCGTCGAGCGCGTTTGCGGCGAGTTCGGCTCGAACACCACCCAGCGCATCGAGCGCTGCAGCGCGCCGCGGATCATGCAAAGCAGGCGGCGGACGCTGATGAAACGGAAGGTGGGATCGGAGGAGACGGTTCGTGCGCCCATGACGCGGATGGGCCTTCCCATGTCGCCGCGGATCACGTTGACGCCGAGCGTGTTCAGGACTCCATGGGTCGGCGGGTCGACCGGGACCGTCACGTCCTGCGCCCAGGAGAGATTGGCGTTGGCGGGCGCCTTGTGGACGCCGATCGCGATGTCGGTGGCGGCGAAGAGGCCGGCGACATGACCGGACGGCGGCACGGCGCGGGTCGGCGCGAGCCGCAGCGGATCGGGCGCGGCGAGCCAGGGGAAGTAGAGGCCGCCGAACGCGCTGTCGAAATTGTCGCGCCACGCCTGCACCGGCGCGACGCCGACGCTCGAGTCCGACGCCGTATCCCAGGGCGGATCGAGCAGAGCGACGCGGTCGCCGAGCGCCTCGCACTGCGCGATCATCGCGGATTGCACGGCGAGGATCGCGGAATCGAGAAAGATCGGCGGCAATTCTTCGGGAACGACGGGCGAGACCGGAGTGGCGCGCGCGGCGGGGGGCGGGCAGAGGGGGCAGGGATCGACTGTCGCCGGAGGCGGGTTGAAGATCGGCGGTTCGACGGGCCGGATCAGGATGTCGGGCGCGGCCAGCATCGCGACGTCGCAGGCCGAGGCCAAAGCGGCGAGGCCGCGGGGCGCCGTCGCACCCGTCGTGTCGAGCGAGCCCAGCGGAGCGCCGATGAAATCGTCCTGCGTAAGGACGGCGACGCCGTCGCGCCCGCCGGCGAGGGGCAAGACGGCGTCCGAGACGATCGCAAGCGGCGCCGGCACGTCGGTCGGCGCGATCGAAGGCGGGATCATGGTGACGAGCGGCAGCGCGCCGGGCGGCGTGTCGAACTTCGAATAATCGATCGGCGTGAGAAGAACGCCGGCGTAGGTCTGGGCCTCCGGGACGAGCGACAGACCCTGGTTCAGGGTCGCGAGATTGCCTTGGCTGTAGACCAAGAGGTCGTAGGTCAGGCTCTCGGCGAGGAGCGGCGCGCTCGAATCGAAGCCCGTGACCGGATACTGTCGCGGGCCGCGCCGCGCGGGATCGGGATCAAGCCAATACAGCAGCTTCTGCGTCGCATCGATCGCAGCCAGGACCCGGACCTGGGTCGGCGCGCCGGCCTGCGTGAGCCTCACGAGGGAGTTCGCCGCGAAACCGGACGTCGAAGCGACCGCGGCGTAGCTCGGCAGCGAGCGGCTCTGGTCGATGAGGGCTTGTCCGGCGGTGCGTTCGACGAGCGCGACGGACAAGGCGTTGCCCCACGCGCCCAGGCTTGAGGCGGCGACTGTCCACGGATCGCCGCCGCCGACAACGGGGATGCCAATAGCCCCTGCGGCCGCGCCCTGCGCCGGATCGTCGGAAGCGACCCGCACGATGCGCGCCCGGCGACCGCCGTTCTCGAAGAACGCGCGTACGCTGTAGGCCAGGAAGCCGCCGCCGATATAGCCGCCGAACACCGCCTGGAACTGGCGCATGCTTTCGACCGCCACCGCCACGCCGACCGGTCCGCGCTCCGCGATGCCGACGAATCCGGCGATATCCGTGCGCAACGCGACTGTCGCCGGCGCCCGATCGTTGCGCTGGAGATAGGCGCCCGGCGCCGCCGGATGTTGAATCGAGAGGGTCATTTCGCCAGCTTGATCGTCAGGCTTTCAACCACCAGCTCGGCGCTTTCGATTGCGACTTCGTTGCCCGCGGCCTTGAAGTCGGGCCCCATGATCTTGTTGAGAAACCCGTTGGTGAAGTGAAAGTAGAGGACGTCGGCGTGCGTCTCGTCCTGCAGGACAATGCTGCCGCTGCGGCGCGCGTTGGCCGCGCCCGTCGCCACCGCGGAGTACCAATCCCACAGAGCGCCCTCCTTGGTGTAGCCGCGCTTGAGCGTGATGACGCCGTATTTGCGCAAGCCCACGAGCTTTCGCACGCTGTTGGCGCTGTCCTTTCCCTCGCGATAGTCCACCGCATCGCCGTCGGCGGTCAGTCCGCTCACTTCGCTGAACGAAGCGACCGTGGTCTTGTCGATCTCGACTCGGAAGTTAAAGCCGCGATACGGATCGGTCCTTGCCGCTGTCTGCGCCATGGCGCCCTCCTGTTACTGGCTGTTGGTGGCCGTCATCAGCGCGATCTGGATGATCACGAATTCCGCCGGCATCGCTGGCGCCACGCCGACAAGCGCGATGAGTCGCCCGGCGTCGATGTCGTCAGGGGTCATCGTGGTCTGATCGCAGCGGACGAAATACGATTGCTCGGGCGTGGCGCCGGCGAAGGCGCCGGAGGTGAAGACCGTGTAAAGGAAGTTGCCGATCACGCGCTCGACGCTCGCCCAGAGCTGCGGCGTGTTTGGTTCGAATACGACGTCCTGCAGGCCGACATTCAGGGACTGCTCGATGAAGATAAGCAGCCGCCGCACCGGCACGTATTTGTAATTGTCGTCCGAGGTGATGCAGCGGGCGCCCCATACCCGGATGCCGCGTCCCTGCGGGCGGAAATCGCGGATGACGTTGATGTTGTTCGGGGCCGGGTTCAAGACGTCCTGGTCGCCCTGGACAAGCGTCTGCGTGAGCCCCGTAATGCCCTGGACGACTTCGTTGGCCGGCGCCTTGAACACGCCCCGAGAATCGTCGACCCGCGCGTAGATGCCGACGACGTGACCAGATGGCGGCAGAGGAAAGTCCGGCACGAGCGCCAGGTTCGCCGGAATCGGGTCGGGGATCGTGAGCCAAGGATAGTAGATCGCGGCGTATTTGGTGTCGAAGCCTTGTCGCTGGGCCTGGATGTCGGCGATTGCCGCATCCGGGTACCGCGGGTCGAGGACCGCGAAGAGAGATTTCGACGTCTCGCAGAAGTCGATCAGCGCCGACTGGATCGCGGGCGTCCCTTGTCCCGGGATGGCGACGAGGCTGACGTTCGGCGCATTCTCAATCGCGTAGATGCCGGTGCGATCCTGTGGGTCGACCGCGTCCGCGCCAATGTATATGGCGTCGTCGACGGTCGCGAGCGAGTCGTCGCCGCCGATGTCGAGCTTGTGCTGCGCGGGCTTTGTCAGCCCATTCGGCAGCACGTCGACGAGGGGCTCGGGTCCCAGGCGAGGGGCCCACAGCGCAGCCTGCGTCGTCGCTGTGTCCTGCACGCGGATCAGCCAGGATGCGCCTTCGGGCCGACGGTCGGACAGCCGCAACTGGCCGTTTATGGCGCCGATGACCGTCTGGAAATACTGGCTGTGCCTTGGGTCCATCGAGAGGTTTCGGAATGTCTCGGTCTGGATCACCTGCGTGTTGCGCGAGGGCACCGCCGGATCGGGATGGCGATAGAGATAGACGGTCAGACGGAATTCACGCGACCGCAGGACGACCCGCGTCGTCGTCGTCGATGTGCCGATCGCAGCCGCCTGGGCCGCGGTGATCGCGGCGCCGAGCGTGATCGTCATCGTCGAGCGGTTGACCGCAGCGACTTTCAACGGCGCGTTAGCGTCGACCAACGTTCCGTTCGGTGTGAACATTTCGAGATACGACCCCGACTGGATGCCGGTGAGGGCCGAAAGCTGCAGCTGCGTCGGCCCAATCGACGCAACAACCTGCACGTTCGACACGAGTCCCGGCGATTCGTCTTGCGCGGAAAGCGCGATGCGCTGCCCCCAAGCGCCAGCGTCGAGCGCCTGCACCTGGATCAACGGGCTGCGTGATAGGACCGGAGAGCCGGCTGGATGGGTGCGGAGTACCGGCGTTGTCAGCCGCACCGCCTCCAGTCCCTGCGGCGTCGGCGCGGCGCCGATCGCGTTGTATGCGACGGAGCCGTCTGCGAGCACGATCTCGACGACGTCGCCGGTCGTCCAGCCTGAGCCCCACGTTACGATCGCGCTCGTGCTGCCGGCAGGGGCGTCCAGCATTAGTTGCGTCGCTCGTCGCCCCGCAGCGGTTCCGCTGACGGTGCTCGCCGCGACCGTCGCGCCGTTGCCGTAAGTGTTGACCAAGGGTAAGCCGACGGTCACTGGACCCGGATCGGCGCCGGCCGGCGCGCGCGCGCCCGGAACGTAGATGACCGACGCATATTCCTGGGTCGGCAGGGTCCCGAGCAGCAGCACTGAGCCGGGGTTTATGCCGACGCGGCTCGCCAGCGATAGCGTCTGCGATCCAGCCGCAGCCGTCAGCGTAGTCGTCGCCGGAGCGGTCAAGGTTACCGGCACGATGCCCGTCTTCGCCGGCCAGTCGACACTCGAAGGCGTCGTGAAGCTGAGCTCGGTCAGGGCGGCGCTCGAACTGGCGTTGCCCACTGTGCGTACTTCGCGCGTGGCCGGATTGCCGGCGTCTATGTCGACGAGTTCGCCCGAGGCGAGCGCGCCGCCGCCCGCCTCAAATATCAGCGCGTCCCCGCCCGAGGCCGCAACGTCGAGGGGCGTGCTGTTGAGTCGGGTGGCCGAGGTGCCGGCGACTGCGAAACCGAGGGTGAGCGGGGAGGCCAGAGTAAGCTGGTAATCGTTGTTGGCGGGCGGGCCGAACACTGCCGCGCTCGTCACGCTCGCAACCCTGCTGACCCCGCCGTTCGAAAGCTCCAGGAGCCAGTTCGAGAAGGCCGTCGGGTTCTCGGCCGGACTGTTGACGACAAGCGAAGTTGCATTGACCGCCGCCGCCGAAGCCAGCGTGTACGCGGCGCTGGCGGCGGTGTAGGTCGCGGCGAGGGCCGCAACTGTGGTGGTCGCGGCGTCAAATTCTTCGGTCAGCGGCTGGGTCAAGGTGATCGAAAACTGATTGCCACCGATCGAGACGACGACCTGGGGCACGACGACGGCGACATGACCGCCACCCGCAAGCTCGATCAGAAGGTGCTGGAACGTCGACAGCGAATCCGTGCTGTTGACGATGATGACGCTCTGCCCCGGGCCGACATTGGCGGCCAACGTATAAGGCGGAATGCCCTGAGTGACCCGCGGATAAGCCACGACCGGCGCACCCTGCACGTGACTAGAGCTCAGCGGCAGATCGAGGGCGGCGGCGTCGTTGACGGCGCTCGACGCATTGATGGTGGCGTATTCGCTGACGCTGCCGTCGTCGATGCGGATCGAAGTGTTGTTCGGCGGGACGGGAGACAGCGTGAGGAGAGCGCCCGCGGCGATCGTCGCGCCGGCGCCGTCGCCAACCGCAGCGCTGCGCACCAGGGCGCTCGCGATGGGCGAAACGCCAACACGGTCGTACAGAGACTCCGACGCGGGGGTCGCCTCCTCCGGCAGCACGCGGATGAAGTAGGCAACCTGCCCGGAGTTGTTGAAGAAGCCCGCGGCCGCGTACGGCAGGTAGCAATGGAAGCGCTTGGGGTCCGTCGGATCGGCGAACTCGTCCGGGACCATGAGTCCGCCGAACCAGCGCGTGTAGTCGCCGGGGCTCGTGCAGAGAATCGGGACGTTGACCGGGCCGCGTTCGGCCATGCCGATGAACGCGGCGATCGAAGTGCTGACGCCGACAATCGGCGCCGGCCCCTCCAGTTCTTGAATATAGACGCCCGGCGACAGATAGTTTGAGTCAGACATCGTTAGCGCTCCGACTGGCGAGGCGGGGAGTCGGTCATGGGAAAACAAAGTCCATAGTCAGGGCGTTGACGCCCAAGGGCAGCATGACGTCGCGAATGAGATCGGCGGCTTCGGCGGGGTGATGCACGCGCAGGCGAAGCTGCGCGGCGCGATGCGCAGGCGGCAGCGCGACATAGCCGTCGAGACCGCTGACGGCGCTGATCGGGCTTGCGACATGGTATTCCGCCGCGGGACCGGGGCCCGAGATGACGACCGGCGTCTGGGTCGCCGTGAGGCCCGTCATGGCCGAAGTCACGAGCGTCACGTCGCCGATCCGGGAGGCCACGGAAAGGGCGTTCGCCGCGCCGGCGGCGCCGAGCGTCACAGGGATCGCGGCGGCGCCGGAGGCGTGCGGGCGGATCATCGGAAAGGCGAGGCTGACCGAAGCGGGAAACGTCGGGCCCGCCCCGAGACTGGCGATGCCCGTTATGGCCAGATATTCGGCGCGGGCGGGGTCCTGGGAATCGAACGCGATGACGACGCCGACAGCGAGGCCGACCTGATCGGACAGGACCACCGAAGCGTCGCCGACATTGGCGGGGCTGAGAAGCGTCTTGGTCTCAGCCAATTGCGGCGTCATCGGCTGCGCGGCGATCGTCGCGGTCGTTCCGCGGTCGGCGTAGAGGGGCGAGGCCAGCGAGGCTAGGTTCGGCGCCGCGGGCGGGTTGGCGAGATCGGCGAGCGTCAGCCAGACGCCATCGAGGCTGACAGTCGCGCCGGCGCGGACCGCGCCGCTGCGCGAAACCGTGCGGCCGCCGATCGTGACGGGCTCGCGGTGAAGAGAGACCGACACGAGATCGACAGGCGTGAAAGCGCCTGGATATCCGGGCTCCGCGCCAAAGGTCCCGCTGAGCGTCACGGGAAGATATCCCGCCCCGGACAGCGCGAGGTTCAAAGACGCCCCGGTAATGAAGCCCGGGAAGAAGCGCTGCAAAGGTTGGCCCACGAGGCCGGCGTGCGTTTCGCTCGCCCGGGCGACGACGCCGGCCGTCGTGGTGCTCGCGACCGGCGTCGCCGACGGCGGGAGCCCGGTGATTTCGTCGAGCATCGCCACGCTCATGAGCGCTTGCGGCCACCATCCCGCCGGGATCGGCGTGTCCGGAGCGAGCCGCCAGCCCGAGACGGCGTCGGTCACCGGGAGCAGGGTCATGGGCCCCATCCCGGCGCGCCGATTGCGACCTCCGGCATCACGACCACGACCGGCGGCGCGTCGGTCGGTTGCAGCGCCGATTCGATTACGACGATTGCTACTTCGTAGGAGATGGAGAGCTGGTAGGAGCGCTCCAGCCCCTCCCAGATGCGGCTCGTCTCGTCGAGACCGAGAGTTTCCAGGCGAACCGCGAGCTCGACCGCCGTGCCCTGATACGAGCCTTCGAGGTCGGGCCCCGAGATGAGCGGCTCGTCATGAAAGGTCTGAAGGACGCGGCCGATGATCAGCTGCTCGGCCTCGGGCGCCGGGATCTTAGCGTTGCCGGTGACGATGGGCGTCATCAGGTAGTGTGCGCGCAACGGTAGGGGCTGGCGGCGCGCGAGCGTCGCCGACATGCGGCGCGGCGGCTGGTTCAACGTCTGCTCGTCGCGGACCAGACGGTAAAGCCACATGGAAAGGCCGATGTCGCCGGCCGTCTCCATTCCGTCGGGCGTCGCCAGCGAGACGATCGCGTTGCCGCCGAGCGACGGGTCGAACATCTGCGCGAGGCTGGGGTCGGCGCGGAAGCTCCGCTGCAGCACGTTCTGCAAGGTCAGGCTCGCGGCTCGGATGTGCGTGAACATCTACGGCTTCCGCAGGGCCGCGCCGGCGCGGATGGCCGCCGTCAGATTGGACTGCGCCAGCCTGCCGATCGCATCGTGAGCCGGAACGAAATGATGCAGCGTGCCGGCGTCGCGCTGTCCGTCGATCGCAAGCAGCGAGAGGCGCGGATTGGCGTGCAGAAGCCCGATGATCTTCTCGTCGTCGAAGTTTTCGTCGCCGGCCGGATAGATGACGACATTGATGCGCCGCTGGAGCGTGTACGCGCCGAGATCATCGTTAGCGCGTAGGGCCGCGTCCACGATCGTCATGTCGGGCTCGGACGAAATGGCGGCGCGGATGATCTCGTTCAGCATTCCTGCGACCCCGACGAGCAATATTCGAATTCGCGCCACGCGACCGGTGCTCCGCCAATTCTGGCTTGCGGCGTGCGAAATCATCGCAAGGCTGTGGACCGTCTTGAAATCGGCCTTGAGGGTCCAAGAAGGATCCAGGGCCGGTCCTGGATCGAAAGGCCCGGGCCGGGTCCCGCCCGGGTCTGGTCCCCCGCGCTGCTTTGCGCGCAACTCAGCGGTTGCAATAAAATGAGGTCTTGGTCGCAGAAAGCGCTTGAACGCGGTTCGACAATCAATGTAGTCTTGGTGTTTAGCTGTTAGTAGATCGATATTTGGTATTTAAACTTGCCTGATTAATCGTTCATTATTCAGCGGGAGAGGGACATGGCGGCTAACGGCGCCAACCGTTCACCCAAGGCGGTCGCGACGAAACCTGTGCTCGTGTTCGTAATTTGCCGGGTTCGTCTCTATCACGACACCTTGATCAAATTGTTGAATCGCCAGGGGGGCATGCGCGCGGTCGGCAGCACGGAGATGGGCGACGGCCTGATATTGAGCCTGGAGGCGAGCGCGCCGGATACGGTTCTGCTTGATCTCGGCTCTCCCGAAGCGCTCCCGTTCGCCGCCCGGCTGGTTCGGGCGCGGCCCTGCACGCGCATCCTTGGTTTTGGGGTCGACGAGGCGCCGCTTCAGGTCATAGCCTGCGCCGAGGCCGGGCTTTGCGGTTACGTTCCGAGCCACGCTTCGGTCGCAGACCTCGCGAGCGCCGCCCGTCGCATCGCGTCCGGCGACACCGTCTGTTCGGCCGCGTTGGCCGACAAGCTATTTCACCACTTGCGCACCGCCGCCTTGAGAGGGCCGGCGGTGTCGGCCGAGGCGTCGCTGACCGGCCGTCAACAGCAAATTCTGGCGCTGATCAAGGAAGGCCTGTCCAACAAGCAGATCGCACACAGGCTCTCGCTTGGGCCCTCGACGGTCAAGAACCACGTGCACGGCCTCTTGGGCCGTCTTCAGGTCGGCCGCCGGACCGAAGCCGTCGCCCGCATTCGCCAAAGCGCAGACGCGGCCTATCAGAACCGATTGAGGTAGCGACTGCAGGCCGGCGAAACGACGCGGACGCGAGGCTCCGCGCGACGTCCCGGGGGCTGGCCGACAGAAATCCTAGGCTTGCCGGAACCAGGATGTCCGCATCAACGCCGCTGCGTCGCGCGCTTCGACCATCTGAACTGGCGCAGCGGCGGAGAACGCGTACTGTCTCCCGGTGGCGGGGCCTCGCACGACCATTCCGCCGGCCGAAACGGAACGAAGCGCCACCATGCCGCCCGACGGCGGCGCCGGCGCCGGCGGCCGGCCGGTGGCGAGCGTCGCGCCAGGAGCCGAACGCGCGACCGGCGGGCGAACGGCGAAAGTCGAACGTCTTTGACCGCAGCAGCTCATTGTCGCAGATCTCCTGTCGACGCTTCGGGAACGTGTTCGATCACGACCGGCTCCGGGCTCATCCGCTCGAGCAGGAAGGCGGCGCCGGAGAGCGCGAGCCAAGTCATGACCAGATTCAGCGGGCCTTCCGAGACAAAAAATGCCAATGGGATCGCGACCCAGACGCTAAGGCAGCCAAAGCAGTCGACGAGCTGGCCGAAGACCGAGTCTCCCAGTTGCAAGCGCAGTCGCGCCACGACGCCGGCCGGGCCGTCCTCGCTCGCCAAAAGATGGCACACGCGCCAGGTCACGAGCGTCGCCAGAAAGAATCGGATCCAGAACAGCGATGGGTCCATGGCGACAGACCTCCGGCCGCGACCTTAAGCGGCGACCGTTTTGGCGATGAGACTAACTTAGGCCGCGATCGGGCCTTTTCGCAACATTCTTCCCGCCGGCCTTTCTGAACCCGCCGTTCTAAACATCTCTTCCAATTATCTCTTTAGAACGGTTTGCGCTGTAACCGGGGCAAATTCCCGGGCAAGAGCCGCAATCCCTCGAGTTCGGAGAAGCTGGCGCTCCTGTAAGTGATTCTTCTGACTCAACTTAGCACCTGCA
>Ga0209040_10000438_pt1 | contig 32080 bp, 25 predicted proteins | sample BogFormECP12_OM3_FD_188240 | JGI IMG/M metagenome (GOLD analysis project Ga0209040, IMG submission 188240) | Bog forest soil microbial communities from Calvert Island, British Columbia, Canada - ECP12_OM3 (SPAdes) (version 2) | ecosystem: Environmental > Aquatic > Freshwater > Wetlands > Bog ... | reverse complement strand
CCTCGGCGCCCTCGACGCGCTCGCCAAGGAGATCACGGCTGCCGGCGGAGCGGCCGAGACCGCCGAGGTCGACGCGCTCGACGAGAAGGCCGTGACCGATCACGTCGACGACGTCGTCGACAAAGCCGCGACCGTCGATATCTCGTTCAACGCCATCGGGATTCCGCAGCAAGGCATGCAGGGCATTCCCCTGACCGAGCTATCGGTGGACAGTTTCGCATCGTCGATAAACATCTACGCACGAGCACATTTCGTGACAGGCCGGGCAGCGGCGCGGCATATGATCGCTCAGTGCTCCGGGGTGGTGCTGATGCACACCCCCGAGCCCGCCCGGTTGGGCATACCGCTGCTCGGGGGCATGAGTCCGGCCTGGGCGTCCATGGAAGCCCTCAATCGCGCGTTTTCCGCGGAGTGGGCGTCCCACGGTGTGCGCGCCGTCTGCCTGCGCACGACCGGCATGGAGGAAACCCCCACCATCGACGTCGTTTTCGGGCTGCACGCCCAGGCATACGACATCACCCGGGAGGAATTCGCGGCCACCATGGCCGCGCAGACGCACCGCAAACGTGCGACCACACTGGCGGAGCTCGCCGAAGCGGCCGTGTTCGTGGCCTCGGATCGGGCCGCCGCGATGACCGGCACCGTCGTAAATCTGACCGGCGGAATCATCGTCGACTAAAGGGATGATTCCCGTGTCGCGTCCATGTCTGCGCCAGTTCACCCGCGCTCGCCGGGCCGAAACGCCGGCACCCGGCGCCTGGTGTTCTCCTGCGGCCTCATTTCGCAAGGGAGGCAACCGCTTCGGATTGCCGGATCGACGGCGGGCCGGGCGAGCGACGACGATTTACCACGTCAGCGATCTGCTGCACCACGGACGCGCCGTCGACGTGGCTGGCTGGCCGAGTTAGGAGTCGACACCCCATTGGTCGACGAACTCGCGCAAGCATGACAAGGGACGATCGTATTGCGATGCCGCCGCTGCCGGTCTGGTTCACCGGACGCGACACCGTGACACGATTCCTCCCGCAGCGCGCCTTCGCCGAACCCGGCGACGTGGCGCTCGTCGCAACGGCCGCCAACGGGCAGCCGGCTGTTACCGAATTCCTTCGGGCCGCCGACAACGTCATGCGGGCGCATTCGATACATGTCCTGGATACTGGGACGGCAGGGGTCGCCGAAACTGACCGTCTTTCTTGATCCCGGGCTGCTTTCTGCGTTTGGTCTGCCGCCAACGCGGTGATCCGTGTCGGGCGGGTTGCAGCCGCCGGTCCCGGGGAGCACTGATGGGCGCGGTAGACGTTGTTTGAAGGGTGAGGAATGAAGGTTCCGGGCGTAGCCGCCGTTGTCGGCGGGATAACCGGTGGAGTAGTACAGGTGTTGCAAGCCGGCGTGGAGGGTGTTGCGAACACCGCGGACGCTGTGCAGACGCTGGCAGGCCCGGTGGTGCAATCGGTAAGTCAATCGGCCGGCCGATTCCTCGGCACGGGCAGTTCGTCTAACGGCACCCCGGACGGCGCCGTGGCGACCGTGCGTTGGCAAAGCGGGCGGCGGGTGCACCTGGACCTGGATCCGTTGTTGCCGTTCCCGCGCTGGCACGAGCATGCAGCGATGGTCGAAGAGCCGGTTCGCAAGGTTCTGGGTGTGGCCACCGCCCATGTCGAGGGTTCGTTGGGCCGGCTGGTGATCGAACTCGAGGACGACGCCGACAGCGACGCCGTCTTGGACGAGGTACGCGACGTGCTTTCCGCCGTGGCCGACGACCTCGCCGCCGCAGGACCGGAGCCCGAAATCCGAACCGCGCCATTCGCCGACCCGGGTAACCCGTTGGCGATCCTGGTGCCGCTGACCGCGGCGGCATTCAATGCGGTTGCGATCGGCGCCGCAGTCACCGGCTGGGTCGTCAGACTGCCCGCAGCACCGCGTACCACCAGAGCGGCGGCGGCCCTGCTCAGCAATCAGCCGCGGATGGTGTCACTACTCGAGTCGCGACTGGGCCGGGTGGGCACCGATATCGCGCTCAGCGCGTCGACAGCGGCGGCGAACGGGTTGACCCAAGCAGTTGGCACTCCGCTGTTGAACCTGGCGCAACGAGTCCTGCAGATCTCCGAAGCCGAGGCGCATCGCCGCCGCTGGCGAGACCGCGAGCCGCAGCTGGCCTCACCCAATCGGCCACAGGCCCCGGTGGTGCCGATCATCTCGTCGGCCGGCCCCAAGTCGCAGGCCCCACGGCATAACTGGGCAGCCGCAGCGGCGGGCGAGGCTTCCCACGTCGTGGTCGATGGAGCTATCGACGCCGCCATCGACACCGCGAAGGGATCCATGGCCGGGCCGGTCGAGGAATATGTCGACCAAGCGGCGAACGGTTCGCTGATCGCGGCGGCGACTGCGTTGGTGGCCGGCGGTGGCCCCGAAGACGCAGCCGGCGCCGTCCTGGCCGGAATACCGAAGGCCGCGCACATGGGCCGTCAGTCCTTCGCCGCTGTGCTAGGCCGCGGGCTCGCCGAAGACGGACAGCTGATCCTCGACCCCGGCGCGCTGCGTCGGCTGGATCGGGTGAAGGTGGTCGTCATCGATGGGGCGGCGCTGCGCGGCGATCACCGCGCCGTGTTGCTTGCGCGCGGAGATGTCCCGGGCTGGGATGACGACCGGGTCTATGAGGTGGCCGACGCGCTGCTGCACGGTGAGGAGGCGCCTGAGCCTGACCCCGATGAGTTGCCCGCCACCGGCGCGGGCTTGCGCTGGGTTCGCGCGCAGGGGCCGTCGGCCACTCCCGCCCAGGGCCTCGAACACGCCGACCTTGTGGTCGATGGCGAAATGGTCGGCCACGTCGAGGTCGGCTGGGAGGTAGACCCCTTCGCGGTCCCGCTGCTGCAGATCGCGCACCGGACCGGAGCGCGGGTGGTGTTGCGGCATGTGGCCGGCACCCAGGATCTGGCCGCCAGCGTCGCCGCCAGTCATCCAAGCGGCACTCCGCTGCTCAAGCTGGTGCGTGACCTGCGGGCAGATCGCGGACCGGTACTGCTGATCACCGCGCTGCACCGCGACTTCGCATCGACCGACACGCTGGCCGCGCTGGCCATCGCCGACGTCGGAGTGGCTCTCGACGATCCCCGGGCGGCTACACCGTGGTCCGCGGACGTCATCACCGGCACCGATCTGGCCGCCGCCGTGCGGATCCTCTCGGCGCTACCCGCGGCGCGGCAGGTCAGTAAATCGTCGGTGAACCTCGCCAAAGGCGGCACCACGCTGGCCGGGCTGCTGCTGGTCACCGGTGATCCCCGCACCGCTACTAACCCGCTTGCCTTGCGGCGGTGGCTGAATCCGGTCAACGCCGCCGCCGCCAGCGCCATGGTCTCGGGAGCCTTCTCGGCCAGCAAGGTGCTGCGGCAGCCCGATCCCACCCCGCAGCCGCTGACCGCCTGGCACGCGCTGGATCCCGAGATCGTCTACTCGCGGCTGGCCGGCCGTGCCCGGCCGTTAACCGTCGAGCCCCTTGCTCCGGCCTGGCGGCGCGTTCTGGAGGATCTGTCCTACAGCCCACTGGTAGCGCCGCTGCGGGGCCCGGCACGTCAGGCGGGGCGGCTGCTGGACGCGACCCGTTACGAGCTCCGCGATCCGCTCACCCCGATCCTGGCAGTGGGAGCGGCGGCGTCGGCGATCGTCGGCAGCAATGTGGACGCGCTTCTGGTCGCGGGCGTGATGGCCGTCAACGCGCTAACCGGCGGGGCGCAACGGTTGCGGGCCGACGCGGCCGCCGCAGAGCTGTTCGCCGAACAGGACCAGTTCGCGCGCCGCGTGGTTGTCCCGACGGTAGCGACGTCACGACGCCGGTTGGAGGCGGCTCGAACCACCGAGCGCACGATCACCGTGTCGGCAACTTCGTTGCGTCCCGGCGACGTCATCGACTTGGTGGCTCCGGACGTCGTGCCCGCTGATGCGCGTCTGTTGGTGGCCGAGGACCTCGAGGTCGACGAATCCTTGCTCACCGGTGAGTCGTTGCCGGTTGACAAGCAGGTGGACCCGGTCGCCGCCGGCGATCCCGACCGGGCCAGCATGCTGTTCGAGGGCAGCACCATTGTGGCGGGGCATGCTCGGGCGATCGTGGTGGCCACCGGGGTGGGTACCGCCGCACACCGCGCGATCTCGGCGGTCATCGATGTCGAGTCGGCGGCCGGGGTGCAGGCGCGGCTGCGAGAGCTGACCGCCAAGGTGCTTCCGCTGACGCTGGCCGGTGGTGCCGCGGTGACGGGTTTGGCGATGCTGCGCCGCGCATCGTTGCGTCAAGCGGTTGCCGACGGCGTCGCGATCGCGGTGGCCGCCGTTCCGGAGGGCCTGCCGTTGGTGGCCACCCTGTCCCAGCTCGCCGCCGCGCAGCGGCTGTCGGCGCGCGGAGTGTTGGTCCGGGCGCCCCGCACCATCGAAGCGCTGGGTCGGGTCGACACCGTGTGTTTCGACAAGACCGGCACGCTCACCGAAAACCGGCTTCGCGTGGTGCGTTCGGTACCTGCCGCGACCAAGCCGCGAGGCCCCTTCCCCGCCGCGGACGACCCGCAGGCCGCCCACGTCTTGCGGGCCGCCGGCTGGGCATCCACCCAGCCAGAAGAGGGGCGGGGTCACGCTCACGCCACCGACGAGGCAATCCTCAAAGCGGCGGATTCACTTGACGCCCATGGTGATTCGGAGTGGACCGTGCTCGCGGAGGTCCCGTTCGAGTCGAGTCGTGGCTTCGCCGCGGCGATCGGCACGCTGAGCGCGGACCCGTCCAAGCCATTGCTGATGCTCAAGGGCGCTCCAGAAGTCGTCCTGCCGCGCTGCCGGTTCGCAGATCCGGAGGCTGACCTGAACCATGCCGAGTCTTTGGTGCACAGCCTCGCCGAGCAGGGCTTGCGGGTGCTGGCCGTCGCGCAGCGCAGCTGGGTTCACGACACCGAAGACGATGACGACACCGATGCCGATGCCGTCGACGCCGCCGCGCACGATCTGGAGTTGATCGGCTACATCGGCCTGGCGGACACAGCACGACCCTCGGCGCGCCCGTTGATCGAAGCGCTGGTGGATGTCGACCGCAAGGTCGTGCTGATCACCGGCGATCACCCGGTGACCGCGCGGGCGATCGCCCATCAGCTGGGCCTGCCTACGGATGCGCGGGTGGTCACCGGCGCCGACCTCGCCGGCCTCGATGAGGACGGGTGCGCCAAGCTGGCCGCCGACGTACAGGTCTTCGCCAGGGTCAGCCCGGAACAAAAGGTGCAGATCGTCGCGGCGCTGCAGCGCGGCGGGCGAGTGACGGCGATGGTCGGCGACGGGGCCAATGACGCCGCCGCCATCCGGATGGCCGACGTGGGCATCGGAGTGAGTGGCCGCGGTTCCTCGGCCGCCCGCGGTGCCGCCGACATCGTGTTGACGGAGGACGACCTGGGCGTGTTGCTGGACGCATTGGTCGAGGGCCGCGGCATGTGGGCCGGTGTGCGTGACGCGGTGACGATCCTGGTCGGCGGCAATGTGGGCGAGGTCCTGTTCACCATCATCGGGACCGCCTTCGGCTCCGGGCGGGCGCCGGTGGGAACCCGTCAACTGCTGCTGGTGAACCTGCTGACCGACATGTTCCCGGCGCTCGCAGTCGCCGTCACTCCGCAGTTCGATGAACCCGAGGCCGACGAATTCGACACCGAGGAGGAGGCCGCCGAGGCCCGGCGGGCCTACCAACGATCGGTGCTGACCGCGCCGACACCTTCGCTGGACGCTCCGCTGATGCGCCAGATCGTCACCCGTGGCGCGGTCACGGCCGCCGGCGCGACCGCGGCCTGGGCTATCGGGCGTTGGACTCCGGGCACCGAAAGACGCACGGCGACAATGGGACTGACGGCTCTGGTGACGACGCAGCTGGCCCAGACGCTGCTGACCCGGCGCCACAGCCCGCTGGTCGTGGCGACTGCGCTGGGCAGCTCCGCGGTTTTGATCGCCATCGTCCAGACTCCCGGCGTCAGCCACTTCTTCGGATGCACGCCGCTCGGACCGGTCGCCTGGACCGGTGTGGCCGGTGCCACCGCGGCGGCCACCGGCCTGTCGGTGCTCGCGCCCAACTGGTTGGCCAAGACCGCCGGAATCGTAGCGCCTGCAGGGGTGAAATTCCGGCACGAGTGACGTGCCACTCGAGTTGCATTACTAGATGATTTTGCCGGACGCCGTCTACTCTGCAGTTATGCGGCGCGCGTCGTTTGAAGAGCTGAACTGCTCGGTTGCCCAGACCCTCGAAGTGGTCGGCGATTGGTGGTCGCTTCTGATTGTGCGTGACATTTTCTTCGGCGTCACCCGCTTCGACGACATTCAGCGGCGCCTCGGCATCGCCCGTAACACGCTTACCGATCGGCTCAACTGGCTTTACGACCACGCCGTGGTGACCCGCGTGCCCTACGGGGATTCGGGGAACCGATACGAATACCGGCTCACCGAGAAGGGACGCGACCTGCAGCCCGTCTTGATGGCCATGGTGGCCTGGGGCGACACGTGGGGTGCTACCGCCAAACGCCCACCTCTGCAGCCGAGCGACAAAAATGGGGATCCCGTCGAACTGCGCATCGTCAACACCAGAACGGGCCGTCGGGTCCCCCGCGACAACGTCCGCATGTTGTCGACCAAGGGCGCCACCGATCCGAATATGGTGCCGCCTCGAAACATCCGGTCTCCGGGTACGAACCAACGCACATAACGCCGCCGACGCCCTCAATCCTTGACCATCGGCGTTGCGCTTGCATCCCGCCTGGCCGACCGGCTACCTTAAGTTGCATGATAGGACTGAATTCATCGACCGAGTCTCAACCCACCGTGCTCGTGATCGGCGGCACCGGCAGACATGGAAACACGGGTGCCACCGTGGTCGACCGACTTGTTGCTCAGGGCCGCAACGTTCGAGTGCTGACTCGCACTAACAACGAGCGTGTGGACGCACTGCGCCACAAGGGCGCCTCAGTGGTGATTGGGGACTTGCACGACCGCAGTACGTTGCCGGCCGCCGTGGACGGCGTGTCGGCGGTGTACTTCACGTACCCGATCGCCCCCGGCGTCATCCCTGCCGCCGTGAACTTGGCCTCCGTGCTGGTGGAGTTGGGCCAGCGGCCCCACGTGGTCGTCATGTCGATGGCGGTGTCCTCGCACGGCCATCCCAGTGCGCTCGGGCGCGCTCAGGCTATTGCTGAAGAGATATTGATTTGGGCAGGTCTGAACCCGACAGTCCTGCGGGTCGCGGCGCTTTTTCACGAAAACGTGCTGATCCTGCACAGGGAGTCCATCCGGCAACACGGTGTCATCACCAACAGTTTCGGCACCGGACGAGCCCCATGGATCGGCGGACAAGATGCCGCCGAACTCGCCGTGCACCACCTTCTACAACCGCCGTCACCAACGCCGGTGGTCAGCTATCCGCCTGGAGGCGAGGCGCTCAGCCACGCCGAGATCGCCGAGATCATCTCGGCACAGACCGGCCAGAAGATCGAATACCAGCCGATCCCGCACGAGCGCTGGCGCGACATGATGGCGAGTCAGGCAGACAACGGCGGGCCAGTGAACCCCGGGATGGCTCAACATATCTCGATCATCGGCGCGGGTTTCGCCAGCGGCAAGGCACCAGCGATGCCGGCCGATCCGGAGGCATTGGCCAACACTCTTGGCCACCCGCCGACCACATTCGCCCAATTCGTTCGCAAACACCGCGAAGGATTCGCCGCTGCCCTCACGTAAAGGATGAAACGGCAGGTGGCCTCACAGCCGCTCGATGATGGTGGCGTCGACCATGCCAGCGCCCTCGCAAATCGTCTGCGGCCGAATTTAGCCGGGCTGGAATCCAAGCGACGCCAACTCGACATCGGCCGACAGCGCCCAGCAACTCATGGGAGCGCTGGCACACACCGTGTGACAGCACGCATCAGCTTCCAGATGGCCAACCGCCAATCGTCAATCGCACCATAGACTTTGGCGCCAATAGTCCGGCGCAGCAGACAAGTCCGCCGCTCCCCGCGGGCATGGGGGCGATGCTTTCATCAAACTCGGCATTGAACCGCGCAAGCAGCTCGACCGTGTCCTATCCGATTGAGTCGCCGCTGCGAGTCAAGCTGACTGGCCAGTTACCCGACTAGCCAGTTGCACTGTGCGCTGGCGGATGCGGGTGCAACCCCCAGGCGGCCGATGATGAGTCCAAAGTACAGGAGGAATCGAAGATGCCATCGACCGTCGCCGACTTGCATCGAATCATCACTTGTGTCGATGACGACGGTGGCGAGCGGATAAGCGCTTTCGGAATGGACCGGGCAGAGATCTGCGGCGCGTTCAAGCCAGCAGGCCGCCCACACTGGCTGATATATATCAGTACCACCGTGGCCGAAGCGGGCGGCCGGTCGCATCCCCGCCTGGTGCCGCCACACCTTCAGCTGGCGAACCAGCAGAATGCCCGTGAGTGGGTTGAACTAATCGCCCACCTCTACGCACGATCGGCGACATCGTGAGCGCGCCGAATGGCCGGCTCTGGGTATCGCCAGACCACGGCCAAAGTAGATCCTCGCGGACGCAGCCCGGCGCGGCAATCCGGCGAGACAGCCCGCCTCTCGGCCGCAGCCGGATGATCGCTGCTAGTGATGGCGTGCGGCTGTCGGTGCGTGACTATGGGTCTCGCGCACCTGACCACACTGTGGTCCTTCTGCATGGCTTTTGCTTAGACCAGTCGTCGTGGGATATTCAGATCGGTCAGCTGATCCGCGAGTGGGGCAATGACATTCGGATCATCAGCTACGACCATCGCGGCCATGGCGACTCCGCCGACGCGCCCATGCACACTTACCGCATCGAGCAGCTCGCCGACGATCTAGCCGCGCTGCTCATAGCGCTTCGCGTTAAAGGCCCACTCACCCTCGCGGGGCACTCCATGGGCGGCATGGCAGCCCTGGCCTACCTCGCGCGGAGCGCCAGTCATCGCCCCGTCGAACCGAAATCGCTTGTCCTCGTCGCCACTGCTGCGGGCAAACTCCCCAACCGGGGCCTCGGCCGGCTTTTGGCCACCCCCGCGGCGAAGATCCTCCACGGGCTCGTCCGGCACACGCCGCATTCGATGACCGACGAGATAGTTCGGGCTCTCGCCCGCCCGCTGTGGCCCGCCCTGACGAGATGTGCCGGATACGCGGCAGGCAACGGTGCTCTCGCCGCTGTATCCGCCGCAAGCATTAACGCAACCCCATTGCCGACCAAAGTCGGGTTCCTTCCCAGCCTGCGGAACTACGACCAATACCACACGCTTGGTTCTATCTCCGCCGCCACGACCGTCATCGCTGGTGGAGCCGACAAGCTCACCCCGCCCGCGCATGCCCACGACCTAGCCGCCGGCATCCCCCGGGCCATGCTCGTGCACGAGCCCGGCGCCGGACACATGCTGCTACATGACGCCCCGCGCCTCGTCACAGACACAATCAGCCGCGCCCTCACACGATCCGGTGAACCCCCTACACCACAGGATGTTCCGGCTTGATCGGCCAAAACGGCCAAACGCCCGACTTCGAGATCAGCACTAGCACTTGCACTGTGCGCTGGCGGATGTAGGTGCGGTCGCCGGTGGCTGATGATGAGCCCAGCACGAGCATCAGCCGACGACCAGTGGTCAGTCGGGAACCGAGGTGTGTCGGCCATCACACCACCGCGTCGGATCACGTGTGACGGTCGTCGTTGTTGTCCCAACTAGGTTGCATTACTAGATGGAGAGGGCTTTGCGTATGACTACGGACGTCCGCAGCGAGATCACCAACCTGTCAGGTTCGAGCGACACCCGAGCGGAGAGACGGGCGCGTCGTATTGCGCAGCTCTACACGTCCGACCCACAGTTCCGGGCCGCCGTACCGATCCCGGACGTGATCGACGCTGCGCGCCGGCCGGGCCTTCGGCTGCCCTCAATCCTGCAGACGTTCGTCGAAGGCTACGCGGATCGGCCCGCACTGGGGCAACGCGCGCGCGAGCTGGTGCTCGACCCGGCGACTGGCCGCACCACGATCCGGCTGCTGCCCAGCTTCGAGACCATCAGCTATGGCGACCTGTGGACGCGGGTGCGCGCTCTCGCCGCCGCGTGGCGCCGAGATGAGACCTCTCCGGTCAATCCCGGCGACTTTGTGGCAATCGTTGGTTTTGCCAGCCCCGACTATTTGACCGTCGACACGGTGTGCGCGTATCTGGGATTAGTGTCGGTGCCCCTGCAGCACAATGCCCCGGTTTCGCAGCTGCGTCCGATCATCGCCGAAGTCGAGCCGCGGGTGCTCGCCGTCGGCGCGGCCTATCTGGACGTCGCCATCGAATCCGTGCTCGACAGCGCATCGCTGCGCCACGTCGTCGTATTCGACTACGACCCGCGGATCGATGAGCACCGTGAGAATCTCCAGCGAGCCCGTGGGCGCTTGGCAGAGGCGGGCATGCCGGTGCTCGTCGACACGCTGCACCAGGTTATCCAGCGCGGTCGGCAGCTTCCGCCCGAACCCTTCTACACCGGCGGCAGCGACGAGCGGCTGGCGATGATCCTCTACACGTCCGGCAGCACCGGGACACCCAAGGGCGCCATGTTCACCGAAAGGACGCTGGGCAGGCTGTTCACGGCACCGATGTTTGCGACTGAAACCCCGGTGTTCAATGTCAACTTTATGCCGCTGAGCCACATCGCTGGGCGGCTGCCGTTGGTCGCGTCCTTCTTGACCGGCGGCACCAGCTATTTCGTTGCCGAGTCCGATCTGTCGACGTTGTTCGACGACTGGGCGCTGGCGCGACCGACCGATTTGTTGCTGGTGCCCAGGGTTGTCGAAATGCTCTTTCAGCGCTACCGGTCCGCGGTGGACCGATTCAGCTTGGAGTGTGCCGACAACGCTGACGCCGGGGCGCAAGCCACCGTCGAACTGCGGGACCATGTTCTCGGCGGCCGGGTGCTCCAGACGTTTGTTAGCACCGCCCCGCTGGCCGCCGAGCTGGGGGCATTTCTGGATTCGTGCCTCGACCTACACGTGGGCGACCTATATGGCCTGACCGAGGTCGCCCCGGTAATCAGGGACGGCATCCTTGCCCGCCCGTCGGTGATCGACTACAAGCTTATCGACGTCCCCGAGCTGGGCTACTTCACCACCGACAAGCCGTATCCGCGCGGCGAGCTGCTGGTCAAATCGGAGAACAGCACACCGGGTTATTACAAACGCCCCGAGGTCACCGCCGAGGCGTTCGACGAAGACGGCTACTACCGCACCGGCGATGTGATGGCCGAGATCGGACCCGATCATCTCGTCTATGTCGATCGGCGCAAGAACGTCCTCAAGCTCGCAAACGGTGAGTTCGTGGCCGTGGCGAACTTGGAAGCCGTGTTCGGCGCGGCGCCGCTGGTGCGACAGATCTTCGTCTACGGCAACAGCGAACGCTCCTACCTACTGGCGGTGATCGTCCCTACCGCCGAAGCGCTTTCGCAGCTTGGTGGCGACGCTGCCGCGCTGAAGGCCGCGCTGCGAGAGTCGCTGCAGGAGACCGCGAAATCCGCCGAGCTGCAGTCCTATGAGATGCCCGCGGACTTCTTGATCGAGACCGAACCGTTCAGCGCGGCCAACGGCTTGCTTTCCGGGGTCGGCAAGAATCTGCGGCCCAAACTCAAGGATGCCTACGTTGTGCGGCTAGAGCAGCTCTACGCCGAGCTGGCTGCCGCTCAGCTGGACGAGCTCCGCGCGCTGCGCGGCGCGGCCGCAGAGCAGCCCGTGCTCGACACCGTGATCGGGGCGGCACGCGTGGTGTTGGGCTCGCCGAGCGACGATGTGGACGCCAACGCTCATTTCACCGAGCTGGGCGGGGATTCGCTTTCGGCGCTGACGTTTTCCAATTTGCTTGCCGAGTTGCTCGGGGTCGAGGTGTCGGTGGGGGTGATTGTCAGCCCGACGAGCGACCTGAGCCAGATCGCTGACTACATCGAGGCCGACCGCCGGTCCGGGTCTACCCGACCGACCTTCGCCAGGATCCATGGGAAGGGCGAAACTACTGTTTTTGCAAGCGATCTGACGCTAGAGGAGTTCATCGACGCAAAGACGCTGGCTGCGGCCAAGGCGCTGCCACGCGTCACCGGTGAGCCGCACACCGTTCTGCTCACCGGCGCGAATGGTTACCTCGGCCGCTTCGTGACTTTGGAGTGGCTGCAACGGCTCTCCCGTACGGGTGGCAAACTCATTACCATCGTTCGCGGCAGCGACGCCGACGCGGCGCGCGCCCGGCTCGAGAAGGTCTTCGACAGCGGAGACCCCCATCTGCTGCGTCGCTTCCGCGCGCTGGCCGCCGAACACCTGGAAGTCATCACCGGCGACATCGGCGAGCCCAACCTAGGCCTCGACCCCACAACCTGGGAGCGGCTGGCCCGCACGACAGACTTGATCGCGCACGTGGGCGCGTTGGTCAATCACGTGCTGCCCTACGACCAATTGTTCGGGCCGAATGTTGTTGGTACTGCCGAGGTGATCAAGCTGGCTATCTCCTCGCGGATCAAACCGGTCACCTTCATGTCGACGGTGGCGGTCGCTATGCAGATCGCGCCCGAGAAGTTTTCCGAGGACGGCAACATCCGCGCCATGAGCCCGGCGCGCACGGTCGACGACTCGTACGCCAACGGCTACGGGAACAGCAAATGGGCCGGGGAAATCCTGCTGCGCGAGGCATTTGACCTGTGCGGCCTGCCGGTGGCGGTGTTCCGCTCCGACATGATCCTGGCCCACAGCCGATATGTCGGACAGGTCAATGTAGTCGACAATTTCACCCGGCTGATCTTCAGCCTGCTGGCAACGGGTATCGCGCCCGGGTCCTTCTATCAGACCGACGCTGCAGGAAATCGGGTCAGGGCGCATTACGCCGGGCTGCCCGCCGACTTCGTTGCCGAAGCCATCACCGCCCTGGGAAAGCAGGTCACCAGTGGGTTCCGCTCATTCGATGTGGAGAACCCGCACGACGACGGCGTCTCTCTAGACACTTTCGTCGACTGGCTCGTCGACGCCGGCCACGAGATCCAGCGGATCGGCGACTACAACGAGTGGCTTACTCGGTTTGAAACCACACTGAAGGCGCTACCGGAGAAGCAACGACGGCAGTCGGTGCTGCCGTTACTCGGCGCCTACCGCGAACCCGAAAAGGCGCTGCGCGGCGCACCCACCCCCACCGACGGGTTCCACACCGCAGTACGGGCGGCCAAAATTGGCGCAGACAAGGATATTCCACACCTGTCGTCTGTGCTGATCGACAAATATGTCACCGACCTCCAGCACCTGGGCCTGCTATGACAGACCCAGACCGCGTGATGACACTCGGGGCATTGCCGGGTAGGCGTTAGCGGCCACACGACCTCGAAGAAGCGGCAAATCCACGTTTTGGCCATCTAACAGCGGGCACTCGCAGCAAGATCGATAGTGCGAGATTGCTGAGAGCACAAAAGGAAGTTCGATGAGCCAAACCAGCCTCACCCCGACGGCCACCCAAGCACCTAATTTGGCGATGCTGTTCCTGCAGCGCGTCGAGGCATCGGCAGACAAGGAAGCTTTCCGATACCCCGAGAACGGCGGCTGGACCTCGGTCACCTGGAAGCAGACGGCCGAGCGGGTGGACGCCCTGGCAGCCGGCCTGCTGGCGCTGGGTGTCGCGGCTGAGGATCGGATTGGTATCGCAGCGACCACCCGGTTCGAGTGGATCCTGGCCGACCTGGCGATCATGTGCGCCGGCGCGGCAACCACCACCGTCTACCCGAGTACCAACGCCGAGGACACCGCCTACATCCTCGCCGACTCCGAGTCGCGGATCGTCTTCGCCGAAGACGACAAGCAGGTCGGGAAGCTCACCGAGCGTCGCGGCGACTTGCCCAAACTCGCCAAGGTGGTGGTGTTCGACGGAGCCGGTGACGGCGACTGGGTGATCACCCTGGACGATCTCGCCGAGCAAGGTGCGAAATACCTGGCCGACCACCCCTCCTGCGTGCGCACCGTCGCCGAGGAGATCCCCGCCGACCGGCTGGCGACGCTGATTTACACCTCGGGGACCACCGGCAAGCCCAAAGGGGTCCGGCTGCGTCACGAGGCGTGGGTGTACACCGGCGCCGCGATCACCGACATGGATCTGCTCGGCGAGGACGACCTGCAGCTGCTGTGGCTGCCGCTCGCGCATGCATTTGGCAAGGTGCTGATCTCCACTCAGCTGGCCTGCGGCTTCGCCAGCGCAATCGACGCCCGCGTCGACAAGATCGTCGAGAACACCGGGGTCGTCAAGCCGACGTTCATGGGAGCCGCGCCCCGCATCTTCGAGAAGGCCTACTCCCGCATCATCACCACCCAGCAGAACCAAGGCGGCCTCAAAGCGCAGCTGTTCAACACCGCGTTCGCGGTAGGCCGCAAGGTCGCCGATCGCCGCCGCAACGGCAAGTCCGTCCCGCTCTTTTTGCAGCTGCCGCACCAGCTGTTCGATCGGCTGGTGTTCGCCAAGGTGCGTGACGTGTTCGGGGGCCGGATACGGTTCTTCATCTCGGGTTCCGCGCCACTCAACCGCGACATCGCCGAATGGTTCGACGCTGCCGGTCTGCTGATCCTGGAGGGCTACGGGCTGACCGAGTCCGCCGGCGCGGGCTTCATCAACCGCCCGGACAACTACAAGCTCGGCACGGTAGGTCTGCCGTTCGAGGGCACCGAGGTCCGGATCAGCGACGCCGGGGAAGTCCAGTTCCGCAGTAAATGTGTGATGGCCGGCTACCACCACCTGGAGAAGGAAACCGCCGAGGCGCTCAGCGGCGACGGCTGGCTAGCCACCGGGGATCAGGGCAGCATTGACGACGACGGGTTCCTCAAGATCACCGGGCGGATCAAGGAGCTGTTCAAGACCTCCGGCGGCAAGTACGTTGCGCCGCCGGCCATCGAGGCGAAATTCGCGACGCTGTGCCCGTACGCCAGCCAGTTCATGGTGTTCGGGGAGGGACACAATTTCGCCGTTGCCTTGGTCACCCTCGATGCCGACGCGATCAGCGGCTGGGCCAAAGACCATGGCCTGGCCAACACGTCGTACGCGGAGCTGACCAAGTCGCCCGAGGTGCACGAGATGGTCGAGGAGCACGTCAAGAAGCTCAACGCCAGCCTCAATCGGTGGGAGACCATCAAAAAATGGGCCCTGCTTGACCACGAGCTCTCCGTCGAGCGCGGCGAACTCACACCGTCGTTGAAAGTCAAGCGCGGCGTGGTCGCCGAGCAGAACAAGGAAACCTTGAATGACTTCTATTCCTGAACCCGTTGCCGAGCAACCCGCTCAGCTGCCCGATGCCGTCAACGCGGCCCCGCCGGCACATCTGCTGCGTGTGCTGGAGTGGCGCACCGGCCTCGAGTATCTCGCCGCCCTGCGCGCTGCGCGACGCATCGCCGACTGGCCCCGCGGCGACGGCCATCCCGTTCTGGTGCTCCCCGGATTCCTGGCCGGCCTCTTGTCGACATAGCTGCTGCGTAATGTGCTGCGCCGCTTGGACTATCGCGTCTACGACTGGGGTTTGGGCTACAACATGGGGTACCGCGCCAGCATGACGGAGACGCTGCCGGCACGCCTCCACCACATCCGCGAACGGGCCGACGGGCGCCGCGTGAGCCTCATCGGCTGGAGCGCCGGCGGAATCTATGCCCGCGAACTGGCGCGCGCCTTCCCCGACGATGTCCGGTCGGTGATCACTTTGGGATCTCCCTTCCGCGGCAACCATCGGGCCAGCACCGCGTGGAAGGTATGGCAGCTCGTCAACCGCAGCGCCGACGCCACCAAGGCCGTCTCCGAACAGGCGCTGCAACACCGCGCCCAGCCGCTCTCCGTCCCGACAACCTGCATCTACAACAAAACCGATGGCATCGTGGCCTGGCAGTGCTGCACCAGCGTGCCTGCTCCGGAAACCGAAAACGTCGAGGTGCACAGCAGCCACCTCGGATACGGCCACAACGTGGAAACGCTGTCGGTGATCGCCGACCGTCTCGCCCAACCGGAAGACTGTTGGCGGCCGTTCCAGCGCTGAGGAGGCCAGGCGCTTAACCACAATCTTCTCGTCCGCCAAACAGAACAAACGGCTTCGCCACGGATTGTCTCGGGCCAAGTAGTCACGGGCCCGGCCGATATGCCGCAGCTCTGGATCTACTCCGCCATGACGGACCGGCTGCGCCGCACCGGGAACGGGTGGCGAATCCTCGAACGCCGCGTCGGGCCGACGTGTTGCTCGAGTCCGGGAGATGTCGGCCCGGAAAATTGTGCTGCTACAACCAGTTAACGTCGTACGAAAATCCTTCCCGGTGAACCCGATTGACTGCCTGTCGATTGCTCGGGTCATCTGGGCTGCGACATGATCGGTGCATGGCCGATATCGATTTTTCGCTGCTGGATGTGCCACGGTCTGCGCCGGTTGACGACCCTGAGGCGTACTTACGCGCGGCGATAGCCTGGCACTTCGGCGAAGATACCGGCTCCGATTTCTGGCTGCGCGCGGCGCGCACGCTGAACTTCAACCCGCTGACCGATGTCAACACGTTTGCCGATTTGCGGCTGTTCCCCAACCTGCTGAATGAGTTGCGGAACGTGCCCATCGAAGAGCTGATCCCCCGTGGCTACGGCTCGCCGCCGCCGATTCCGCAGATTTTCGAGTCCGGTGGCACCACAGGTGCGCCCAAAAGGACTGTGCAGCTGCCGGATTGGATCGAGCAAGTCATCCAATGGCAGACCGAGGACTTCGACACCGGTGGTTTTCTGCACGGCCGCGGCTTCGTCTGCATGATGCCGAGCGGGCCGCACGGGGTCGGCTACTTTTCTCGTCTGGTCTCACAGCGGCTCGGCTCGGTGCTTCACTCGATCGACCTGGATCCCCGCTGGGTCAAGAAGATTGCCGCCCGCAACGCCACCTCTGAGGTGTCGGCCTACGTCGACCATCTCATCGAACAGGCCGCCTACATCCTCCAGACCCAAGACGTGGCGAATCTGCACACCACTCCCCCGCTGCTCGAGGCCATTGCCCGCAACGACCGGGTGGCGAACCTGGTGAACGAGAAGATCCGCTTCACGCTGCTCAGCGGCGCTCATGTGGACGTCGACACGCTTGACTTGCTGCGGGAAATCTTCCCGAATACGACGATCACCATGGTGTTCGGCAGCACCATGATTCTTTCGCAGGCGATCACTCGCCACAACGGCGACGGTGAGCCGTTCGTGTTCGATCCGCGCACCCCCTACGTCGTCTTCTCGGTAGTGGATCCCGACACCGGCGACGAAGTGCCTTACGGACAACGCGGGCAGGTGGTGATGAACCATCTCAGCAAGGGCATGTTCCTGCCGAACAACCTGGAGCGCGATAGTGCGATCCGGATACCGGGACCCGAAGGCCAAGTTGGCGATTCGCTCAGCGAGGTGCAACCCGTCGCTGCTTTCGAAGGTGAGCCCGTCATCGAAGGCGTCTACTGATGGCTTCCGTGGATCTGCTGCGCATCGACGCGCTCGGTCCCAACGGTGCCTACCAGACCCGCAACCGCGAAGTTGTCACCAGCACAGCCGGCGTCGCGGTTGTCGACCTCAGCATCGCGCCGCCGCTGTATGTCTCGCGCACCATCAGCACTCAGCGCGACACCCGACCGCTGCCGGCCGAACAACGCGAGGCCGCGTTGGCCAAAGCCGCCGACGCTTTCGCCACCGGGGTGATCGCCGGGCTGGACTTCGACACCTACGTCGAGCTGGCCAGCCGGATTTCCGGGGTCCCGATCGCGGTGACCCGTTCGGGGGCCCGCGGCGTCGCCGATGGCGTCGCTTCGGCGTTCGGCGTGGTGCAGCTGGCCCGGCCGACGGGCGCCGTGCTGGATTGGCGCGACGAGCGCACCCGCGACGGTGCTGCGGTGTGGGTGCGGCGGGGCGAAGTGTTCGCGGTACTGGCCTCGGGAAACGGTCCGGGCGTGCACGGGCTGTGGCCTCAGGCGCTCGCGCTCGGATACCGGGTGGCGGTCCGGCCGTCACGCCGCGAGCCACTCACCGCGCACCGGCTGGTTCACGCGTTGAGGGAAGCCGGATTTCGCCCGCAGGATGCGGTGTACCTGCCCACCGATCATCGTGGAGCCGACGACATCATCCGGTCGGCCGACCTCGCCATGGTCTATGGGAGCCAAGACGTCGTCGACCTCTACGCCAACGACCCGACGGTGTTGGTCAACGGCCCGGGCCGGGCGAAGATCGTCATCACCGCCGACCAGGACTGGCGCGACTACCTCGATGTCATCACCGACTCGATCGCCAACCTGGGCGGGATCGCCTGCGTCAACACCACCGCCGTGCTGTACGAGGGCGACCCGACCCCGCTGGCCGATGCGATCGGCGAACGGCTCTCGGCGATTCCGGTGCTGCCGACCGAGGACGAGCGGGCGATCCTGCCCACCCAAAACATCGACCAGGCAACGGCTTTGGCGGCCTATCTGGCGTCCGTGGCTGCGGGAACCACACCGGTGCTCGGCGCCGATCAGGTGGTTGCCGCGCTCAGCGACGGCTGCGCCGCACTGCGCCCGGCCGTGCACCTGATGGCCGAGCCCGACGTCGCCAAGCTCAACGTCGAACTGCCGTTCCCGTGTGTTTGGGTCTCGCCGTGGTCGCGCTCCGACGGTCTGGAGCCGCTGCGGCATTCGTTGGTGATCAACGCGATCACCAACGACGACGACCTGATCGACGATCTGCTCGCCGAGCCGACCATCGCCAACGTGTACCGCGGCCACCACCCGACGTATTACGGGGCACCCGAAATCCCGCACGACGGGTTTCTCGCCGATTTCCTGATGCGCAACAAAGGCTTTATTCGCGACTGAAACGCCGGTCCATCACGACTTTTGCACTTCTGCGACGGCACGGTTCGCCGACTGGCAAAGTGAACCCGTGGCCGCCAAGCCCGCACCCGATGCGACGGAGCCGGTAGCGGACCCGCCGTCGGGACGGGCGGGGTCACAGGCGCCGTTGGATTACGACGCGTTCTTGTCCTACACACATCGAGATCGGCCCGCGGTGTCGGGTATTCAGAAGGGCCTGCACCGAATTGGACGGCAGCTCGGTCAACTGCGCGCGCTGCGGGTGTTTCGTGATGACACCGATCTGACGGCCAGCCCGGATTTATGGAGCCGCATTGTCGATGCGCTGGATCGGTCCCGGTTTTTCATCGTCACGCTCTCGCCGCTGGCGGCCCAATCCCAGTGGGTCAACCAGGAAATCACCTATTGGCTGCAGCATCGGGGGCGCGAGCAGCTGATGCTGGTGCTGGTCGACGGGCAGCTGCAGTGGGACCAACGGACCGCGCGGTTCGACCCGGCGATCTCGAACGCGGCGCCACCGGTGCTCACCGAGCCCGGTGTGCTGCCCGCCGAGCCGCTGTTCATCGACGTCAGCGACGACGCGCCGTGGGATTACCGCGCGCTGGTGTTCCGCGAGAAGGTGACCGCGCTGGCCGCTCCGATTCACGGCAAGCCCAAAGACCAACTCGCCAGCGATGATCTGCGCGAGCAGCGACGCTTCCGACGGCTGCGGACGGCGGCGGTCGCCGGGCTGGTGGTACTGACTATCGTCGCGGTCGTCGCCGCGGCCGTTGCGGTCATCCAACGGCAGGAGGCGCTCCGACAGCGCAACCAGGCGATCGCGCAGCGGCTGAATTCCGACACCCAGTCGATGCTCGCTTTCGCCAGCGCCGGCGGCGACACCCGCGCCTTCCAGCAACTGCTCGCCGCGCGGACGCTGGTCGACACGCCCGACAACGGCGCCCTGCTGCATGCGCTGGCCATGCGCTTCAACACGGTCAAGATGACCGACGCCGCCGCTGAGGTCAACAAGGTTGCATTCAGTCCTGACGGGCATCGCATCGCCACCGCCGAAGATGACAAAACCGTACGACTCTGGGACGCCACCACCCTGCGCCCGATCGGCGCACCCCTGAGAGGTCACACCGACAACGTGTTCGCGGTCGCGTTCAGCCCCGACGGGCACACCCTGGCCAGCACCGGCGGCAACGACGGCACCGTGCGGCTGTGGAACGCCGATACTGGCCAACCCATCGGCGCACCGCTGGGCGGAAATGAGGGAGGTGTCGTTCCCGTCGCGTTCAGTCCTGACGGCCGCCGGTTAGTCGCCGGCGTCGACACCACACTGCGGTTGTGGGACGCCCACACCGGCGCACCGCTCGGAGCCCCGCTGACCGGTCATACCGGACCCGTGATGAGCGTGGCGTTCAGCCCCGACGGACACCGCATCGTGTCCGGCAGCGCGGGCCAAGACGACTCCTTGCGGCTGTGGGACGCCGACACCGGCCAACAGATCGGTGAACCACTCAAGGGGCACACTGACCAAGTGCTCGGCGTGGCGTTCAGCCCCGACGGACACCGCATTGCCTCGGGAAGCCAGGACCACACCGTGCGAATGTGGAACGCCGACACCGAACAACCCATCGGCACGACACAGTCCGGGCACACCGACACGGTGTTCACCGTCGCGTTCAGCCCCGACGGGCAGCGGCTGATCTCCGCCAGCTACGACGGCACCATTCGGACATGCAATCCCGCCACCGGTCGACTGCTGGTTCCGCCGCTCGTTGGCCACGCCGGTGCGGTATTCAGTGCGACATTCAGCCCCGACGGTCAGCGCATCGCGTCCGGCGGCGCCGACGGGACCCTGCGAATCTGGGACGCCGACCTTCCGCTCGCCGGGCACACCTGGAAGGTCGACAGTGTGGCGTTCAGCCCCGATGGGCATCGGTTGGTTTCCGGCAGCTGGGATAAAACGTTGCGGCTGTGGAATGCCGACACCGGCGAACAGATCGGCAAACCACTGACCGGACACACCGACGAGGTGTTCAGTGTGGCGTTCAGCCCCGACGGACACCGCATCGTCTCCGGCGGCTACGACCAAACGCTGCGGCTGTGGAACGCCGACACCGGCCAACCCATCGGTACGCCGCTCACCGGGCACACCGACACGGTGTTCAGCGTGGCGTTCAGCCCCGACGGACACCGCATCGCCTCCGGCGGCTACGACAAGACAGTCCGGCTGTGGAACGCCGACACCGGGCAACCCATCGGAAAACCACTGACCGGGCACACCGAGTTTGTGACCTCGGTGGCGTTCAGCCCGGACGGACACCGGATTGCCTCGGGAGGCGACGACAACACGGTGCGGCTGTGGAACGCCGACACCCGACAGCCAATCGGCAAACCGCTCGTCACCGACGCCCAGGTGAGAAGCGTGGCGTTCAGCCCCGACAGGCGCCGGCTGGCCAGCGGCGGCGCCGACCAGATGGTGCGGCTGTGGAATCCCGACACCGGGCAACCCATCGGCAAACCGTTGACCGGACACGGCGGCGGGGTAGCGAGTGTGGCGTTCAGCCCCGACGGGAAGCGGATCGTCTCCGGCAGTGACGACAAAACCGTCCGGCTGTGGAACGCCGACACCGGTCGAACTTTGGCGCCGCCACTGAGCGGCCATACCGCAGCAGTGGCCAGTGTCGCATTTAGCCCTGATGGGCGACGCATTGCCTCGGGGAGCGACGACCAGACAATCCGGTTTTGGAACGCTGATCCGGTGCCGGGGCGGATCTGCGACAAGCTGACCGCCAACATGAGTCATAGCCAGTGGCGCGACTGGGTCTCACCGGCGATCGGATACCGCGCGGTCTGCCCGGGCCTGCCGATTCCGCCGGACTGATCAGCGCTGGCCGTAACGTCGGTAGAACCTTTCCACCCGGCCGGCGGTATCGATCGTGCGGCGTGCGCCGGTCCAAAACGGATGCGAGTCGCAGGACACCTCGACCACCACCAAGGGGTAGGTATGCACGCCGGTGGGAGTCTCCCACTCGATGCTGCGTGAACTGGTGAGCGTGGAGCGAGTCAGGAATAACGCCCCGGTAGTGGCGTCCTGGAATACCACCGGATGGTAGTCGGGATGGATGTCGGGTTTCATCACGCTTCTCCGTCGCTGTTGCGGTGTGCCGTGAATTCCCCTGCCACGTCGGGTGTTTCGTAGCACGGATCTTGGTGCCAGTCACCGAACGGATCGTCGTAGCGGCTCCAGTTTTGCGGGCAGGCGATCTCGTCGTCGTTGAGTAGAGCGCCATTCAACGCATCGACGATCTCGACCGGGTTGGCGCCGCACACCAGGATCGTCATCGAGGTGTGCCGATCGCCGAACCGCTGCTCCCACATCAGATCGGCGAACGCCCGCCGTTCCGGGTCGACATATGCCACCTCCGAGGAGGTCATCGCCGCCAACCATTTTCCGGCGGACGCGACGCGCAACCCGCCGCCCGCTGATTCGAGCCACATGACTTCGTCGTCACGGTTGGCCAGCCATAGCCGACCGCGGGTGCGAACCACTCCGTCCAGCAGCAGATCGACTGCGGCATGCAGACGTTCGGGGTGAAACGGGCGACGGGCGGCGAACTCGAGAATCCCGACCGTTCCGTCAGGCGCCAGCGGAGGCAGGCCGGCCAGCAGCGGTGCGTGCGGATGATCGCTGCGACCGCGCCGGGAGTCGGAATCCAAGTGCGCCAGCGCCAATTCGACGCGGTCGACGCCGACGGTGATGCGCGCGCGTGGGGTTAGCCGCCGTAAAACTGCCAGCGTCACCGGGTCCGGGTGGTTCAGCACGACAAGGTCGGCGAACTCGGCCTGACCGACGACGACTTGGGCCACGGTGCGTCCGTCGGCCAGTTCGTCGTCGCCCAGCGCCTGCGTCAGGAAATCGACGGTGTCCACGCAGGTCAACACCGCAGCGATCGCCACATCGCACGCCGCCGGGCCGTCGGGGTAACCGGATCCCACGCGAACACGGATGTGGTTGATCGCCCAGCAGATGGGCTCGGGTTCCAGCCACTGCGCCAGGTGCACGACGATCCGGTCGACGCCGCGGCGGCGGTGCAGTTTGCGCAGCAGGATCAGCAAGTCGTTGCGGATCGTGCAGGCCACGCAGCCGTGAGCCAGTTCCAGAGCGTCCTCGGTGGTGATCAGTTCGCCATCCCGCAGCGCGACCAGTGTCCGTTGCACGATGTGGCCGTCGAACCGGTGCTCGACGACCAGCGTCCCCGGCTGGCGTAACACGGCGCCGACCACCGCGTCGGTATCGCCCTGGCCCGCCACGAGCAGTACGGGAGTCCGCATCGTCCTCCTTGTTGGCCTTCCTTACTGAAAATGCTTTTCATTAAGCTCTCGATCACGCTACAGTGCCAAGCGGGGCTTGTCGAAAACGATTTTCATTATCTTCAGCAGCCGGGAAGGGGAGCTATGTCCGCACGCTGCCAAGTCACCGGCCGCACAGTGGGCTTTGGTAACACGGTGTCGCACTCGCACCGGCGCACCCGCCGGCGTTGGTCACCGAACATCCAGGTGAAGACCTATTACCTGCCGTCAGAGAACCGCCGCATCACGTTGCGGGTCAGCGCCAAAGGGATCAAGGTCATCGACCGCGACGGCATCGAAGCCGTCGTCGCGCGGCTCAGGACGGAGTCGCCCCGGCTCTCTTCGCGCGCTAAGCGCGCTCATCGCCCGGGGCGGCGCGAATCGGGGGAGCGCATCTGATGGCGCGCAGCGAGATTCGCCCTATCGTCAAGCTGCGCTCCAGTGCGGGCACCGGCTACACCTACGTCACCCGCAAGAACCGTCGCAACGACCCCGACCGGCTCAGGCTGAAAAAGTACGACCCGGTGATCCGCCGGCACGTCGAGTTCCGGGAAGAACGCTGAGTGGCTAAGAAATCCAAGATCGTCAAGAACGACCAGCGCCGCGTCATGGTCGCTCGCTACGCCGACCGGCGGGCCGAACTCAAAGCGATCATCCGGTCGCCGGCGAGCAGCTACGAGCAGCGACTTGCCACGCAACGCGCGCTGGTCCGCCAACCCCGCGATGCCAGTCCCGTGCGGATACGAAACCGCGACGCCGTCGACGGTCCAACAGCAGCGCCAAATCGCCATGGCGATCAAGAACGCTCGCGAGATGGCCCTTTTGCCGTACCCGCCATCCGCCGTGCGGTGACGCGGATGTGTGCGCCGTTATGGCGCCAGGTCGTGCACGACGGCGGATAGCACGCGGACAATCCCGGCCGTGCGGTTGTAGTAGTGATGCGGGGTTCCGGGATCGAATGCCAGCGAATCGCCCTGCATCAGCCGCAGCGTTTCGAATCCGATGACGGCTTCGAGCTCGCCCTGCAAGACATACAGGTATTCGCGGCCGTCGTGCCGGAGGGCCCGCCCGCTCTCGGTGGATTGGCCGCCGGGTTCGTACACGACCTCGATGAAGTCGACCCTGCTGTCGTGCACCGGGGTGAGGCGTTCCCAACGCACGCCCGTCGAGAGTTCGATGGTGTTGCGATCGCCCGCCCGCTGCACGATGCCCGCTCCCCCGGGGCCGGTGGCGCGACCCCACGGGCTGCTGATCGCCGGCGAGCGCGGCGGCTCGTCTGATTCGACCTCAGTTTCGCCGAACAAGAAATCGAGGGAAATGCCGAGTTCGTTGGCCAGTGAGTACACCACGCCCGCAGAGGGCGTAGTCACCCCACGTTCCACCTGCGAGACCAGACTTGCCGAGCAACCCGCCCGGCGGGCAAGTTCTCGTACGGATATGCCACGCGCGGTGCGGACCTGCCGGAGTCGACCGCCCAGCCCACCCGGCATCCCGCTGGTAGCGCGGGACTCTGAAACATCCGTCAAGGTGTCTCCCAGTGTGTAGTAGCACGTACATGTGCGTTCGTCATTGTACAGCCTGCGGCACACCTCGTGTGGTTTATAAGGCCATCATCGGCGGTTATCTGTGACCCCGCCCACTTTGCTTGACAGCGCGACTGCACATGATGTGCACTATACTATACATACAGAAGAGGAGTCAGCCATGACCGCGAACGGAACAACCGCAACGACCAACCGTCGCACCATCGACGCGGTGCACGTGTTTCACGCACCCGACACCTTGGTGCAAAACCTGCAGAAGGTGCTCGTTGACCTGATCGAGTTGCACCTGCAAGGCAAGCAAGCGCATTGGAACCTGGTCGGAACCAACTTCCGAGACCTGCACCTGCAGCTTGACGACATCGTCGACATCGCACGTGAAGGCGCTGACACGATCGCCGAGCGTATGCGCGCGCTGGACGCCGTTCCTGACGGGCGTACGGACACGGTCGCAGCGACGACCTCCGTCCCGGCTGCACCGGCGGGCCTGGTTGGGACCACGGAGACGGTGGACATCATCACCGATCGCATCTACGCCACGGTGGACACGGTTCGCGCTGTCCACGATGAGGTCGACGCCGCGGATCCGTCGACTGCCGACCTGCTGCACGGCATCATCACCGACCTGGAGAAGCAGGCGTGGATGCTCAAGTCTGAAAACGGCAAAGCCTGAGATCTGCTGCACCGCAGCCAGTTCGAGAGTTTGGAGACTATGATGGCCGACGTTCAGTTGCTGAGATTCGACGACGTTCCCAAAGAGGTCTTCACCCGTTGGGACATCACCGAACACCAGCTGAACCAGCACCTGCTCAATGAATCGGTGACCGGGACACCGGAAATCGTGGCGGACGTGTTGACCTTCCCGCCCGGATTCATCCACCACATGCACCGGCATCCGCACGCCGACATGATCGTGGTCCCGCTCACTGGAAATCTGCGATTCCTTGGCGATTCAGGCCGTAGAGAGGAGCTCGAGCCCGAGCAGTTACTCGTCATCCCGCGAGACAACTGGCACGAGTTTCGAAATGTCAGCGATGCGCCCAGCACCGTGCTCCACATCTTCAGCGGTGTGGGCGCGGTCGAGGACATCGGCTATGAGCCCCACCCGCACCAGTTTTCGATCACGGCCTGATGTCTGAAATTCGTTGTAAGGAAGGGAGAAAATCATGCAAGCGAATCATCGCATCGGCTGGCTCGGCACGGGTCGGATGGGTGCTGCCATGGCCGCACGCCTGATCTCCGACGGCGCCGCGGTGACGGTCTGGAACCGTACGGCGTCCAAAGCCCAGCCATTGGTCGAACTGGGCGCCACCCACGCCGAGAAGATCAGCGACCTTGGGCAGTGCGACATCGTGTTCACCTCGGTCAGCTCCTCGCCCGACCTGCTCGCGGTGACGCTGGGCCCCGACGGCCTATTCGACGCGCAGCCCGCGCCGAGCATCGTGGTGGACACCTCAACCGTTTCCGCTGAGGCCGCCGCCGAAGTTCGGGCCGAGGCAGCCAGCCGCAGCATCGGGTTCCTATCGGCACCAATCAGCGGCAACGCCAACGTCGTCGCCGACACACAGGCGTCGATTATCGCCTCGGGCCCCAGGTCAGCCTTCGACACCGTGCTGCCGTATCTGCGCGCGATTGCGCCCAGCGTGACCTATGCCGGTGCGCACGAAGAGGCGCGGCTGGTCAAATTGGCCCACAACCTCTTGGTGGGCATCATCACGGAGTCGTTGGCCGAAGCGACGGTACTGGCCGAGAAGGGCGGCGTGGCCCCATCGGCTTTCCTCGATTTCATCGACGGTTCGGTGCTGGGTTCGGTGTTCATCGGGTACAAGGGCCAAGCGATCCGCAACCATGACTACGAGCCCACCTTCACCACCGAACTCCTGCGCAAGGACTTCGATCTGGGGCTCGGCGCCGCGCGCTCGTTAGAGGTGCCGATGCCCGTGGCGGCCACCACCTACCAAGCCATCCAGACCGCGATCGGACACGGCTACGGCCAGTCCGACTTCGCCACGTTGTACGAGGTGGCGGCGCGAGCCGCTGCACTTCCGAAAGGGGACCATCAGCCATGACCGCTGCAACGAAGGAATCGGGCGGCGTAACGCTCGCGGGCGCAAGTGTATTGGTGACCGGCGCCAACCGCGGGCTGGGGAAAGCATTCGTGGAAGAACTGCTCAGTCGCGGCGTGGCACGCGTCTACGCCGCAGCGCGTAACCCGGACACCGTCGACATCGCCGATGATCGGGTCGTTCCCATTCGATTGGACGTCACCAAGCCAGACGATGTCCGCGCCGCGGCGTCCCGCTGTGCCGACGTCACGGTGCTGATCAACAACGCCGGCGCGATGCTGCGTACGCCGTTGCTGGCGGCGTCTGACCTGAGTGCGGCGCGCAGCGAAATGGAAACCAATTACTTTGGGACGCTGGCGATGTGCCGAGCATTCGCACCGGTGCTGGCCAAAAACGGCGGCGGCGCGATAGTCAACGTGCTGTCGGTCGTCAGCTGGCTCGCATCGCCGTTCAACGGCTCCTACGCTGCATCGAAATCAGCCGCGTGGGCATTGACGAACGCTATTCGCATCGAACTCCGCGCATCCGGAACTCTCGTGGTTGGCGTGCACGCAGGTTGGATTGACACCGACATGGCAGCCAATGTGCCGGAGAGCAAGATTTCCACCGGCGACGTTGCCCGCCAGACCCTTGATGGCGTCCAGCGCGGAGATGAAGAGGTGCTCACCGACGACGCGACGCGACACGTCAAGGCATCGCTACCCAACGACCAGACATTGCTTTACCCGGATGTCCAGAAGCAGTGGGATGCCGGCGACTGGCCGTGGAAAGACTGAGCGACGACCTCGAAAGCTGACTCATTTTCAAGCGGCGGCCAGTTCGCGGAAGTAGTCCTTCAGCGACCGGGGCTCCCGGCCGAGGATCGACCGCAACACCAAGGCATTGCCACCGGGCAAACCATGCTTGTCGTAGTACGCCATCATGCGAGTCATGCCATCGCGGAACGGCCCTTCGGGCAGGTGTGCGGCGAACTGGTCCAACGGGATTTGCACCGCGGCGATCGGTCGTCCGAGAACCTCGCCGATGATCTCGGCAGTCTCGTGGCCGTCCTGCATTCCGGGCGCGCTCAATTCGAATGTCCCGTAACTGAGCTCGCCGCCGGTCATCGCCATCGCGGCAACCTCCGCGACGTCGCGGTAGTCCACCGAGCACATCTTCGCCGACAGCGAGTAAGGCTGGGTCAACCGGTCATGGCCGACGATGTCGTTCCACGACCGCTCGAAATTCTGCATGAACCGTGCCGGCTGCAGCACCGTGAAGTCTAGGTCCGAGCTGTAGAGCGCCTCTTCGACGGGCAGCTTTGCGGCGGCGTGATTCGTCAGCGCCGAGATCGACGGGTGAATGACACCCGAGAATACGAACTTTCGTACTCCGGCGGACCGCGCGGCGTCGACCATGGCCACACCCATCTCCGCCTCGTTGGCCGTATGCGCCGGGCCGATGTGAAAGACACCGTCCACCCCTGCGAGCGCGTCGCGAAGGCTGGCCGGTTCGGTGAGGTCCCCGAAGGCCACCTCCGCGGCGCCGTTTTGGCGGGCGACATCTGCTCGCTGTCCAGTACGGACCAAAGCGCGCACCGAAACGCCACGCTGGGTCAGCTCACGCAATACCCAGTGAGCGTGACGTCCGGTCGCTCCCACCATCAAGACCCGCATCGCTGTTCTCCCGTCTAACGCGGAGTTTGTACTACTGCTCCAGCGCCGCTGCCATCGACCGGTTGAAGGCGGGGTAGATGTCGTCGTAGGCCCCGTCCCGCTCGGCGAACCGGAACCCCTTGACCCGCTCCACGACGATCTCGTCGGCCTGCGGGTATGTCTGCAAGAGCGTCATCGTCTCGGTGATGTACTCATCCAACGGCATTCCCCTCGGGTCGAATCCACGGTCGCCCTGCAAGGCGGTCTGCACCTGCGGCGGAATGATTTCGATAACCTGGACAGAGGTCTCGCGCAGCTGAAAACGCAGCGACTGGGTGTAGGAGTGCAGCGCAGCCTTGGTGGCGCAATACGTCGGTGTGAGCGCGCTCGGCATGAACGCCAGCCCGGACGTGACGTTGAGGATTGCCGCGTGTGGCTTGCCCAGCAGCCGGTGCAGCAACGCCGCGGTGAGCCGGATGGGGCCCAACAGGTTGATCGCGACGGTCTGTTCCGCCGTCCCGGGACCACCCCCGGCGAGGTCCTCGACGCGCTGGATGCCGGCATTGTTGACGATGACGTTGAGGTCCGGATAGCTGTCGTTGAGCTCGATGGCGAATCGCCGGATATCGGCGGGGTCGCCTTGATCCAGCGACAGGTACTGGATGCCCGGGTTGGCCTCGGCGACCGCCTGAAGCGGTTCTTGACGTCGGCCGGCGATGACGACCTGGTTGCCCAGCCGGTGAAATGACTCGGCCAAGCCGCGGCCGATCCCGGTGCCCCCGCCGGTCACCAGGATGGTGTTGCCCGTCATCTGCATGGCTTTCTCCTCCTGCTCTTCGCGTCGCCTTCCTGCTACCTGCATACCCTGTCGCCGCGGACCCGCAGCATGACGGGCTGACAATCATGTCGGTGCGCTGAACTAGCCTGGAGTCGTGGCGCAGTTTCCGCGGACTCGCTACGCCAGTTGCAGCGAGGTCGACATCGCCTACCAGGTATTGGGCGATGGTCCGACCGACGTACTGGTGCTGCCGGGGCCGTCCATTCCGATCGATACGATCGATGCCGAGCCGTCGATGTACCGCTTTCACCGGCGGCTGGCATCCTTCAGCCGGGTGATCCGGCTCGACCAGCGCGGAGTCGGCCTGTCCTCGCGCGCCCCGTCGCTCGACGCGATCGGGCCCCAGTTCTGGGCCAAAGACGCCATCTCGGTCATGGATGCCATCGGAAGCGAGCGGGCGACGATTTTCGCCCCCGGGTTCGCCTCGATGACCGGACTCATCCTCGCGGCCGACTACCCCGAGCGCGTGAGCAACCTGGTGATCATCAACGGCGCGGCCCGTACGCTTCGTGCTCCCGACTACCCAATGGGGTTCGACATCGTCGACGACGACCCCTACACGACGGTCGCGATGGAACCGGATGCCGTCGACCAGGGCTTCGACATGCTCGGCTTCATCGCTCCCAGCATGGTCGACGACGACGCATTCCGCGCATGGTGGGACATGGCCGGCAATCGGGCCGCCTCACCCAGCATGGCCCGCGCGATCATCCTGACCGTCAGGCACTGCGATGTCCGCGACACCCTGGCACGCATCACCGCACCGACGCTGGTCCTGCACCGCGCAACCTCAGAGTTCTGCCCGATCGACAACGGCCGTTACATCGCCGAGCACATCACCGGAGCACAACTCGTCGAGCTACCTGGAGCAGATGCTCTCTACTGGGTCGGCGATACCGCACCGATGCTCGACGAGATCGAAGAGTTCGTCACCGGCGTACGAGGCGGTTTCGGCGGCGAACGGGTGCTCACCACAATCATGTTCACCGACATCGTCGGGTCGACCGAGCGCGCCGCCGTGCTCGGCGACGGCCGATGGCGAGACCTGCTGGACAATCACGACACCATCGTGCGCCACGAACTCGAGCGGTTCGGCGGTCGCGAAGTGAACACCGCCGGCGACGGATTCGTCGCGACCTTCACCAGCCCGAGCGCCGCGATCGCGTGCGCCGACTCCCTTATCGACGCGATCCGGGTGCTGGGCATCGAGGTGCGGGTGGGTATTCACGCGGGCGAGGTCGAAGTGCGCGGTGCTGATGTCGCCGGGTTGGCCGTGCATATCGGTGCGCGCGTCGCGGCGCTGGCGGGGCCCAGCGAGGTGCTGGTGTCGTCGACGGTGCGCGACATCGTCACCGGCTCGCGGCACCGGTTCGCCGACCGCGGCGAGCACGACCTGAAAGGCGTGCCGGGCCAATGGTGTCTGTGCGCTCTCGAGCGGACCCTCGCGACGGTCAAGCAGTAACACCGTCGGGCGCCCGGCGATTGGGCGTAGGCTTCGGAGCGAGCGGTTGCTGCAATTTGCGGCTGCCGATCGGGTAATTGCCTGTACGGCTTGGTATTTGCTCAAGGGAATGCGCATGGTCAACCTCGACGCCACATTGGCTCCCGCTTTGCGCCGGGCGTTGGAGCTATTCGCCGACCCGCCGACGAAACCGGATGCCAGCAAGGGCTATCTCGATCTGCTGGGCACTTCATCGGAGGCCACCGGTTTACCGAAGGACACCGGTGCCATCCAGGCGATGTGGGCCTCGCCGGTTGTCGCGATGTTCTACGACAACACCCAAGCAGTACTACGCCAGCTACTCACCGCGCTTCAGCCGCCGGTCGAGTGGTTGAAGATCCCGCAGGGCGGGATCGTCCTGGACGTCGGCTGCGGCCCCGCTAGCATCACCGCGTCCCTTGCCCGCGCCGCGGGGCCGAGCGGACTGGTGTTGGGTGTCGACCGCTCCGAGGCGATGCTGGCACGTGCGGTCCGGGCCGAATCTGGGCCACAGATCGGCTTCCTATACGCGGATGCGCAACGGCTTCCGCTGCGCGATCGGACGGTCGATGCCGTGATCTCCGTGGCCGTGTTGCAGTTGGTACCGGATCCGGTGACCGCCCTAGCGGAGATGGCGCGGGTGCTACGACCGGGCGGGCGACTGGCCGTGATGGTCCCCACCGCTGGGCGCGCAGCTCGGGTCTGGCGGAGGCTATGGAGCGCCGGGCCACACATGTTCGACGAAGACGAACTCGGCGACATCCTGGAAAGCCACGGCTTCGCCAGCGTGCGGACCAAGAATTTCGGGCCTCTTCAGTGGCTGCGCGCTCGACGCTAGCTTCAGCACCAGGCTTTTGAACACGTCCCGCATCTTCATTTCAACCTATCGGCACGCCTCTCACACCTTCGATCTTTGAAGTGGCTGTGCCGATCTACCCCACGTCATCAGAAGCCGATCCCGTCGGTAACCATGAGCGATGCGTCGGCAACCTGCTTGATGTGCTCTGCAGCCGGACCCGACATCGACGTGGTCGCCGTCGCGAATCCTTTTCCCACTGCACCTGCCGCGGCGGGCGAAAAGTACTCGCAGGCGATTGTCTGATGCCGCACTTATCCGATGATGACGGCTACCACTTCCGCGTAGTTTGCCCGGTTTTCACGCCAGGAGTGCGTGATTAAGCGGTGGCGCCTGGAAGCGGGACACGCCTGCTGCGTGCGCAGCTATGGACAGGGACAGCGTGGGAGATGACACCGATGCCCCCACCAAGGATGGGCCAGACCGGCCAGAAGTACCAGGCGCCCACGGTGACCGCAAGCGCC
>Ga0209040_10000437_pt1 | contig 32099 bp, 20 predicted proteins | sample BogFormECP12_OM3_FD_188240 | JGI IMG/M metagenome (GOLD analysis project Ga0209040, IMG submission 188240) | Bog forest soil microbial communities from Calvert Island, British Columbia, Canada - ECP12_OM3 (SPAdes) (version 2) | ecosystem: Environmental > Aquatic > Freshwater > Wetlands > Bog ... | reverse complement strand
CGTTAGTACTTACAGTTCCAGCCGCAACACCTTCGGGAACGGTGATCACTGCGACTGATAACGTTAGTTCCGTAACGCCGGATCCGAATACCTCTAACAACACGGCCACTGCGACGACCGTTGTGGCAACGGCAGGCCAGGCCGATCTGGCGGTTACGGCCAGCGGAACTCCGAGCCCCGCCTCTCAGGGCAACAATATTACCTACACGCAAACGGTCACAAACAACGGGCCAGCCACGGAAACGAATGCAACGTTTACGGTCGCGATTCCGACAAACACTACGCTCGTGTCCTTCGCGCCTCCCGCCACCTGGACATGCACTCCCACGATTGCGGTTGGAGGAACAGGAACATTTACCTGCACGCTCAATGCGGCGCAAACGATTCTGCCCAATGGAACTGCCAGCTTCCCATTAGTTGTGAAAGTAAACGCGGCCACACCTTCCGGCACAACGATTACAGATACGCCAAGCGTTTCCAGTACAGTTGGCGATCCGAATCCAGCGAACAATTCGGCCACGGTCAGCGTCATTGTGGCCAGTCCCTCCCAGGCCGACGTCAGCATTGTAAAGACCGCGGCTCCTGAACCCGTCGATCAGGGGACGAATCTGGCCTATACCCTCACGGTCAAGAATGGCGGACCGGCCGTGGCCAAGGGAGTAACGGTCAACGATGTGCTCCCCTCGCAGGTGAGCTATACCTCTTCCGCGACCTCAGTGGGAACTTGCACCTACACAGCCGCGACAACGACTGTGAACTGCACTTTGGGCAGCCTTAGCGTTGGCAGTTCGGCGATCGTCACGATCAACGTGACTGCCAACACATTCAGTTCCTCGTCGCTTACGACCAATACCGCCACCGTCAGTTCCACCACCAGCGATCCAAATCTGGCGAACAATTCCTCTACAGCCACTTCGACCATTCAGTCGCCAACGGCGGTAGACATCGCGGCATTTCGCGCCTATCCGCGATCCGATGGCTCGGTCGTGCTCGAGTGGAGGACAGAGGAAGAATCGCGGAATCTCGGCTTCCACATTTATCGTGAGCTCGATGGTCGCCCGGTGCGCCTTACCCCTTCGCTTATCGCGGGATCGGCTCTCTTGTTGCGTGGGTCGTTGCCGCAACATGCCGCAAAGGTGTATCGCTGGATCGATGCGAAGCCTGCTACCGGAGCCCAATACTGGATTGAAGATCTCGACATTAACGGAACGCGCACCATGCATGGGCCAGTTCCCGTGGGGAGTGCTCCGCCGGACGCTGCAGCTACGATTGCCGGGCGAAGCGCCAAGGTGCAAACGTCGCCGTTATTGAGAGACCTGCATGCCGCTGCCGCGGCAGAGCAAGGCCCATCCCGGCCGCTTGTGACACCACAGCCGCATCTGCCGGTGGCTCCGCCAAACACACCGCGCAGCAATCTTGCAAATCGGAATGCTGTGAAGATTGCCGTTGACCGGGAAGGCTGGTATCACGTTTCATTTGCTGACTTGACTGCCGCGGGATTTGATGGAAGTGCGGACCCACGTTCGCTGCATTTATTCGCGGAAGGGGTCGAGCAACCGCTGCTGCTCCTACCTGGCGAAAGAGGCACGGCTCGACCGATCGATGCGATTGAATTTTACGGGACCGGCATCGACACGCCGTTTTCCGCCAACCGCATCTATTGGTTGGTTCGAGAAAATAATCCAGGCAAACGTGTTGTGTCCGAGTCAACCGAGACCTCGGGAAGTCCATCGGCAAACAGCTTTCCATTCACGGTTATTCGCGAAGACCGTTTTACTTACTTCGCTGCGCTTTTAAACGGTGCAAATAACGATAACTTTTTTGGCGCGATCGTAACTTCCGATCCCGTGAATCAGGGCTTGGAGGTGGCGCATTTCGATACCTCCTCGGCCATGCCGGTGACGCTCGAGCTAACTTTGCAGGGTGCAAATGATGGACAGCCGCACACCGTAAACGTGGAATTGAACGGTTCGATGATCGGCGAGATGAACTTCACCGGCCAAATCCTGAATGAACAAACCTACAATGTGCCATCTTCCTTGATCCACGACGGCAGCAACACCGTAACGCTAACGTCCTTAGGGGGAGACAACGATGTCAGCGTCGTTCAATCCATCAAGCTTCACTATCCCCATACATACGCTGCGGATGGAGACTGGCTGAAGGCGACGGCAGCTCCGGGAACAGAGCTGCATATCACGGGATTTGGCAGCCCCCAAGTTCGCGCGTTTGACATCACCGACCCGCTCAATATTGCTGAGCTAAGCGGGAAGGTTTCTCTAAATTCCGGCGCCTACGAAATCGAGTTGGTAGTTCCCGGAGAAGGAAGCGCGGAAAGGACGCTCATAGCTTTTGCGAGCAGTGCGATTTCAGCACCTGTCGCGCTTACACACAATGCACCGTCCTTTCTCGATGATCAGCGAGCCGGTGCGGATGTGGTTATGATTTCCTATCCCGACTTTGCAACCGCACTTGCTCCCCTCGTCGAGCTTCGCGAATCACAAGGCCATCGGGTTTTACTGGCAACCACAGAGGAAATTTATGACCAGTACAATTACGGAGAACGTAGTCCCTTCGCGATACAGAGCTTCCTCGGCGATGCCACGAAACGCTGGAAGCGTAAACCCCAAGCGATCTTGTTGGTCGGTGGTGCCTCGTTCGATCCACGGGACTATTTAGGATTAGGCGATTTCGATTTCGTGCCAACGCGAATGATCGAGACGGCTGCATTCAAGACTTCCTCAGATGACTGGTTCACGGATTTTCAAGGAACAGGATACGCAACGATTCCAACGGGCCGCTTTCCCGTGCGGACAGTTGCCGAGACGCAACTGGTTGTCTCAAAAATTGTGGACTACGAACAAAGAAAGGATTCAGGGCCGTGGAACGAGCATGCACTGCTGATCGGCGATCAAAACGTAACTGCCAATTTTTCCGGGGCAGTAGTTTCGGCCGCGGCCGTGCTGCCGAGTACCCTCAAAGTATCCGAGATTCTAGCCGATGGGCAGGACCCCGGGGCAGTGCGTGCACAAATTCTGGGTGCGCTCAACAATGGCTCGTTGATTGTCGATTATCAGGGACACGGAGCGGAGCAGCAATGGTCATTCACCGACTTTTTCAATAGCGATGACGCGAACGCGCTCACAAACGGCGAAAAATTGCCCGTGTACATCATGATGGATTGCTTGAACGGATTGTTTCAGGACGTTTATGGAGAAAGCCTAGCTGCTTCTGTGCTCTTGGCGCCCTATGGCGGAGGAGTTGCGGTCTGGGCGTCGTCGGGTTTCACCGTGCAGCCGCCACAGTCGTCCATGAATCAGGCGTTTCTCGCAGGGCTCGCTGCGCATCCGAACGAACCGATTGGCCGACTGATCCTAGAAGCAAAATCCGTGACGACCGACAATGACGTGCGCCGGACCTGGATTCTGTTTGGGGATCCCGCAATGAAACTTCATTTCCTTACGACTGGGAGCCCGGAAATTTCTGGGCGAGCAAACGGTCAACCAGTCCCCAGATGAAGGGAAACGGTTTCTGAGTTTGCGGGGCGCTACTTGAAAGGAAAGCGACAAAAATGAAACTCAAAAGAATACTTCCAGTTCTGCTGCTGGTGCTCAGTGCCGCGAATGCATCCGTTATTGCGGCGCAGCAGAGCAAGGGCACAGCCCTGGGACTCGTAGTTAAGGCCGAAAGCGCGCAGGTAGACAAGGCCACGGCGAACGAGGGAACTACGATCTACTCTGGAGATTATCTTGCAACGGAAAACGGCGGGTCGTTGCTTGTCCGGGTAGGCGGGCTGTCGTTAAATTTAGAAGCTGCTTCCGGTGCACACATTTACCGTACGCCGTACGGTGCAATTGTCGAGCTCGATGAAGGATCGGTAGTCTACACGACGCCGGGGAACAATGAAAATATCGTGGTAGTCGCGAACGATGTGAGGGTTACGCCAGCTCTATCCGTTGCAGATCTCGGGCGCGTGTCGATCAACGATCCCTGCAATGTGACGGTGTACAGCCAGCGCGGACAGGTGAACGTGCAGTCTGGGTCGGAATCACATTTTGTGCAAGAAGGAAAAGCGTATAAGGTTCGCGCCGAAAACGAGGTGAGCTACCGGCAATATGTCTCGCCGGAAGACAATGACTATCACAACTATCACGGGCACAAACCCTGTGGGCCGGTGGAGATGATAAAAGGCCACGCACCAATTGCGGCGGGTCAGAGCCATTTTCTGCTGGTAACCGGGGTCCTTGCGGGAACGGCCACGGGGATCGGGATTTGGAAGGCGCTTGAGAGTCCCAACCGGCCTTAGTCTTCTCGATTGTTGATTGTACTAGTGATTTCCGCCGGAAATCTCCCGGACGATCGCGCCGACGAAATTCTTGGCGTCGCCAAAAAGCATCAAAGTCTTGTCCAGGTAGTAGAGCGGATTATCAATTCCTGCAAAACCGGCTGCCATACTGCGCTTGATCACCATCACGGTGTGCGCTTTGTCGACATCGAGGATGGGCATGCCGTAGATCGGACTGCTCGCGTCTTCGCGCGCGGCGGGATTGGTGACGTCGTTGGCTCCGATGACCAGGGCTACGTCGGTTTGCGGCAATTCACCGTTGATGTCGTCCATCTCCTGCAATTTGTCGTAGGGGATATCCGCTTCCGCCAACAACACGTTCATGTGTCCGGGCATGCGTCCGGCAACGGGGTGAATGCCGAAGCGCACGTCTACGCCGCGCTTGGTTAAGGCGTCGTAGAGTTCGCGCACTTTGTGTTGCGCTTGTGCCACAGCCATTCCGTAGCCAGGAACGATTACGACTCGGCTTGCGGCAGAGAGAATTCCCGCCGCTTCTTCTGGAGAAGCGCTGCGCACCGGGCGAGCTTCCTTGGTGCCAGCTGCAACCGCTTGTTCTTGTCCAAACGCGCCGAACAGTACGTTGGTGAAGGAGCGATTCATTGCTTTGGACATGTTCACGGAAAGAATGAAGCCTGAGGCGCCGTCAAGAGCGCCGGCGATGATCAGTAACTTGCTGCCCAGAACGAATCCCATAGCCGCCGCCGATAATCCAGCGTAAGAGTTCAAGAGCGAGATGACGGTGGGCATATCGGCGCCACCGATGGGGATGATCATCATGATCCCAAACAGGAGAGGAATGAGGATCATCAGAGGGAAAAGGTACATTTTATCTGGATGCCGCACCAACAGAACGGCAATTCCAATCGCAACCGCCAAAATTCCCAAATTTACAAAGTTCTGACCTTTATAGGTGATCGGGCGCTGCGGCAGGATTTCCTGCAGTTTCCCCGCAGCCATCAAACTTCCGGTAAACGTTAGTGCCCCCAAAATGACTTCGAGCGACAACACACCCATTAGAAACGGAGGCACATCGGGGGCGCGCAGGTAAAATTCCGCTGTGCCGACTAGGGTGACGCAAAGCGCCCCAAAGGCGTGGCTCAATGCAGTTCGTTGCGGAACGGCGGTCATCGCCACTTTGCCGAGTGGCACACCGATGATCGTTCCGAGTACCAGGCCGACGGCCACCCATTTGTAGGTCAGGCCGTGGTGCAGCAGAGTTCCGACGACGGCCAGAAACATGCCAGCTTCGCCGGCCCACACACCGCGACGCGCGGTTGCCGGGGAGCTCAGCCACTTGAGAGCCAGGATGAATAGCGCCGTGGCAATCAGGTAGGTTGTTTCAATGAGGGTATCGCTTGCGAGGAAGACGGTCATTCCGATTTCCTCGGGCCGCTCGATTTAAACATTTTCAACATGCGGTCGGTGATCAGGAAGCCGCCGACGATGTTACTTGTGGCTGCGACAATGGCGATGGTCCCCAAAATTGTTGCGAGGGTACTTTTGCCTTCCCCCGCAAGGATAATTGCGCCGACTACGGCGATGGCGTCCAAAGCGTTGGTCAACGACATCAGCGGGGTATGTAGGAGCGGCGAGACTCGCCGGATCACTTCAAACCCAATAAATGCCGCCAGCATAAAAACGTATAAACCGGTCAAGAAATCCAGGCTCATCGGGCTTCTCCTCCTGCTGGGATACTTTCCAGAACTGGCAAAGAGAAAAATTCACGCACTTTGGCATTCACAATTTCACCGCCATGGGTAAGTAGAGTCTCGCGAATAATTTCATCTTTGAGGTTCAGTTGGACTTTACCCTCTTTGGTGAGGTTCAGAAGAAAAGCAGTCAGATTCTTGGCATACATCTGACTGGCGTGATAGGGAACGGTTTCGGCCAGGTTGTATTCGCCGATGATGGTTACGCCGTGAATGACGATGGTCTGGTCGGGCTTGGTGAGTTCGCAATTGCCGCCACGCTCCGCCGCCAAATCCACAATGACCGAGCCGGGTGCCATGCGTTCGACCATCTCTTTGGTGATCAGAATAGGGGAGCGCTTGCCAGGAATCACCGCAGCAGTGACGACGACGTCGCTCTCGCCGACCACTCTGCCAAGCAACTCACGCTGCTTTTTATAAAATGCTTCGTCCTGGGCCTTGGCGTAGCCGCCGGCATCCTGGGCGTCTTTCGCTTCGATTGGCAATTCCACGAAACGGCCGCCGAGGCTTTGTACCTGTTCTTTTGCTGCCGGGCGCATGTCATATGCGGAGGCTACCGCGCCCAAGCGACGGGCTGTGGCGATAGCCTGCAGCCCGGCAACCCCGGCGCCGATCACAAGTACTTTTGCTGGTGCGATTGTTCCTGCTGCTGTGGTGAGCATAGGAAACATTCGTGGCAGCGTATCTGCAGCAAGGACCACCGCTTTGTAGCCGCAGATCGTAGCCATGGCGGAAAGTGCATCCATGCTCTGAGCGCGGGTAATGCGTGGCATCAACTCGACGGAGAAAGAAGTAACTCCACGGTTGGCAATGTCCTCGATCGTTTCCACAGTTCCCAAGGGCCGCAAAAAGCCAACCAGCACTTGGCCCGGGCGATAGAGAGGCACATCGGCCTTGCCCGTCTTATCATTGGCGCCGTGCCCTAAAAACTGGACCACAATATCGGCAGTGGCGAATACCTCCTCCCGCGTTGCCGCTAGTTTGGCGCCCTTCTCGGTATATTCCGCGTCAGGGTATCCGGCTTGTAGACCGGCCAGAGACTGCACCAAAACTTCCAGGCCTGCCTTGGTTAAATTTGGAATCACCGCCGGGACCAGCGCTACCCGCCGCTCCCCTGGATAATTTTCTCTGGGCACACCGACAATCATGTACCCTCCTTCCTTAGAGGGATTTCCGTTTGTGCAATCCTTGCTCCTACAGTGAAGATCCTGCGCTTGTTGAGATCAGGAATCCGCAGTGCACTCCCCGTCCGTCAATGACGGCTCAATTTCCATAGTACTCGACCGGAATGAAGCTGGATCGAGTGGGTGTGTTCTAACAGGAAAAACGCAGAAGATATGCCCGCGGTGAACGGCGCACAACCCGCACCCAATTTTGTAGTTCGCCGGATTCTATCTCTAACTGAACCACTTTCACAAGGACACGCGACACCGTGCGCCTGTGCCAAATTACTGCAATCGCTCGTAGACATCACGGGAATTGCGAAGGCGCTTCATGACCAACTGTTTCTCCTCGGCGGAATTCCAGTCGGGATATTGGTCGGTAATCTCGATCGTTCGGTTGATCCAGGCGATAAAGTATTGGGCATCTTCCTTGGAATAAGCGCGCTTGCCCGCAATTTGTATATAGACCGGACTCGTTGTTGCATAGGTGTAGTTGTCCATGACAGGGTATACGGCCTTTTCGCTCCACGCCCGGAGAACGCACCAACCGCTTTGGTTGATGGGGATAGTACCGGTTATGTCGGCTGAGACGCGCGCGAGAGTTGGCCCCAATTCCTTCGCGATTTTCCCGTTGCAAACGATTTCGAAATGGTCGACTGGGACAATGGAACGGAGGGTTGCGGTGAAGGGAACTTCGGTCCGGGCGGCGTCGAATTTGAGTTCTCCGCCGACCATTTGGCCGCCTAATTTGAATTCGAGAAGAGGGCCATTGCTCGCGAAGGTCTTCCCATTTTTCAATCCATCCATCCACGTGGCTGTCGGTGAAGGCCAACCTGGCACGTTGATGTAGACGCGATCCTGTCCAACCATCCCACGAATCGGCGCAGCATAGTCGGCTGTGGCATCCGTGCCAGCGCCGGCAGGAATCTGGAATCCCAAATTGAGGAGTTTGTACCAAACCGCGGCGGTGGATTTATGATCGCTGAATCCCACAATTTCCATGTAATCGAGTTTTCCGAGAGCAACGTCTACTGGTAGCTCATCGGTAATTCGCTCGCCTGGCTTCGCCTGAGGATCGGGCAATTCATCAAATGGATGGACCGCGCCGACAAGCGCTCCCTGCCGCTTGGCCATGTCGTACACATCCGCATTCATGGGCAGGAGACTCGACGCTGCCGTGTCCGGATACCCGGCATAGCCGGGAAGCAATAAATGATCCTGCAAGCCCAAGATTCCACGGTGTCCCCAGTAGCTGGTATGAAATTCTTGGCCTTTGACGAGTTCGACTTCGAAATCTCCCAGATCATTCAACTGAAGAGGCGGGGTGAAGGCTATGTCCGGAAACCGCTGCTCTTTATTGACGATCAGCTCGTTCACGATATTCAAGCCTTCACCGACCGCTTGTCGTTGCAAGGCGGTCACGGAGTCGCGATACGTTCCGCCATAATTCATGTGGACATGCAGATCCGCCGAGACCCACTGGCCGTCAGAGGAAGGCAGCTCGATGCGTTCGAGAGTCACTTCGATTTTGGCCGTCTGCGAATCGCGAACCTGCACTTCTCTCTCGATCGGTTTTTCGGTAAAGCCCCTGGAAACTTCCACCAAATACTTGCCCGCTGGCACGGCGACACTGGTTTCGCCAGAAGCGTAAAAATAGTGCCGTTCGAAGTGGCGCTCGTTTCGATCAAAGCCATCGTCCGCGTAGATGGCTTCGTCACTCGGAGAGTAAAATAGGCCGTTTGTGCCGGTCACCGATACGCGGCACGCCTCGATGAGCCAAGGCCCGCGGTTGATGTTCAGAGTCAATTCCGATCGGGGCTGGAGATAAACCCGTTCCGCAATCGTGAGGTTGCTTCTCTGTCCGCTGGGCAACTCCTGCCAGAAGAGTTCTGTCCGGCCGGACTGATTGGAGATCGCGGCTATTTTCTTGCCATCGGGTGACCATCGCGGATTGCTTTCATCCCATTCTGAATAGGAAATAGGGAAGGCGTCCCCGCCCGTGCCTGGCACGAGCCACAGGCTATGCCACTGGCGCCCGAGGTAGGAGCTGTAAACGATCCGCGAACCGTCGGGGGAAAATTCTGGCCGAGCCTTCCAACTCGTTTCTTCGTAATGAATTTCGCGAGCCTCGGCGGCCGGCTCTGCTTTCATTCTCCAAAAACCGCCTGTGCCATAAATATGGCCTTTGTTTGAGACGAACAGGATTTCTTTTCCATCGCGGGTCCAAGTCGGGTTTATTTCGATGTCGAATTGACTGTAGTAATAACGGGGCAGGGGGCTTTTTGTTTCGCCGGTGAGACGAGATTTGTTTTTCAATTCACCGTGTATCACATCGGCGACGAAAATGTGAAAGTGCTTGTTGTATTCGGTCGAAACCCAAAGAATTTTTTGGCCATCAGGTGACCAGCGAGGTTCAACATTTACTGCACCCCCGGCTGTCAATGCATGCGTTTTTCCCGTTGGCAAATCCAAATACCAGAGCTCCATTGCGTCTTTTTGGTAGGAAACGTAGACGACCGCCTTTCCATCGGGAGACCAATCTGGCTGATAGTCATACCCTGCTCCGTCTGTAACCTCTGAGGCCACCTTTGAGTCCAGCTTTTGCCGCCACAGTGATCCGGCCATGGAGTAAATCAATTCTTCTGAATCCGGAGCCCAGGCGAAACTGCTGGGGCCGCTGGTTAACTGTGGCAAATAGAGTTCGCGATAGTAATAAGGATGCGGCTCGTCGATCCCTGGGAGTACGGGCCGACGTTGCGCGGCTACGGGAACGGCCACGACCGCAAGAACAAAACAAGCTAACCCGACAAGACGCTTCAAGTTATCCTCCAGACATGGTATCGCACAAAAACAGAAGGCCCCCGAAGCCCTGTAGGCGCCGGAAGTTCGCTCGATGCAAATTACAAGGAAACCTACGCCAAGCCCACTTTCGATAACGGCATTTCGCGGTAGCGTTTGCCAGTCGCTAGGAAGATGGCGTTATACAAAGCCGGAGCGAAGGGAGGAAGACCGGGCTCGCCCACTCCTGCGGGGGGCGCGTCGGTTTGAACGATATGGATGTTGGTTTCCTTGGGAGCGACAGGGATGCGTGCCACCCGGAACGTGTCGTAGTTCGATTGGTCAATCACCCCATGGGTGGCGGTGATTTCACCGTAGAAAGCAATACTTATCCCCATAACGGCGGCACCCTCAAACTGTTGCCGGACGGTTGTGGGATTGACGATGGTTCCCGCGTCAAGTGCCGTATCCACGCGGTGAACGATGACCTGGCCATCTTTTACTTCGGCCTGAACAACCGTTGCTACGTAGGTTAAGAAACTGCGGTGCACGGCGATTCCCATGCCGAAGCCAGCTCCCAGCTTCTTCTTGCCCCAGCCGGATTTCTCCGCGGCTAGCTGGACGACTCGTTTAAATCGGGCAGTGTCGAGCGGATATTGTCTCAAGTCGCTGTCGTAATTTGTGTAGTCCTTCGGGAGTTCGCTCTTTGGAATGATCCGGTCCGGTCCCAAAAGCGCCAGCAGGTAGTCCACTTGATCTTTACCAGCGGCGTGCGCGCATTCGCCCGTAAACGAGTGAATTCCGTAGGCGTGATAAATATTGGCAACAGAGCGGAGCCATCCGATGCGGGTGTGAGCGGGGGCCGGACCGTTCTCGGCTCGTTGATTGGGAATCGCGAAGGGCACATCGCTGAATCCGAGCCCAATTTCTCCTGCATCTGCATACTGTGCGGTAGCCTCAAAGGTTGAGGCGATCGGAGGAAAAACGCTTCGCTGCAGCCATCCTGTTGGCATTCCGTTTGCGCCAAGAGTCGCCTTGAAGTACATAGCGGCCACCGAATGGAACGAATCAAACTTGATATCGTCTTCGCGACTCCAGACCACTTTTACTGGTTTGCCTGTTTTTTTCGAGAGCACCGAGGCTTCGACGATAAAATCCGGGAAAGATTTGCGGCCGAATGCGCCACCAAGCAGCGTGACATTGACCGTCACGTCTTCTTTTTTCACTCCAACGGCAGCAGCGACGGCTTCCTGCGCCCCTTGCGGATTTTGCGTCGGCGCCCAGATCACCACTTTTCCATCCTGAAAATTTGCCAGGGCTGCCGGGGGCTCCATAGAAGCGTGAGCCAGCATCGGCGCGTAATATTCCGCTTCTACGACTTTGCCACCCTTGGTGAATGCCAGATCCACATCGCCGAGCTCGCGCACAACTTTGCAGGGCTTCTTGGCCGTGGCTTCCAGGTCTTTGCGGAACGCGTCGGAATTCCACACGCCGTGCTCGCTCTTGGTCCATTCCACTTTGAGTTTCTTTTTGCCTTGAAACGCGGCCCAGGTGTTATCCGCCACAACGGCAACTCCGCCGAGAGCCTGCATTCCTACGGGAGGTTTCCAGGGGTCAATGGTGATTGTTTGCTTGACCCCGCCAATTCTGAGAGTGGCGGCATCGTCGACACTCTTGACTGCTCCACCGTAAACAGGCGGATGAGCTACGGAGGCGAAAAGCATTCCATCCATGCGCACGTCCTGGCCGTAGACCGCTTTGCCGATGGTCATATTCCGCAGGTCGTAACTTGGTGTGGGTTTGCCAATGAATTTCCAGTCGGTGCGATCTTTGAGCTTGAGTTCTTCTTTCCTAGGAACTGGCAATTTGGCCGCCGAGCTCGCAAGTTCTCCGTAACTCAGTTTTTTTCCGCTGGGCTGGTGAACGACGGTGCTCGATTCGGTGATGCACTCGCTCTCCGGTACATTCCAGGTTTTAGCGGCGGCGCGCACCAACATCAAGCGGGCACTGGCGCCCGATTCCCGCAGGGTATCGAAGAAACTCTTTACGGAGTGCGAGCCGTCGGTGTCCTGATCGCCATATTTTTCGTTGCCCGTTCCCTGGATCACGCTAACGCGCTTCCAGTCGGCGTCCAACTCGTCGGCCACGATCATTGGCAGCCCGGTGCGGTTGCCGCTGCCCATTTCTGAGCGTGCGGCCACAATGTAAATCGTGCCGTCGGCGGCAATGGCCAGATAAACGTTGGGCTGCAGAGCGGCAGCAGACATCGCATCAATGGTGCCGATCCCCGATGCGTTCAAGAGAGTTCCGGGCAGAAATCGCGCGCCCAAAACAAATGCACTGGTGCCTAGCACGCCCTTAAGGAATCCACGTCGGCTGACATTTTCAATCTGAACCATCGTTGCACCTGCCGCTCTTTAGACGAAAAACCGCGAGAAATCGTAGGGCCCAAGACATCTATCCTACCTGCAATCCGTATGGTTGCAACAATGTTGCGGCGGGGCGAAACTACCCTGCCTTTAGGGAAACGAGGACCGTTTGCGGCATTCCCGGAACGGGATGACTGGTGGTTTTGGCAAAGCCGGAGTTTAGGAACATCGAATGATATTCCGCGAAGGTATAGGCGTCACCGGCGGCTGTGCTCGCCAGCATGATTAGACTGAAGGCGGCCGGCGTTGGAGGCGAAACTCGGTCTTCATTCGGAACAAATTCAAGAGTGATCGCTTGCCCGCCGGGCTTCAGCGCAGCGTGTACTCGGCCCATCAACTTTTCGCAGGTGGGCTTGTCGAAGTGGTGAAAAATATTGGTCAAAAATACGTAATCGTATTCCGTGCCAAAGTCTGCTTCAAAAGCGCTCCCTGGCCGCACGGAGTAGCGACCTCCAACGCCATGCTTCTCGGCATTTTCTCTGGCTACTTCGAGCACCGCCGGCCAATCCAGAGCCGTAATGTGAGCATTCGGATTGTGAGTAGCAAAAATGACCCCGAACATGCCGTGCCCTGCCGCGATATCGAGCACCTTGGTTACCCTTCCCGACTTTGCGTCTAAGAGTTCGGCCATAAAGTTGGCCGAAGGCGCCATCATCGGCGCCATGGAGCGTGCAAAGGGGACCCAAGCTTCATCGTTAGGCTTGGTATTGTCACCAGCTCCGCCCGGCGCGCCACCGTGTTTAACGATCTCGGTGAGTTTTGAATAGTGATTGGCGTGCCAGTCCGCGGATAGAAAACCAATAATGGTGCCAAGATAGGCGGGAGAGTGCTTGCTCAGAAAAATTGCCGATTCCTGGGACAACTGATATTTCCCCTGCTCTTTCTCTAAGAAGCCATGAATCACCAAGAAGTCACACAAGACCCGCACACCCTTTTCGGAAGCATTGACACGCTTGGCGATGGATTGGGGATCGTGGGCACCATCGGAAATGGCTGTAAAAATATCGAGTTCTATGGCGGCTTTGAGAGAGGCAGTTTGCTGATAGGCATTTAGAGTATCGAAGATCTTTGCCGGTGAGGGCCTGTGAGCGGTGTTCGCAGTAGCCATGAGCGCGTGGCCCCTATGATGGGATGAGGAGAGCGAGGCTAGTCTACACGGATTGCCGCAATTCGCCAGCATGCTTTTCATTTGCCCAGGCGGGCTGCCACTGGCATACTCAACCTCCTCAGAGAAAGAAGGGTTTCCTAGAATATGAAACGTGAATATCATCGCTGGTATTCTCACCGGCTGGGGCTGGATCTTGGCGTGGTTGTCTATGGCCATTGGGGACCGCCCATGATGGGCTTCCCAACCAGTGCGGGTGACGAGTGGGAACTGGAAGGCCAAAGCATGATCGGAGCGCTCGGCGAGTTCATCGATGCCGGGCGCATCAAGTTTTATACGGTGAATTCGATCAACGGACTGAGCTTCTATGACAAAGGGGTGCACCCATTTCATCGCAGCTACGTGCAGTCGGTCTTTGATTCCTATCTTACACAAGAAGTCGTGCCCTTCATTTGGGACAATTGCCAGTCGCGCCTGGGGATTACCACGATGGGAGCTTCCTTTGGTGCCTACCACGCGGCCAATGCGCTCTTTAAGCACCCCGATATTTTCAAGCGCTGTTTCGCCATGTCGGGTGTTTACGATCTGCGCAGCTTTATGGATGGCATGTATGACGATAATTTTTATTTCAACAATCCCGTGGATTACCTGGCCAACCTTTCTGATCCCTGGTACTACCAGCAGCTAGCCTCGTGCGATATCCATCTAATTACTGGAACCGGTCAGTGGGAGAAGAGCGGACCAACCTATCGGCTGTCAGAAATACTCTCGAGCAAGGGTATACAGCACTCCGTAGATAACTGGGGACCACAAGGCGGCCATGATTGGCCCTACTGGAAAAACGAAATGCGGGAATACGTTTCGAAGCTTTATTGATCCTGGGCCAAGAGGAAGAAAACCCAGGTCCAGCAGAGTCGAGGCATTAGGTGAGGTCCAGTTCTTCGAGCTTGTAGCGGCCCTTTTCGATCACTTGGTCCCTGTCAATCCAGACATCGCATCTGCGGGTGAGGACATCGACGTGTGTGCGCGATTTCCAGTCGGCATGGGTCTGGCTGCCGTAGGGATCGCCAAAAGCGATATGGACTCCTGGGAACTTTTCATCCTGAAGCAGAATGCCGATCATCTGAGACAAGCCCAGGTTTGTGCCAAAGGCGAGTTCGCCGACTCGATCGCTATTCTCATCGGTGTGGCAATAGGACCAAAACTCCGCTTCCAGATCTTTGCGCGCGCATTCTGCGCGAACCAAGCGCCCGGCCTTAATGGTTAGCACCAAGGGTGTATCCTGCAAATCGCCATACTTGCCGTTAAAATAATCTCCCGCAGTTGCGTCGCAGACAAAAGTGCCATCTACAGTTGCGGGTGTGGTAAATACTTCCCCCGCAGGCAGATTCGACCAGTATCTCGGACTGATGAGACCACTGGTCTTTACCCAATCCAAGCCGCGGTCGAAGTGCGCGGAAAAAGAAGTACCTGCCTCGGTCTTTACGGTGAGGGAATTGGCTTTCAGCATGCGTTCGCGAAGCTTATCGCTCAATTGATCGACCAGACGATAGTCCGCGCGCATGCCTTGCTGCATAATTTCAGGGGTAACACCCACCATGTGGGCATAGCGAATCTGCCGGCGCTCGACAACGCGCACAATGGCCATGCGTGCGCCGAGTTCACCTGGCTGTGGAGTCATGCACAAAATACCGACATCTGCCTTTTCGAGCGCATCGAGGACTAGCTCGGGAGCTTTGCCCATTGGGCGCGATCCCAAATCCTCCAAGAGCATACCGATGGATTTCCCGCCACGGTCGGCAATCGCTAGCTCCAGGCTGGCAGCGACGCTGCGGCTTAGTTCGTCTGCAATCAGGGCAACATGCTCCCCCGGAGCTACCCCTAAGCACACATCCACGGCATTTTTTGCCCCAGGCATTAACTCTGATGGTGCGGAACCAAAGAACATATCCTTCCATTTTAACAAAATTTGTGTTTCTGCCAATTCAGATCTCGCAAATTTTTTTCTAAAGCGGGGCAACCGGGGTTACCTTGCCCCCGGCCTGACCCGTACGTCCGCGTACCGAAGCGTAGCAAAAATATGATTTTGAAAATGCGAATTACACTGGATTATCGGACTCGGGTGGATGCTATAATTCTCACGGTTCGAATGGGTGTTTAACCTGCTCACACGCCCCCGGAACCACCGCCCCCAAACACGAAGTTACTTTGAGCCGCTGTGCTCCACAGGGGAAGTTCTGACTCAAAATGTCCTATCAAATGAAAACGATCGCTGTTTTCCTCCTGCTCGTCACTTTGGTTTGTGCGAGCAAGGTTGGAGCGCAAGTCCGTGTCGCGTCTAACGCTGGCCCTCCGGACGAGTTTTACCGGCAGTCTGAGCTATTACGTTCTTTCGATGACGCTTGGTTCTCGTCCTCATCCAGCAAAATTTCTCACGATCCACTCTCTTTCGACGTTCCAAGCGCCAACCCTTCCTCCCGGAGTTCCGATAACCCCTCGGCCGCGGGTGTGGAGGACCAAAGCACTCCGCAGGATTTTCCACCTCCATCCAATCGCTTTCATTGGTATCCCGCGATCATGGAGTCGTTGCTCTATACCGGGATCATGCACGCGTTTGATATCACCACGGAAGCCGGCACCAGAGATGCACTGAATGGTCCGTGGTTTAAGGACTATATGCGTTCGGTCTCGGAATTGCGTGGCTGGAGCGATAGTGACAGATTCATGGCCCCCTACGTGGGGCATCCCATTGAAGGCTCCATTTTTGGTTTTATCGAGCGGCAAAACGATCCTGCCTATCGGTTAGTTCAACTGGGTGATGGTCGCGAGTACTGGGTCAGTTTATTGCGGTCGATGGCCTATTCGGCGGTATGGCATACGCAATGGAAAATCGGCCCAGCCAGTGAAGCGTCGATTGGCAACGTGATGTTGCATGCCTCGCCAGGATTTATCACCCTGGTGGATACACCGACGCTTGGCTTTGTCACTATGCTCGCTGAAGATGCCGCCGATCGCTATCTGATCATGGGACTCGAGAATCGCACTACGAATCGTCCGATCATTATCCTGGCGCGCAGCTTCTTGAACCCCGGTCGCACGTTCGCAAACATGATGGCCTTCAAAGTTCCCTGGACGCGGTACACGCGAATCGGGTTGTTTGGTGAAAACTACGAAATGCGCAAAGAATGGGTAGAGGATTTTAAAAACGGCACTGGCGAAAAGCCGTTCGAGTTTCAAAAAAATGCGTATAAACCCGCGGGGGTAGATTTCGTACATGTTTATCCCAAGGAAGCGCCCGTTGAACTGACGGCATTCCCCTACTACGAGACGTTTCTCGGGGGTGGTAGCTGTATTGGCGGTGGTGGAACCGGTGCGGCTCGCCTTAGCCCTGCTTTCCAGGTAGTTACAGAGGTAAATGGCTGCCTGATCATGCACCAGCCAGCCTTCAATATGAGCGCGGATTCGCTTTCCTATTCCGGGGGTCTCCGCTGGACGCCCCTGGCCGCTCACCGCTTCTCGCCCTACGCGCAATTGAAGTTTGGCGGAAGGAAAGTGACCTACGAAATTGACGACCCCGCACTGCATGAAAAACTGAAGAAAGAATGGAATGATGGTAACGGGACGATCGGACATTTCCCGACGAGAAGTGATTGGTCGACGGAATGGGCGGTAAATGGCCCGATGCTCTCGGCCGGTGGCGGGGTGGACATAGTGTTCACTCGACCCTTCGCATGGCGCGTGCTGAATGTTGAGTACAATCACACGTGGATCGACAATATTGCGGGGATACATCCACAAAACGGCCTGCTAATCGCCACCGAAGCGGTGGTGCGCATCGGAACCTGGTAGGCCAGGGTTACACGGATTGGTTTTCCGTTTGAGCAACACACAGGATTCCATCCTATGCGTGGGCCTGATGTGCGGGCCGCCTTAGCGAGTGCGGTACTCTTATCTTGCTTTTATCGGTCGCCTAGGCGGCTTCTTCCTCTCGACGCGGTAGGAAGGAATTTGGCCGCCCCCGCTGGTCACGTTGGCCAGGTCGGTCGTGCTGAGCCTAGTCAAAAAGCCCGCGAGCTTTCCGCGAAACAAATAGGGCGCAAAATCCACTAGCATTTTATTAAATTCCACCTTTCCGCCAACGACGATGCTGGGGAATGGTTCACGCCGCATAGGGATTTTTTCTTGCACAATCCAGCAACCATGGGCGTCCGCCAGTTTGCCACCCGGCAAGGCCTGCTCAATCGCCCTTTCCCACTCCTTGCTGTTTGCTTTCCAACCGAGCGTTACCCCGGTACCGCCATACTCATCAGAGGGTTTCAGTACCAGGTTCTTCTGTTGTTTGCGGATGTATTTCAGCAATTCGATCGGATCGCCATAGTAATCAGACTTCACGTCTTCCACCACGCGGGTCCAGGGGACGTGACGGGCGATGATCTCCCGCTCTTCCGATCGGAACAACTGGGCATTTTTGCCGTCCGTGAGCACGGCAAAAAAAGCTTTCACATGTGGAATCTTGCAACGGAAGTTATTGGCGACACAGGTCTGGCCAGCCTCATATCCTTTGACGAGCGCTTGGCATTCTTTTGGACGGGCAATAATATCGTTGATCAAGACCCGCCGGTATAAGAGATCGATCTTCTTTCCCTTGGCAGCCAGCCGTTTGCCGTCGAACTCTAATTCTTGTGGAGTTGCTAACACCACCGGAATTCCCATTTTTTCAAAACGCACTTTGAGAATCTCGAATTCACTCCATGTAGGTACTTCTTTCCAATCCACAATGGCCATCTGTGGCTTGTGCGTTGTTCCGCCCCAATCCACATAGGTCTGCACCAAGGCATCGAGAAGTTTCGCGATCAGCGGATAACTGTGAACTTCGAAATGCTTTTCAAACTCTTGCATGATCGGGGTCTTGCGGAAAATATCGGAAAGCGTTTCCGAGTATCCCGCGCCGGCAGGCGATTCCCCGTTGTATTCGGTGAACATCAAAGAATTCGGCAGCAAGAATGCGTCCAAGCGCGAAGTTGTGCTGGCCGGACCGTAGCCTGTCGTCATTCGGGCCAAACGTTCTTCCTCGGGGCGCAAATGAAACTGCCGAAATAAGGATTTGTCCTGGAGCGCCATGGCGGTAACGCGCTCGGCTACATGGGCGATCGTTTCGGAAACACGTTTCACCCGCGCTTCATCTGCGGGTGAGAGAAAAAACGGCCGCAAAAAAGGGCAGTGGACTCGACGGCCAAATGTCAGTCTTGCCCCGCGCAGTTTGCCCACGAAGGTTTTCGGGAATCCCGGAGAAGCCTGCAGCAGGGAACGCAAGGATCGCTCCCATTGTTTCACTGGGTCGTGCGCTCCCCGGGATTTCGATTTCTTGCTTTTCATCGTGCCAGAGATCCTGCGGGAGCCGGTGCGGCAGCGGCCTTGCCTGCGGCACCAGTAAATCCTGCAGAGACGCCTAAGCCTAGCATTTCTTCCCAACGAGGCCAGGTATTTTTGCTGTTTCCACCTAGGGCGCGGTCAATCGCCATGCGTGACATCTTGTCGACCACATGCTCGAAATAAAATTCAGTGATCCGATCTCGCTCGAAGTCCGGCGCTGGATTGAGAAAATCAATCGCGTACGGGACACCATCTTTGATGGCGAATTCAATGGTGTTCATTTCATACCCCAGTGCCTGATTGATGGTCTGCGCATCTTTCACTACCCGTGCTCCAACTTCCGGTGTGAGGAAATTGTGCTCCACCAGGTAGCGCCGTTGCTTGGGGTCGTATTTGACGGGCAGAATATCTGTTTTTCCGAACGTGAAGCAGCGCACATATTCGGTGAAATCGATAAACTCTTGCAGGGTCATGCAATAAGGCGAAGTTTTTTCGTACGCGGCCAGCAACTCTTCTTTGCTCGAAACCTTATATACATGCTTCCATCCACCGCCCGAGAATGGCTTCAGAATCGCCGGTCGGCCGACATAGTCGAGTAGGCCGTCCCAGTCGATCGGATAGTTCATGTTGCGCAGCGATTCGGCGTTGATGTCCACATCGGCAGGATAGCCTTTCTGCGGAAGAAGAACCGTTTTTGGAATGGCGATCCCCAACTTTGCTGCGACCGAATAATTGAAATATTTATCATCCGCTGTCCACCAGAAGGGATTATTGATCACATAGGTCCCCTCGAGAACGGCGTGCTTCAAATAGCCGCGGTAGTATTCCACTTCGTGCGAGATACGATCGACGATCACTCGGTATTCCGCGGGTTCGTTCAGTTTCGTGCCACCCAGCTTGACGAACTCGGCAGTCACTCCGTCCTTCTTGCCCAATTCATTCACACGCGCGATAAACGCGGGAGGAAAACTAAACTCCCGTCCGCACAAAAGGCCTACCTTTGCCATGGTCCTTCCTCCTCCGGAAGCTCTACGGTTAACTCACGGTATTCGCCGCGTTCGATTTCCCGTCCATCCCACCGCCGCGCGTTTCCGTTACCAGATGCCGCACTACATCCCTTAGATCGCCGGTTTGTTGGTACACTCGCAACTGCCGTTCCGCGCTGGTTCCGTTATTGAGGATGGTATGGATATATTCCACCGCACCGCGGCTCCCCAGTTCATCGAGCACGTCATCGACAAACTCGAGCAATTCTGGAATTAACTCGTGCATCGGAACTTCCGCTTCTTTTCCGAAGTCGATGAATTTCCCTTCGATTCCGTAACGCGCCGCACGCCACTTGTTCTCATCAATCAGGGCGCGCCGGTAGAGCCGCCAACTGATATTTTTTGTGTATAGCCTGTGGAGCTTGACGACAATGGCCTGCGTCAAGGCAGCCAGTGCAACTGCTTCTTCGACTTTGGTGGCCACATCGAACATCCGGAATTCCAGGGTTCCGAACGCGGGATGCGGCCGAACGTCCCACCAAATCTTCTTGCCCGTATCGATGCAGTTCAGTTTCACCAGCAGATTCACGAAATTTTCGTACGCGCTCCAGGATTCAAATGTTTCCGGGATGCCCGTCCTCGGAAAGCGGCGAAATACCGTGGTGCGAAATGATTTTAAGCCGGTGTTCCGGCCCATCCAGAACGGTGAACTGGTCGACAGCGCTAGCAGGTGAGGGAGGAAGTAGCGCACCATGTTCATCATGTCGATGGTGGTCTGTTTGTCGGGCATGGCGATGTGCACGTGCATGCCGAAGATCAGCAGAGAACGAGCGAGTTGGCCCATTTCTTCAACGATGTGCTGGTAACGCTCCCCAGGGGAGATGACCTGATCGATCCAACTGGAAAACGGATGCGTGCCTGCAGCCGCGACTTGCAATCCTGTGCGTTCCGCCGCTGCTACCAGTTCGCCGCGGGTATGGTGCATTTCCAGGCGCAATTCACTTACGTTTTCGCAGATCTTTGTCCCAGTCTCGACGATAGATTGGTGCATTTCCTGCTTTACCTGGTCGCCTAGGCCGTGCGAAGCGGACTTCAGCAATTGGATGACGTGCGAACGCAGTTCCAAGGTTTCTGGATCGATGATCTGGAATTCTTCTTCGACACCGATGGTGAAGCGGTGAGCCATAACCGGCCCCTCCGAAAGGTCAGGTCTAGACTGAGCACAACGGAGCCAGTATCATACCCCCACATCCCATAAAACTCACGTGCAACCGGACCGGGATAGCTGCCTTGGACGTTCCGCACTTCCTGCCAAATACCTCCTGATCCTTGCTTCAAAGAGAGTGGTGTCTCTCAGCGCTTTCGAGGGCAAACTGGTTTTTCCGTTTTACCGTTTGCCTCATAGCGAGTGAACCCTGTGCAACTCTTTGGCTCAATTTGGTTCTAGACGCGCCGTGGCTTACTTGGCATTCTTTTCTCCATGCAAATCGCGCCTTTCCGTATTGAAGAATATTTTGGCAAGTACGAATTTACCGCGAAATATCTACTTTCTTCCTCGGATGCCGAATCCCGGACCATTGCGGACCTTCTGAGCCTTGAAAAGGGGGCCCAGGAGGCTTTTTTGAAACACTGGTGCGGTTACACGGAAACTCCCGGAGCGCCATGGCTTCGCGAAACGATCGCATCACTATACAAAAATATTCGTGCCGAAGATGTCCTGGTCGTTGCGGCAGCGGAAGAAGCTATTTTCCTTTTTTATCACGCACTCGTTGGGCCAGGCGATCATGTGATTGTGGAAACGCCGTGCTACGAGAGCGCGTTCACTCTGGTAAAAAGCACAGGAGCAACGGTGTCTGCTTGGAAGCGCAAGCCCGAAAATGATTGGGCGCACGATCTGGCTGTGCTGGAATCTTTGCTCCAGCCAAATACACGAGTCATCTATATCAACACGCCGCACAATCCCACCGGATTAGTCATGCCGGTTGATGTTTTCGGGCGAGTGTTGGAGCTGGCGGCCGCCGAAGGGATTTATGTTTTTTGTGATGAAGTGTATCGGGAACTGGAGCACGATCCGGCTCTGCGGCTTCCCGCAGCGTGTGATCTTTATGACCGCGCGATTAGCCTCGGGTCGATGAGCAAAGCCTACGGCCTTCCCGGACTGCGCTTGGGCTGGGTGGCGTCGCGCGATCGAGGAATCGTAAGGAAATGCACGGAGCTCAAGTACTACACCACGATTTGCAGTAGTGCGCCCAGTGAATTCCTAAGCGATCTCGCATTGCGGCATCGCCAACAATTGGTCGAGCGCAATCGTCAACTGCTGCTCGGCAATCTGACTTTGCTCACAGGGTTCTTGGCGCGGAGGTCCCGTCTGTTTTCTTGGACTCGACCAAATGGCAGCCCCATTGGATTCGTCCACTTCAAGCTGGAGCGAGACGTTTACCAATTTTGCGAGACAGTCGTTAGGCAAGCGGGCGTGCTTCTGCTTCCTGGCACTGTGTATGACGAGCCCAGGTACATTCGGTTCGGCTATGGGCGGGCAAACATGCCAGAGGCTTTGGCGCAGTTCGACGCTTGGGTGGCGGCGAATTTGTGAGAAGCGGTCGAACAAGGACTGTGCGGGCTTGAGAGAACGAGCCTTGGCCTTCGGTTTCCCTAAGACAGTGAGCGGCGCCCGGCTTGACAAATTTGGCATTTGGGGAAGAAAGAAAAAGGCGCGTTCGGGGATAGAACGCGCCTGGTCGCTTACGCCTGAACGACTAAGTCTCGTTTACTTTATGCCGCCCCCATCGATCGTCGCGCCTGGAAGCATTCCCGGCAAAATACCGGTCGGCCTTGCGTTGGGCGAAAGGGAACCGTGGTTTCCTTCCCACACTGTGAGCAGGTCGTTTTGGTTTCCGCCCGCATCTGGGTGGCATTACCGCCGCCACCACCTTCGGCGCGCTTGGCTTTGCAGCCTTTACATCTCTTTGGTTCGTTCTTGAAGCCTTTGTCGGCGAAAAACATCTGCTCGCCAGCAGTAAAAACAAACTCGGCACCGCATTCCGAACACTTCAATACCCTATCGTGGAATTCCATGAGCGCTCCCCCGCAAAACCCTCTCGGGCAGGGGGAAGGGGCGGTCTTCTACCTTGGGCCTTAGGATGTATCGAGACCCGTGCCGAGGGAAAGCTGGACGCGGATCCCATGGGGCTCGCGATTGAAGAACTATACTTCTTTTACCCAAACGTCTCTGCCTGATAGGGGCCTGATCCCGGAAGTGCGGCGCCGAGCATCATCACGCGCAGGAGACTAATCCTGTTCGCGACGCTGCTTCTTACGCAGTCGCTTCCGCGAAAGCGCTTCTTTAGCCCGGCGCTTCTCGCCCGGCTTCATGTAGAAGCTGTGCTTCTTGATTTCCTTGATGATGTCTTCTTGCTGCACTTTCCGCTTAAAGCGACGGAGTGCGTTTTCAAGAGACTCACTCTCTTGAATCACTACTTCTGCCAATGTAGTTCACCCCAGTTCCGGTTCGGATTGGATGACTGTAGAGCCTCAATGCAGCACGGGCACTACCCCTGAGCTATTATCGCATGAGGTTGCTGGCTTCTTGTAGTCAATTCACCCTACCCAAGTCAAGAACTCTTTGTTGGTAAGCTACTTTTCGCTTCTCTCTCTGTATCAGCTCTGCACGGTTTACCCTGCAGTTAACAGGTGCTTGCCGCTTCCTCCCGACTGCCCACCGATTGCCAGTCCTGATACACTTGGGTGCTTCTTAATCCTGCTCTGGGAGTCGGCCTCATGCCCGATATGCGCGAAGCCCTCGCTGTGCTGCTTGCCGGTGGTCAAGGGGAACGTCTCTGGCCGCTGACGCGCGATCGTGCCAAGCCCGCCGTTCCGTTCGGTGCTCTCTATCGGATCATTGACATCACTCTTTCCAACTGCGTGAATTCCGGATTGCGCAGAGTTTTCGTGCTGACCCAATACAAAGCACTGAGCCTCAGTCGGCACACTCGCGCCGGTTGGTCTCCACTTATGGGCCTCGGTGAATTCATCGAGGTCCTTCCGCCGCAGATGCGCGTTTCTCAGCAGTGGTATCAAGGTACCGCCGACGCCGTGTATCAAAATATCTATTCGATCGGCAGCGAGCGGTCTAAGTATGTGTTCATTCTTTCAGGTGACCACATCTATAAAATGAACTACGCCAAAATGCTCGATCAACACGTGGAATCGGGCGCCGATGTTACCGTGGCTACGCTGGAAATCCCCACGGAGGGAGCGGCCAAGCAATTTGGCGTGATTGAGACGGATACGCAATGGCGCATCATCGGCTTCGAGGAAAAACCGGCCAAGCCCAGACCATCCGCGGTCAAGCCTTCCCATTGCAATGCGTCGATGGGCGTTTACATATTTAATACCCAGCTGCTCATTCCGATGCTCCTGGCCGATTCGGAGGACCCCAAGTCCTCACACGATTTTGGGAAGGACATTCTGCCGCGCATCATCTCGAAAAATCGCGTGTACGCGTACAACTTCGTTGATGAGAATAGTCGGGAGTCGCTGTACTGGCGGGACGTAGGGACGATTGATGCATACTACGAAGCCAACATGGATCTGGTCGGGGTATCGCCGGTATTCAACTTGTACGACAAGAATTGGCCGTTGCGTACCTGGCAGCAGCAATATCCCCCGGCAAAATTCGTGTTTGCCGACCCCGATCGCATGGGTGTGGCCCTGGATTCGATTGTCGGTGGCGGCTCGATTCTGTCGGGAGGTAAAGTACAGAATTGCGTGGTCGGATATGATGTGCGCGTGAATAGCTACTCGGAGATGTCGGAATCCATCATCTACAATCACGTAAACGTCGGCCGCCATTCACGCGTTCGCCGCGCCATTATCGATCGCCACGTCAGTCTCCCGGAAAACACAGAAATTGGGTACGACCTTGAAGCGGATCGCCGGCGGTTCCACGTGACCAGTTCGGGAATTGTGGTAGTCGTTCGCCAGGAATCGCTCATCGAAGAACCCGAGTCCGAGTGAGCCGTAAGTGCTGGGTCGTTGCTATCGGCCGCAATTCCTACTCTTGGTCCGCCAATGCTTAGCCGTGTCACACGTCACCCTGCCTTCCACAGGCTTTTGCTACAATGCTAATTTACTGAGGAGCGATCACATTTATGTCCACTAAAATTGCCCGCGTTCACGCCCGCCAGGTTCTCGATTCGCGTGGGAATCCGACCGTCGAAGCGGAACTCACCCTCGAATCTGGAGCTTTCGGCCGCGCCATCGTTCCCTCGGGAGCTTCCACCGGCGAACACGAAGCACTTGAACTTCGCGACGGCGACAAGTCGAACTATCTCGGCAAAGGTGTTTTGAAGGCTGTCGCCAATGTCAACCAAGAACTGGCGAAAGCGGTGATGGGGAGCGACGCTGCCGACCAACGCAGCCTCGATCACAAAATGATCACGCTTGATGGCACGCCGACAAAATCGCGCCTCGGTGCGAACGCGATCCTAGCCATTTCGATGGCCGCTGCCCGCGCCGCTGCTGTCGCGCTCAAACAGCCGCTCTACAAATACCTGTCTCGTTATTCCACCGACACCTCCGCCAATCTTCTTCCTGTTCCCATGATGAATATTCTGAATGGCGGCGCGCACGCCGACAGCTCTGTCGACTTCCAAGAATTTATGGCCATGCCGATTGGCGCGTCGAGCTTCAGCGAGGCCCTTCGTTGGGGTGTCGAAGTATTTCACGCACTGAAAGCAGCCTTGAAAAAGCATGGATACTCGACTTCGGTGGGTGATGAAGGCGGGTTCGCCCCCAGTTGCAAATCCAATGAAGAAGCCATTCAAATTGTGCTCGAAGCGATTGCCGCCGCCGGATACAAACCAGGTGAACAGGTCTCGGTCGCGCTCGATCCTGCCGCCAGTGAATTTTTCGATAAGACCAGCGGGAAGTATGTTTTCAAGAAATCCGACAAATCGGTTCATACGTCTTCTGAAATGGCAACGTACTGGACAAGTTGGGTCGAAAAATACCCGATCGTTTCACTCGAAGACGGAATGGCGGAAGATGATTGGGCCGGATGGAAGTCTCTGACAGAAACCGTTGGCAGCAAGACAGGGAGAAAGAGGATTCAACTGGTCGGCGATGATCTTTTTGTGACCAATACCGAACGGCTGGCGAGGGGCATCAACGAAGGAATCGCGAATGCGATTCTGATCAAGCTCAACCAGATTGGCACTGTCAGTGAGACGATAGATGCGATTGAATTGGCTCGTAAGGCCGGGTACAACTCGGTTATTTCCCATCGCTCCGGGGAGTCGGAGGATACGTTTATCGCCGATCTCGCCGTTGCCACTGCCGCAGGCCAAATCAAGACCGGTTCCGCGTCCCGTACCGACCGCATCGCCAAATACAATCAACTCCTTCGCATCGAAGAAGAACTCGGGGCAGCTGCTCGCTTTAACGGCAAGGCGCCCCTAGAGTAAGGGCTTGCTAGCCGTTCGGCCGGCCGATTTGCCGTCTCTCTCCTTGCGGCGAAGGTCAGAGACGACTAGACGAACCGCGTCGTAACTGATTTCCTCCGGCAGAGAATCCTTGATGGGTCGCAGCAGGTCCATCCCCAGGCGCAGACACGTTTCGCGGATAAGAGCATAGTGTTCCGGTTCTATCCACGCTTGGTTGAATTCCGTCTCTCCACTTTCGATCAGGCCGGAGATAAGCGCCACGACCGTGCTTACTTTTCTGCCGCGACGCTCGGCGATTTCCTTGAACGTATTTCCCTCGAGGAGCAATTCCAGCGTTTCGCGGGCTGGGCTTGTTGCCTGTGCTTGCCAGTCGTTTTTCGCGCGCTCCCCCTGTTTGAAGCGCTCGAGTGCGTTCAGAATTTCCTGGCCATAGAGCTGCGCCTTGCTTTCACCAATGCCAGAAACAGCAAAAAGCTGTTCTCGTGTTTGCGGTTGAACATTGCATAAGGCCTCAAGCGTTGCGTCATGCAAAACCAGAAAGGCCGCCAAACCTTTTTCCTTGGCTTTATTGCGTCGCCACTCGCGCAGGAAATCCAGCAATTCTCCGTTTACCTCGCGAGAGAGGAAACGGGTGTACCCGCCGGCCTGCCGCTCGACCTTTCCCGGGGCAGGGTCGCGCGCTTTTTTGCGTCTTCGCGAACGACCCAGGCCGGCCATCCACACAGGCGTTCCGGCGCAGGCGTCACAATGGCCGCACTTTGTCCACTTCACCGATTCGCCAAAGTGCTCGCAGATCAGGCGCGGCCGGCAATATTGGGAGGCCACAAAATTCTGCATTTGCCGATAACGCTGCCAGGCGCGGTCTCGTTCTTTCAAATCGCCGATTTTGCCGATGAAGTAGGCGCGCAAGCCGGTATCTTTCTTCTGCCACAACAAATAGCAATCCGCGGGCACGCCATCGCGACCCGCACGTCCGGTTTCCTGGTAAAGCTGTTCAATGCTTTCCGGCAAGCCAAGGCGAACCACGGCGCGCACATTGGGCTTGTTGATGCCCAGACCGAAGGCAATCGTGCCCACCAGGACGCGAACTTCCTCGGTCATCCACTTTTCCTGATGCTCGTGTCGCGCCTGGTTATCCATCTGCCCGTGATAGCCGACCGCGGCGATTCCGTTCTCTGCCAGCATGTCGACGATTTCGCCGACACGCGCCACGGTAGGGGAATAGACGATCACATTGCCGCTGCGGGCATTTTTCACCGCACCGAGCAGCCATTCGTCTTGCTGATTGCCGTTGCACTCTTTGACGATGTATCGCAAATTCTGGCGATAGAAACTGGTGACAGATTTAAACGCGTTGTGCAGCTTCAATTGCTCGACGATGTCGTGGCGAACCTGTCGGGTAGCGCTGGCGGTGAACGCGGCAATTGGCCGGTCAGGAAACAATTCGCGCAGTTTCTTCAGTTGGCGGTATTCAGGCCTGAAATCATGGCCCCATTCGGAAATGCAGTGCGCTTCATCGATCACAAAAAAAGAGAGCGGGACCTGCTTCAGCCATTCCGCTGTGCCATCCATTACCGCGCGTTCTGGGGAGACGTAGATCAGGCGATAGTCACCGCGGATGGCCTTCTGCTTGACCCGTCGACGGTCCGCTTGGGCGACTGCACTATTGAGGAAGACGGCCGGGATACCCATCTGGCCGAGCTGGGCAACCTGATCCTGCATGAGAGAGATCAACGGCGAAATTACGACTGCGGTTCGATGCTCATCGAGCACGGCAGGCAACTGATAACAGAGAGATTTCCCGCCGCCTGTGGGCATGACCACACAGACATCCTGACCAGCGGACAGCGAGCGAACGATCTCTTCCTGCTTCGGGCGAAAGGCGTCGTAACCCCAGTAGCGCTTGAGAGCGGGGTAGAATTTGTCGCTCTTAGGAATCGCTTCGCGTTCCTTGATGGCGCCCGTTACGAGAGTCCCAGGCAAAGTGTATCCCCCAAGAGAGCGTACCATGCCAAAGTGCGGGTCTCGCTCGCGATTAGAGGCGTATAATCAAGGCTCGCAGCGCGCCCGAGAGAGACGACGAAGGAGAGGACCATGCCGGGAGCCTATTTGCTCAAGACGGAGCCGACAGAATATTCATTCGCAGAATTGCTCGAAGACCAAGAGACAACGTGGGATGGGGTGACGAATCCCACTGCGGTGAAGCATCTACGAGAGATGCAGACTGGCGACCGCCTGATTATTTATGAAACCGGGAATGTGAAGAGTGCGGTGGGAAGTGCCACGGTGGTTTCCGTAAGTGCAAGTGACCCAAAGAGGCCAATCGTGAAGATTAAGGCAGGGAAAGCGCTAGCGGAATCGGTTACGCTAGGGGAGATTAAGAAAAACAAATTGTTTAGGGACTCGCCACTAGTGAAGATCGGGCGATTGTCCGTGGTGCCTTTGACCGAGGCACAGTACAAATACTTGTTGCCAGGCTGATACGGAAACACCTCTTTCGACAATCTGGGGAGTGCCGCGCACGGTCAGGAGTTTTGCCGGGGTAAGTGCCCGGCCCCCAGGCCGACAAACAGCCGATCGATCTCGAGATCGCTTGCGGTTGTTGTTGGTGCTCGACGATGCCATAATTCAAGATTCCTAGAAGGCGCTGCCTCGACTGTCGGGGTGTAGCTCGATCGTGACGGCGCGGGTAGAGGGAGGTTCCCATGGCGGTGCGCGATAGCTGGATTGAGATGAGAGAAGCGGCTCAGGCGGGTGCGAACGGTAACCGCAACATGTCGCAGATGCATCTGGCGCGGTGTGGTGTGATTACCGAAGAGATGGAATTTGTTGCCAAGCGCGAAACGCTGCAGCCGGAACTGGTGCAGAGTGAAGTGGCTCGTGGCCGTGCGATTATTCCCGCAAATATTCATCACCGCAACCTGGAACCGATGGGCATCGGGGTAGCCTTCAAGTGCAAGATCAACGCAAACATCGGGAACTCTTCGACGAACTCTGACATTGCCGAAGAGTTGAAAAAACTGCATCACGGGGTGCATTACGGCGCGGACACCGTAATGGATCTGTCGACTGGCGGAAACATCCCAGAGATTCGCAAAGCGATCATCGATGCTTCGCCAGTGCCGATTGGTACGGTACCGGTTTATGAAGCGATCTCACGCGTGCGACGGCCGGAAGACTTGACTATGAGCTTAATGCTCGAAGTAATTGAAGAGCAAGCCGAGCAGGGCGTCGATTACATGACGATCCACGCGGGAGTTCTGCGGGAACATGTGCCGATGGTGCGCAAGCGCATCACCGGAATCGTATCGCGCGGCGGCTCGTTGATGGCCCACTGGATGGAGCATCACAAGAAGCAGAATTTTCTCTATGAGCGGTTCGACGACATCGTGAAAATTTTCAAGAAACACGATGTGAGCTTCTCGCTAGGCGATGGCATGCGCCCGGGTTGTCTGGCCGATGCCAGTGACGAAGCGCAGTTCGCGGAGTTGAAAGTACTCGGCGAACTTACACGGAAGGCCTGGGAGCAGGATGTACAGGTGATGGTGGAAGGCCCGGGCCATGTGCCGATGGATAAGATCAAGGAACAAGTCGACAAGGAAATGGAATGGTGCCATGAAGCTCCGTTCTACACCCTGGGGCCGCTGGTCACCGACATCGCTCCGGGTTACGACCACATTACCAGCGCCATCGGCGCCGCGATGATTGGCTGGTACGGCGCCTCCATGCTGTGTTACGTTACGCCGAAGGAACATTTGGGCCTGCCAAACCCGGAAGACGTGAAGCTAGGCGTGATTGCCTACAAGATTGCCGCACACGCGGCCGACGTGGCGCGGCACCGGCCGGGAGCGCGCGATCGTGACGACGCATTGAGCTATGCTCGGTTTCTGTTCGACTGGAACAAGCAATTTGAGCTGTCGATTGATCCGCCGACTGCCAAGGCCATGCACGATGAGAATTTGCCGGACGATTTTTACAAAGAAGCAAAATTTTGCTCGATGTGCGGACCGAAGTTTTGCTCAATGAACATCACTCAGCTTGCGGAAAAAGAGGGCGGCAAAGACCAGGAAGAGCGCAAACAGAAATTCGCCGACCTATTGGTCAAGGTTCAGGGCGCAGGTCTGTAGGAAACTTATTCTCTCGAAATTGCGTATTAAGATAGAGAAGCGGCGAGTCTGCCGCGCCTTGCTTGACGCGAAAGGGGTGCCCTGTGCTTACCCTGATTTGCATGATTTTACTCTATTTCCTACCAGCGATTATCGGGCGCGATAAACAAGACGCTACAGGAATCTTCCTGCTAAATCTGTTCTTTGGATGGACTCTAATCGGCTGGATAATTGCCCTCCTCTGGGCTTGCTCTGCTCCGTCGCTGCACCCAGTCAGATTGATGCCCTTGCCGGTCGGAGGACGTTTCTGCACCCAATGCGGGACATTTGCTTACCCGCAGGCGCATTTCTGCACCGCTTGTGGCCGGACGGTTTGACCCCGTTCTGTCATCCCACTCCATGTATCGCGCGAATGGGCGCAAGACGAAGATGACCGGACCCAACCGACAAAATTTACGAGAAGAATTTGACAAGTGGGCGGAGTCTGGCCGCGGCGAAGGCATGGAGCGCGACCATCTGCCGATTACCCTGCCGGTCATTGAGAAGATGCAGGTAGCGGCCGCCGATACGGTACTAGACGTAGGCTGCGGGTCGGGATGGCTGGTGCGCCGATTGGCCAAATTGGCTCCAAAGGGCCGTGTCGTTGGAATGGATATTTCCGATGAGATGATTCGCCTGGCGCGCCGCGGCAGCCAGGATTTTGACAATGTACTATTCGTGGCTGGCGAAGTGGCGGAGATTCCCTGGGATGGAAATTTCTTCGATGATGCCATCTCGGTGGAGTCTGCCTATTATTGGCCCGATCCTGCTGCGGGCGTGCGGGAGTTGTTCCGCGTGTTGCGGCCCGGTGGGCAAGCCTGGATCGTAATCAACTATTATCGCGACAATCCACATTGCCACCAGTGGGGCAAGTTGCTGGCAGTTGAAACCCATCTGCTCGGTGCGGACGACTGGGCGAATCTGTTTTGTGACGCGGGATTTGCCAGCGTGCAGCACGAACGTGTCAGCGACCCATCTCCCTCCCCAGCAACCTATTCAGGTACGTGGTTCCGAGACGGGGAACAATGGAAGGCCTTCAAGAGAGAAGGTGCGCTTTTGGTCCACGGGCAAAAGGCATAACTCCTCTGGGGATATCCAAGAGTGAATGAGTTGCTTCTTACGCGCGCAACGCGCCAAAAAGGGAGCAATCTCATGTGTTTCTGCTACATTCGTGAGAAGCACGCAAATCATAGGTCGTCGTCACGGCCAGCAGCGACGTTACACAGAGATGAGCTCTCCCACTCCTAACTATGAGGTGCTTGTCGTTGACGACTCGCCGGTCTACCGGAAGCTAGTCGAACAGGTGCTTCGCTCGGAATCCTATTCTCTGATCTTTGCGCGAAACGGCGCGGAAGCGATTGATTTATACCAGCAGCATTCCCCTTGTATGGTCATTACCGACTGGATGATGCCGGATTTTTCGGGATTGGAATTGTGTCAGCGGATTCGCGCCGATAATTCACGGCCGTATACCTATCTGATCCTAATGACCAGCAATACAGAAAAAGGAAATGTCGTGAAGGGGCTCGCGGCAGGCGCCGACGACTACTTGACGAAGCCGTTTGATCCGGGAGAGATGCTGGCGCGTATCGGCGTGGGCCGACGAATCATCGATTTAAACCG
>Ga0209040_10000436_pt1 | contig 32141 bp, 25 predicted proteins | sample BogFormECP12_OM3_FD_188240 | JGI IMG/M metagenome (GOLD analysis project Ga0209040, IMG submission 188240) | Bog forest soil microbial communities from Calvert Island, British Columbia, Canada - ECP12_OM3 (SPAdes) (version 2) | ecosystem: Environmental > Aquatic > Freshwater > Wetlands > Bog ... | reverse complement strand
CTTACCGGGCACTACGCCGTCGCCGGGACTGTCAACCTCGGCGGCCCGCTTCGCCGACCTTCACTCTTGACCCTCGACGCCAATCTCGCCGCGCTCGCGCTTGAAGTCGACAACGTCAAACTTCACAACCAGGATCCTATCCGCTTCTCCCTCGCCAATCAGTCAGTTGGACTTCAGCAACTCCATCTGCTGGGGGAGGGAACCGACCTTACTGCTCACGGTGCTGTGCTGCTTTCCGGGGCGCGAACTCTCGATGTGATGATCGATGGCAGCCTTGACCTCAAACTGCTTTCCAGCTTCGACCCCGATTTCACCTCCTCCGGCATCGTCTCCATGAACATGACGGTCAGTGGCAACCTGTCTGAGCCTTTGCCCCATGGCCGCCTGAAAATAACCAACGGCGCGATCCTCTATGCCGGCCTGCCCAGCGGTTTAAGTGAACTCAACGGTTCGCTTTTTTTCAGCCATGATCGCTTCCTCATCGAGACCCTGACTGCCCGTGCGGGTGGTGGCACCATCGACCTGAAGGGCGACGCCTCCTACTTCAACCAACAGCTCAACTTTAACCTCACTGCAGTTGGCAAGGACGTTCGCCTGCGCTATCCCCCGGGCGTGAGTTCCACGGCCGACGCAAAATTGAACTGGGTCGGGACCCGTTCCTCGTCCACCGTCTACGGCGACATCACCATCAATAAAATGTCCGTCACTCCCGGCTTCGACTTCGGTTCTTACCTCGACCGGAGCCGCCAGGGTACCGGCATCACCACCGCCAACTCTCCGCTTTTTAACATCAAGCTCGACATTCACGTCCAGACCGCGCCCGAACTGCAGATGCGTACTGCCGTCGCCCGCCTCTCCGGCGATGCCGATCTCCGCATCCGCGGCTCGGTTGCCCGTCCAGCTGTACTGGGCCGCGTCGACATTCTCGAAGGCCGCGCCACCATGCATGGGATTCACTTCACCCTTGAGCGCGGTGACATTACCTTCACTAATCCCGTCGCAGTCGAACCCCAACTCAATCTCCAGGCTTCCACTCATGTTCGCAACTACGATCTCAACATCACCCTCACGGGCTCGCCCGATCACGGCCTCAACCTCAACTACCGCTCCGAACCTCCTCTGCCGAAATCCGATATTATTGCCCTGCTCGCTCTCGGCCGCACCAACGATCAGTCCTCTCAACTTCAGGCGCAGTCTGGTCAATCCGTGTTCACTGACCAGGCCAGCGCACTCATCCTCAACGAAGCCTTAAGCGACACAGCCACCAGCCGCTTTCAGCGGCTCTTCGGCGCCAGCAACATCAAGATCGATCCTCAGGGACTCAACACCGAGACCAGCCCTCTTGGCCGCGGCCCGCAAGTTTCCATCGAGCAGCAATTCGCTAACAACTTCGCCCTTACCTACTCCACGAACGTCTCCCAAAGCTCGCAGCAGATCATCCAGGGCGAGTACTACGTCAGAGGAAATCTATCTGTCGTCGGCACCCGCGACCAGAACGGCGTAGTCAGCTTCGACGTCCGCATCCGCCGCCGCAAAAAATAAATTAAGGAATACGTGGGGAGACCAGCAAGCCGGACTAATCTATAAAGCCGGACGCTGGCCGGCGGAACCCGAAACCCGAATGCCGAAGCCCGAAGCCCGCCACATGGTCGAGTCTCAACTCCGCGCCCGCGGCATCGCAGACCCGCGCGTTCTCGATGCCATGCTGCGCGTCCCCCGCCACGAGTTCGTCGCCGAGCAACTCCAATCGCTGGCTTACGAAGACCATCCTCTTGCCATCGGGGAAGGGCAGACGATCTCGCAGCCCTACGTCGTCGCCCTCATGCTCGAATCCCTCCAACTCACGCCCACTGAGACTGTCCTTGAAATCGGCACTGGCTCCGGATACGTCACGGCCCTGCTCGCCGAACTTGCGGCGCAAGTCTTCTCCATCGAACGTCACCCCGCTCTTGCCGCCAGCGCCCGCCATGTTCTGGCCGCGCTGGGCTACACCAATGCCCGTGTCTTTACCGGCGACGGGACCCTTGGCCTGCCCGACTACGCTCCCTTCGACGCCATCCTCGTCTCCGCCGGCGCTCCGCAGGTGCCTCCCGCGCTGATCTCCGAACTCCGCGAAGGCGGCCGCCTCATCATTCCCATCGGTTCCCCAGACTCCCAACAGCTCCACTTCTTCCGCATCGTCAACGGTCAGCCCATACTCTCGCTCCGCGACCCCGTCCGCTTTGTCCCCCTCATCTCCACCCCCGAATGAAAGACCAGGCAGACAAACCATGCGGCGCGAATGTGTGAAGGATAAAAAGGATAAACATATGGGGCCAGCCGGCCGAGCCTGCCCTGAGCGGAGCTCGACAATTGCAGCACTAACCACGACCCACTGTGCTACCGGCGCCACAGCAAATCAGCGCCCAAGAAAATCGCGAATACCACCGAAATCACGCCATTCATGGTGAAAAACGCAGCATTAAGCCGGGATAAGTCATCAGCCCTCACGAGCGAATGCTCATAAAGCAGCAATCCAAGAACGGCGACCACGCCGGCGACGGAGAATTTGCCCAGCGCAAAGGCCAGCACCATAGCGATGAGCAGGAGTAGCATGATCGCATGGAAGGCGCGTGCGATCCACAGAGCGCCGCCGATACCGGCGTAGCGCGGGATCGAGTGCAGGCCGGCATGGCGGTCGAAGTCGAAATCCTGACAGGCATACAAGACATCGAAACCGGCGACCCAGAAGGTGACAGCGGCCGTGAGCAGCAGAATGCGGGGATCGAGTGAGCCGCGAACCGCGATCCACGCGGCCGCCGGGGCGATGCCCAGTGCGAATCCCAGCACCAGATGCGACCAACGAGTGAAGCGCTTGGTGTAGGAATACAGCAGCAATATGGCAAGCGCGACTGGCGACAGCCAGAGCGCAAGGCGATTGAGTTGCGCAGCGGCCACGACGAAGATGCCGCAGGAGGCAATTACAAAGCTGGCAACGAATGCCGGGGTGAGGCGTCCGGCAGGCAGGGCGCGGGTGCGAGTCCGGGGATTGGCAGCGTCGATCGCCGCATCAGCCAGCCGGTTGAAAGCCATGGCAGCAGAGCGCGCAGCAAGCATGGCGACAATAATCCAGATAAATTGATGCATAGTGGGCAGGCCGGAGGCCGCGAGCATGGCCCCGCAAAGAGCGAAGGGTAGCGCGAAGACAGAATGCTCCCACTTGATCATTTCGAGTGTCACGCGAAGATTGCCCAGCACGCTCACGAAAAGATTGTAGAACACGGTCAGCCCATGATGCCCCCCAACGTCTGCCGCGTTTGGTAAAGCGCCATCCAAAGATCATCACTGAAACGATAACGGGCGTTCCCACCCCCTGCGGTGGAAACGCCCGTTTCCCCCTGCCCTCGCGGTGATCGAGGGCCTGAAGATAGTGAACAACCAAAGATCGGCGAACCCCGGAATGCCGATCGCCAACCCATCATCCCCGACCTCCCTCGCTCACTTGTCAGCAACTTGTAAAAATCGTGTCGAATTGCGCCATCCGCCGGGCCTTGGATCCTACTTCGAAGGGGTGCGGCACCGCGCCGTAAATTTACGCACTGCAGCCGGCGCGTTAGCCGCCCCCATGCCCATCGCACCCTTCCGCCCGTCGTTTCCTTCGTAACTCCGATCCGGCACCGTGCAACTGGTAGCATAAAGATTCCTCCATCAAAAACGTGCGCCCACTTCTCCACCTCGGTGTCCTCCTCCTCCCAACTCTGCTCTGCGCGATCGCTGTCGCGGCGCAGAGCAACTCTGGAGAACTGCGCCTCAAAGTCACCGACCCCGATGGCCTGGCCCTCAAAGCCTCGGCCGAACTTTCCAGCGACGCCCTCCAGTTCCGCCGCTCGTTCACCACCGACGACTCCGGCGTCCTGGTCGCCCGCAATCTCCCCTTCGGGCTCTACCGCCTCAAAGTGCAGCACGAAGGCTTCGCTTCCTACGACGGGCTCATCGAAGTCCATTCCGCGCTGCCCGCCGAGTACCTGGTGAAGCTCGGCATCGCCGCTTTCAGCACCGCCGTTGAAGTCACCGCTCAAAACACACTGCTTGATCCTGAGAGTGCCGGCGCTCCCAACCATCTCGACCAGCAGGCCATCACCGACCGCCCCGCCTCGCTCCCCGGACGCTCACTGCAGGACCTCGTGAACTCCCAGCCCGGCTGGCTTTACGAAGGCAACGCGGTGCTCCATCCCCGCGGCTCCGAATATCAAACTCAATTCGTCGTCGACGGCATCCCCCTCACCGACAATCGCTCACCCAGCTTCGGCCCCGAAATCGAAGCCGACGATGTCGACTCCCTAAGCATCTACACCGCCGGCTTTCCCGCCGAGTACGGACGCAGCATGGGCGGCGTCATCGAAGTCAACACGCAGCGCGACAGCACCCCCGGCCTTCATGGCCAGGTTGTTCTCGGCGGCGGCAGCTTTGACACCGCCGACGCCTTCGCCCAGCTGCAGTACTCCCAGGGACACAACACCTTCGGCTTCAGCGCTTCTGGGGCCGGCTCCGCGCACTATCTAAATCCGGTTGTGCCCCAGAACTACACCAACCGCGGCACCACCGCCGACTTCGCGCTCTCCTTCGCCCGCGATCTAACTCCCAGCGACCATCTCAGCCTCAGCGTCCGCCACGAACTCTCCCGCTTCGAGCTGCCGAATGAGCAGATTCAGCAGGTCGCCGGCCAACTCGATACCGCCGACAATTTCGAAACCATGGGCATCATCGCCTACCAGCACATTTTTTTTCCGAACGTGCTGGCCGATTTTCGCGGCATGGTGCGGGACAACTCCAACGATCTGAATTCCAACCCCAACTCCACGCCGATCATGGCGTTTTCCCACAATCATTTCCGAGAGGGGTACTTCAACGCCTCCATCGCCATTCATCGCGGTGCGCACGAATTTAAGGCTGGCATCGACTCCGACAACAAGTTTCTCCACGAAAAGTTCACTGATGTAATTACCGGAAACCCCAACGACCCCGATTACCCCTTTGATCCCGGCACCCCGCGCACCTTCGCTTTTCCGGGCAGTTTTCCCACCGTAGGCGCCCGACCCGAGCTGGAGCAGGCAGCCTACGTGCAGGATCTCATCCACTACAAGAACTGGACTGTCGCCGCCGGGCTCCGCTGGGACCACTATCAGCTTCTCGTCAATCAGAACGCCGTCAGCCCGCGTCTTTCCGCTTCGCGCTTCTTTCCCCGCGCGAACCTCATCCTTCACGCCTCCTACGACCGCATTTTTCAGACGCCGTCGTTTGAGAACATTCTTCTTTCCAGTTCCACGCAGGTCGCTTCGCTCGATCCTAACGTGCTGCGTTTGCCGGTCAAACCTTCTCACGGGAATTATTTCGAGGTGGGAGCGTCGCGGTCCTTCGCTGGCCAGCTTCGCTTCGACGCGAACTATTTCCGCCGCTACGTCGATAACTACGCCGACGACGACCAGATCCTCAGCACCGCCGTCAGCTTTCCTATAGCTTTTCGCAAATCCATCATCTACGGCGCCGAAGCCAAGATCGAAGTCCCCCACTGGAACCGTTTCTCGGGCTTCCTTAGCTACTCCTACATCGTAGGAAACGCCTGGTTTCCCGTGACTGGGGGCCTTTTTCTTGGCGACGACGCCGTCAGCGCGCTCCGCCAGGTCACCGGACACTTTCCCGATTCCCAGGATCAGCGCAACACCGCCCGCATCCGCATCCGCTATCAGGTCAGTTCACGATTCTGGCTCGCAACCGGCGCGGAATACGGCAGCGGCCTGCCCTTCGAATTCGAGGGCGATCCCTCCGATGCCCTCGCCACCTACGGTCCAGCCGTCGTCAATCGCATCGACTTCGATCGCGGGCGCATCAAAGCCACTCTCTCCGTCGACGCCTCCGCTGGTGCGGACCTCTACAAAAAAGAAAAGCGCTCCCTCCGCCTGCAAGCCGACGCGGAAAACCTGAACAATCGCCTGAACGTGATCGATTTCGGCGGCCTCTTCTCGGGCAATGCCATCGGCCCGTCGAGAAGCTACTCGGTGCGTCTTGCCGCCACTTTCTAGCTGTCGACAAAAAGGGACGCTGAATGCGTCCCATGTTTCCTTCGTGTACCTTCGTGCCCATTGTGGTGATTGCTCCGAGTCGTGCTCTCGCAAGGGCACCTACACCACAAAATACTTCGCCCCCGGATGATGCACCACCAGCGCCGAGGTGCTCTGCTCCGGCTCCAGCAAAAATCCCGAGGTCAGCCGCACCCCCACGTTCTCCTCAGGCTTAAGCAGCACAAACAATTTCGTTTGATCCTCCAGGTTCGGGCACGCCGGATACCCAAATGAATACCTCGATCCGCGATACTTCTGATGAAACAAGTCGCGAATCGCCGGAGCATCTTCGCCCGCAATACCCAACTCCTCGCGCATCGTCTTGTGATGCAGCTCCGCCAGCGCCTCGGCCGTCTCCACGCTCAGTCCGTGCAAGTACAAGTATTTCGTATACTCACCGCCCTCAAACAATTTCTGCGTTTCCACCGACGCCCTGGACCCAATCGTAACCAGCGAAAATCCAATCACATCCATCTTCCCTGAAGCCTTCCCCGTAAAAAAGTCAGAAATACAAAGCCGCCGTCCCTCCCGCTGCCGGGGAAAAGTAAACCGCAATAATTCCCGAAACCCTCCCCCAGACAATGTCATTCCGAGCGAAGCCGAGGAACCTGCTGTTCTGCCGCCACTCGGTACCGGGCACTCGGTACCAGGTACTTCATACACCACCACGTCGTTCCCGTCGCTCTGGCAGGGAAAATATCCCGAAACCACCTTCGGCTCAAACAAGCCCGACTCCCCCACTTCTTCTTCCAGCTTCTTCTTGATCGGACGGAACTTCTCCTCCACCAACCGCACATAATCCGCCTGCGAAGCCGTCTTCAACTGCCACTGGTTCTTGAACAGCGCCGTCTCATTGATATAAGGAAACACCTCTCGCACATCGTAGTGCTTAACCCGCACTCCCCAAAACGGAGGCTCGGGGATATTCGGCGCATCCGTCACCACCGCGCTCCGCTCCGAAAACACTGGCCCGGTTTCTTCATCTACCGCCGCTGCCTTGGCGTATTCCTTCACCGTCCGCCCATCGCGCAAGCGGGATTCCCGCGCCCCATCTTCCGTCACCAGATCTTCCATCACGTGCAGCCCTGCAAACGCGTCCTCCGCATAGAACACCGCGTTCGCATACTCCCGCCGCAAATCGTCTTCCACATACTTGCGCGTCAAAGCCGCCCCGCCGCAAATAACCGGGAACTCCAGCTTCTGCCGCTGCAAATCCTGGATCACATACTTCATCTCTAAAGTCGACTTCACCAACAGACCGCTCAATCCAATCGCATCCGCCCCATGCTGCTGCGCCGCGCTGATGATCTTGTCTCCCGGCTGCTTGATCCCAAGGTTCACCACCTTGAAGCCGTTGTTCGACAGAATAATGTCCACCAGATTCTTGCCAATATCGTGCACATCGCCCTTCACCGTCGCCAGCACAATCGTCCCCTTCCGCGACCCACCTTCCTTCTTCTCCATCTTCGGCTCCAGATAAGCGACCGCCTGCTTCATCACTCCCGCGGAATCGAGCACCGAAGGCAGTTGCATCTTGCGCGCCCCAAACAGATCGCCCACCGTCTTCATCCCGTCGAGCAACACCGTGTTGATCAGCTCCAGCGCCGAGTATGAGCCCAATGCCTCTTCCAGCAATTCTTCCAGCGATTTCTTGTGCGCGCCTTCGCCCACAGATTTCTCGCCGTTAATGATGGCAAACTTGAGTTTGTCTTCGACCGACAGCGTATCGACATGCGCCGTCGTCGAAGCCGCAGGCTTGCCCTTTAGCCCGGCGAAGTGGTTCATGTACTTCTGCAGCGGGTTGCCGTCCGACTCATCGCGGAAAATCAGCTTCCGCGCCAGATCCACTTCTTCCTGCGGAATCTTGTACAGCGGATAAATCTTCGTGTAGTTCACGATGGCCATATCTAGCCCGTGGTCCACCGCCTCATGCATGAACACCGAATTCAACACCCGCCGCGGATAAGCATCCAGCCCGAACGAAATATTGCTCACTCCCAGAATCGTCTTGACGTTGGGCAATTCTTTCTTGATGCGTTCAACCGCCTTCAAAGTCTCGATCCCCGCGCTCCGGTACTCATCCTGCCCGGTAGAAATCGGCAAGGTGAGAGCATCGAAAATCAGATCCGTTCCATCCAGCCCATACTTCTTCGTCGCCAGATCGAAAATCCGATGCGCGATCGCTGCCTTCTTCTCCGCCGTCAGCGCCATTCCATCTTCGTCAATGGTCAGGGCAATCACCGCCGCCCCGTATCGCTTCGCCATCGGCAGCACCAGCGAAGTTCGCTTTTCCCCATCTTCCAGGTTGATGGAGTTGATAATGGCCCGCCCCGGAATTCTCTTCAGCGCCTCTTCGACGACATCCGCTTCAGTTGAATCCACCAGAATCGGCGCTGGAACCCGCGTCGCAATCTTTTCCAGAATCGACGTAATGTATCCCTTCTCATCCTCGCCCACAATCGCGCAGCACAAGTCCAGCATGTGCGATCCGTCGTTCACCAGCTTCTTGGCCAGAGCCAGAATGTCGTCGTACTTCTTCCCCCGCACCAGATTCCGGAAGTGCTCGACGCGGGTAGTCGTATTCATTTCCTCGGCGACGATCAAGGGCTTGGGCTCGAGATCGAGCGGAACCGAAGTGTATGCGCTCGAAGCCGCGCCCACTCTTTTCGCCTCGCGCCTCGCCGGCTCCACTCCCGAAACCGCATCCACCACGGCTTTCAAATGCGCGGGAACTGTTCCGCAACATCCGCCTACGATTCGGACGCCGTAATCCTGCACGAAGCGTTTGTGATACTCGGCGAGTTCCCCCGGCGTCAGCTTGTAGACGGCGTGGCCGCCTTCGTTCTGCGGCAGCCCGGCATTGGGCAGAACCGAAATCTGCTTGGTCGAATTCAGCGCCAGATAACGGACGGCGTCGTTCATCTCTTTCGGTCCGGTGGCGCAGTTCAGCCCGAGCATGTCCACGTCAAACGGCTCCAGCGCCGTAAGCGCCGCACCGATCTCGGTGCCCAGCAGCATCGTGCCACTCTCCTGCAACGTGACCTGTACGGTCACCGGCAGGCGCTTGCCTGCTTTGCGCATGGCCTCCAACACGCCGATGGTCGCAATCTTTGCCTGCAAAAGATCCTGGCAGGTTTCGATCAACAGCACATCGACGCCACCCTCGATCAGCGCCGCCGCCTGCTCCTCGAATGCCGCGGCCATGGCTTCGAATCCCACGTGTCCTAGCGACGGCAGTTTCGTCGTCGGCCCCATCGATCCCGCCACAAAACGCGGCCGCCCTTTGGTCGAGAACTGCTGCGCAACTTCCTTCGCGAGTTGCGCCGCCTTCACGTTGATCTCGCGTACACGGTCGGCTAAGTCGAACTCGGCGAGCACAAGCCGCGATCCGCCGAAGGTGTCGGTTTCTACAACGTCGCAGCCCACTTGAAAAAAGTCCGCATGGATCTCGCGAATAATGTCGGGACGGCTCAGGACCAGCACTTCGCTGCAGTTCTCCTTGCCCCAGTAATCGTCCAGGGTAGGATTGCGCGATTGAATATTCGTCCCCATGGCCCCGTCGTAAACGACCACGCGCTCGCACACGGTTTGTAAGAAATCAGCCATCCGGTATCAGCCCTCAGCTCAGATGTCGTTTATACACAAACGCCGGCCCCCGAGGACCGGCGTGTGATCGATTGGAAATTCGGATTGAACCCTAACTTCCCGCCACCATCTCCTTGGGAGCGCCACCATCCACGTCGGCCTGATTGAACACCACGTTCGCTCCCATGTGTGCTGGCCGGGGGGCCAGCATTTGCTCCTTGCGGTAAACCAGATTGCTGGCGTTAAAGGTCGCCAGCTCAAACCCATGTCCATGCGTGATCGCGTCGGTCGGGCAAGCCTCCACGCAATATCCGCAAAAGATACAGCGGTTGTAGTCGATGTTGTAGACCTTGGCATAGCGCTCGGCACCGCTCACGCGATGTTCGGCGGTGTTGTCGGCGGCCTCGATATAGATGCAATTCGAGGGACAATTGGCGGCGCAAAGAAAACAGGCCACGCACTTTTCGAGTCCGTTTTCATCGCGCTGCAGAACGTGGGCGCCGCGGAAGCGGGCCTCGAAGCGCGCTCCCTTGAGCGGACCTTTGCCGTCGGGATAATCTTCTACCGTGGTGGGCTGGAACATCTCCATGAAGGTGATGCTCATTCCCTTGGCGATGGCGGCGATGTTTTTCAGGACCGGCATACCTTTTTAGTATACCGGATGCGAGTGGGTGAGGCAGGGCGTCGGCGCCGCCTGGTAGTGGTGCAGTTTGGCCAACGCGCCAGGCCGGTTGAGCGGGAGATCCTTCGCTCCGCCTGAGAAACGGCTACGCTCAGGATGACGCCGTCGCCTAGAAAAGCCAAACTGCACCACTACCCGCCGCCTGCCTTCCTTCGCCGACTCGCTTCTCCCATCCGGACCTGCATCTACCGTCTCGCCAGGCGCTTCCAGAAAACCCGCAGTAATCCAGCGAATAACCGCCAAATCAGAGGCTCGACCCAGTACGTTGGTAACTTTCAACTGCTTCCAGGGACCATTAATCTAGTGGAGAGGCCTTAAATCCGATGTGCCTGAGCCGCGCCCCAGCGCCCGGCGGCCCGATCGGGTCAACCTCACCCAACCTGGGAGCACACTCCATGAACCGGGCATCACAATCAGAACCTACGAATGCGAAGACCGCCTGCCGGGCGTACAGGGGCGTGGTCGCGGCTCTCTTTTTCCTGGTTGCGGCTAATGTTTCAGGGCACGCACAGCAGGGCAGTTCGCTGGGCGAGATAGCGCGGCAGGCGCGCACCGAGAAACAGGCTCAGCCTAAAACGGAGGCCAATCAGGCCCAGCAAGTAGCCGATGAATTGTCGGAAGATCAGAATGACGGCGGCGCGCCCGGAGGCTTCAAGACCTATAACGCGGGCGATTACAAGATATGGGTGCCCGCGCCATACACCGTCGCGCACGACGACGCGGGTGTTGTGCTTTCCGGTCCGATGGCCGGCAGCAAACGTCCCATAGTGTTGTTGGGAACTGCGATCGTCGACCACTTCCCAAGTAACGACGCCTTTCTTCAGGACACCGCCACTCAGCTTACCCGCTTATACACCGAGTCAGCGAAATGCACCAAGACTAGTACGGCCAATCACGGAGCTTCGCAGTGCGGCCTGGCGGCGGCGACCCTGCTCGGTCAACGAGTGAGTGGCAACGCGGTTTTTGTGCGGGCCTTGGGCAATATCTATCCCGTTTTCTGCGTTACCGCGACCGACAGCCGCGCCCGTGAGATTCTCAACAACCCGCATTCCAATTACCACGAAAAGGCGTGGGCCCGGGAATCCCTGGCGCGCGAAGATGAAGACGTGCGGAGTGTCTGGCAAAAGTGCGAGTCGGTTTTTCAATCGATCCGTTTCGGAGAAAGAGCTGCTTCGGCGTCGAAGGGGGCAGACTCAAACGGGCAGGCCGCAGGCGTCGATCCCGAAAGAGCAAGGGCTGGGGGTAGTAGTGCAGCCTCCGGCGGGCCCGGTTCCCTCGCCGACATTGCGCGGCAGTTGCACGAGTCGCCTGGTGCGGAGGTGAAAGTTCCGGTCCAGCCTGTAAATGCGGTGCCGGCGGAGAGCACGATTCCCGATGGCTTCAAGGCGCAGGCATTCAACTACTGCAAGAACCCCACGCAGTGCTGGGATGCGTCGGTTCTGGTGCCGGCTGACGCCCAGTTGGTTAGCTCCGATTGCAGACAGTACGTGTTTGAGATCAAGGTTCATGGAACGCCGTTCCTGCTGCTTGCAGGCTCCGCAGGTACTGGCAGCTGTGGCCGAAGCGCGGATGATGCCGGCCAGGTTCGCTGGAAGCAACTGGTGGATCCGGAAAGCGCGCGGGGTCCTGGGACCTCCTCCACCATCAGCAGTCAACAGATGAAATTGGACGGTAAATCAGCCGTTGTCACCAAGATAAAATTCAGGAAGGGCCTGGACGAATGGATTGCCAAACGGGCAGAGGTCGATAGCAACGGCGGCCAGCTGGTGGTGGGCTGCATGGCGCTGAGAGATACTTTCGCTGAGGGGGATGCCATTTGCTCTGGTTTGATTGAGTCTTTGCGGCTGCCCTGAGGCGCCACGCGAGTGGGACTGTTGGCCTGAATATTCTGCCTCAGTTGGAAATGGAGAAAGCGTTCGTCCGTTAAGATAACGGAGCGAACGTATGGCAAAAGGAGGTCTTCGAGAACGGAGCTGCTGCTTTTCAAGCTCAGGAGCGTCCCCACCGCCAGGTGGAGGAGAAGCAGAAGCGGATTGAGTTCTCGGAGAAAAAGGTGCAGACCAAGGACGCTTCTCCATTTCAGACTGAGCCAAAACCTGAACTCCTCCCACCCTGGCGCAATCCATGAAGGTGATGCTCATGCCTTTGGCGATTGCGGCGATATTCTTCAAGGCCGGCATGAGGAAGCTGGGGAAGTATTGGGAGGCTTGGGGGTTGATGGGGATGCGGTGGGATGGGGGTAGATAGCGGGAGGCGGGACAGCAGGTTCTCACCGGGTTTCATCCCGGTTCGGAATGACATCGAACACTCATTTCGGCGATCTTTTGCACAGCTGCAGGTTGTGACTGTTGAGGCTGAAGTTTTTCTGTTCAATGTCTAAACTCCTGTCAACTCCGAATCGCGCCGAAGGCGCGGTGAAGAACCTGCTCTCCTGCGGAGAGACGCATGCGCGAGAAGACTTACCACGTTTACATGCTGGCGAGCAAGAGCCGTGTGATCTATATAGGGATGACGGGGTTTCTAATGGCGCGGGTTTTACAGCACAGAGCTGGCGAGGGCGGCGAGTTCTCGCGCAAGTATCGAACGAACCGGCTAGTTTATTTTGAAGTGTTTCATACTGTCGGGAGGGCGATTGCGCGAGAGACGGAGATCAAGAAGTGGCGGCCTGAAAAGAAGGTGGCCCTGATTCGCAAAGAGAATCCGACTTGGGAAGATCTGGGGGAAACTTGGGGTGGGCCGGCCATCATGACCGTGACGGAAAAAGCAGGTTCCTCACCGCGCGTTCCGCCCGGTTCGGAATGACATCGATACCTGAAAGTTCCCACTGACACCCAGGGGTTTCATAAATTCGGTCTTGAAGATTTCACCGGGGTGTACGGCGAAGCTTTTCGCCTTTGCCATGGATTGCTCCGTTCTCGGCCATTATCGCAGCACTGAAGCGCTGCGCCACCCAAAAACCAATTTACTCGATTCCTAATTCCTTCGCTAACGCCTTCCACTTGCTGTCCACCAGCGTTTTCGTCTTTGCATCCATCACAATCTCGTCGGGCCAGGGGCGGGTGAAGCCTTCGGTGGGCCATTTTCTCGTCGCATCTATTCCCATCTTTGAGCCGTAGTTGGGGAGGCGGCTGGCGTGGTCGAGCGAATCGATTGGGCCTAGCGTGAATTGGATGTCGCGCTCGGGGTCGATGTGGTTCAGGACGTTCAAGGTTACGTCGGGGATATTTTGCACGTCCACGTCTTCGTCTACGACGATTATGCACTTGGTGAACATGGCCTGGCCCAGCGACCAGATGGCGTTCATCACTTTGCGGGCCTGGCCGGGGTAGGACTTGCGGATGGAGACGATCATCAGGTTGTGGAAGACGCCTTCGACCGGGAGATTGATGTCGATCAATTCAGGGATCGTGAGGCGCATCAGCGGGAGGAAGACGCGCTCGACGGCTTTGCCCATGTAGGCGTCCTCCATGGGGGGCTTGCCGACGATGGTGGTGGCGTAGATGGGGTCTTTACGGTGTGTGATGCAAGTGACGTGGAAGACGGGGTAGAGGTCTTCGAGAGAATAGAAGCCAGTGTGGTCGCCGAAGGGGCCTTCGGTGCGGAGTTCGTCGAGATTCACGTAGCCCTCCAGGACGATTTCGCTAGTGGCGGGGACTTCGAGGTTCACCGTTTCGCATTTCACTAGTTCGACTGGGGCGGCTCGAAGGAAGCCGGCGATTAAGTATTCTTCGACATCCGGAGGAGCGGGGACTATGGCGGAAAACGTCACGGCAGGGTCGGTGCCGATGGCTACGGCTACTTCCATCTTCCCGGAGGGATTGTCTGCCAGAACTTGGCCTCCCGAGGTTCGGGCCATTAGATTTACAGGTCCGGAGCTCCCACTTCTCCCAAAAGCAGGGAGAAGTGGGGTAACCTCGGCTCTTATGGTGTCGGGATTCGCTGCATTCCGCAGGGCTTGGCGGTAGTGTTCTGCGGCTACTTTCTGGCGCTGCCAATGCGCGCCCGTGGTGGTGGCGTCGTAGACCTGGAGGCGGTACATGCCTAGATTTCGTTTACCTGTCTTTGGGTCGCGGGTGGTTACGCAGGGGAGAGTGATGAAGCGGCCGGCGTCCTGGGGCCAGCATTGGAGGACAGGGAAGTCGAGGAGGGAGAAGTTGTCGTGCTTGATTACTTCTTTGCAGGGGCCGCTGGGGACGGTTTTAGGGAAGAACTTCCCGGCTTCAGTTAGGAGGGGGAGCATTTTTAGTTTGTCGAGGAAACCTTGGGGGGATTTGAGGTCCATGAAGACGCGAATGCGGTCGGCGAATTCGTCGAAGGACGTTACACCGAGGGCTAGCTTCATGCGGGATTCGGAGCCGAATTGGTTGATGAGGAGTTGGGAGTCAGGGTGATTCTTGATGTTTTGGAAGAGTAGGGCTGGGCCAGGCAGCGGAAGATTCCGCCTCGCTTCGCTCGGCGGGACGGGCGAGGCGCCCGTCCCCACACCACCTGTGGTTGTGCCTTTGCTTATGCGATCGGTGATTTCGGTGATTTCGAGGATGGGGTCGACTTCGGTTTGGATGCGCTTTAGCTCACCGGCTCGGTCCAGGGCGGCGATCCACTGGCGGAGGTCTTCGTAGGGCAAAGTTAGGGTCTCCAGAGAACGGATGATTATAAACAGTGGCTAGTGGTTCGTGGTCGCTCAGAACACATTAGAGTTTGCCGCGGAGCATGGTGATGACGTCGTCGGAGGTGATTACGCCCACCAGCCTGTTGTGGGCGTTGATTACGGGGAGGGTCACCAGGTTGTATTTGTCGAAGAGCTCGGCCACTTCGTTGTCGCTGGCGGTTTCATGAGTGAAGATCAGAGGCTCCTGAAGAAGCGCAAGGAGAGGAGTCGCCTGGTTGGCGATTATCAGTTTGGCGAGGGGGACTGCGCCGGCGAGGGTGCCGTGAGAGTCGACAAGATAGATGGTGCTGAGGGATTCGACGCCGCCTTCGAATTCGCGGAGGACGCCGATGGCATTTTCCACTGTAGCGGTTACAGGGAGCGCGAGGAACTCGGTGGTCATGCGACCGGCGGCGGTCTCTTCGCGATGCTCCAGGAGTTCGACGACTTCCTGGCTGGCCCCGGGTTCCATCTGGACGAGGATCTGCTCCGTCTGATCCTGGGAGAGATCGGCGAGGAGGTCAGCAGCGGCGTCGGGATCCATTTCCTCAACGATTTCGGCCGCGCGCTCCGAGTCCAGAGATTCGACGATGGATTTCTGAACTTTGGGTTCGACTTCCTCAAGGGCTTCCGCAGCTACGTCTTCGTCGAGGGTGCGGAAGACGGCTTCGCGCTCGTCGGGGGCGAGGTCTTCAACGATATCGGCGATGTCGGCAGGATGGAGCTTGGCGAGGCCATCGTGAGAAATTTTTAATTTGATGCGGCGGGCAGGGTCGGTCTCGATCAGGTCCACGAAGCTCCAGGGGATGGTGCGGGGAGGAATTCTCCGGAGGAGTCGGTGAAGAGCGGCTCGAGGCGCAAGACCGCGCAGCAGGCGGCGGATGGCGCCGCGGGCGCCGATATCGACGGACTGCACGCGGAGGGTGGCGTGAGGACTGCCGGCTTCGATGGTGGAGTCGATCTGGAGTTCCACGTCGTTGACGCGGACAACCTTGCGTCCGTTGATGTCGATGACCTGCTGATCGAGGAGATCGCGCTCGAGCAAGAAGAGGCCCTCGGAGCCATTGGCTGCGGGCCAGTCGGCAGGCTTGGTGGAGGTGTGGATGTTGGCGTCGATGGTCGTGATGGCGGAGTAGGGAAGAACGCGGTTACCGGACCTGGTCTTGACGATGAGTGAGGCGATGCGAGTGCGGTCTTCCTGAGGAGCCAGAGTTGCTTCACGGACGCGGCCAGTCTCCGCGCCAGACGGGTCGTAGACCGTGGCGCCGAGGAGTTCGGAGAGAGGCAGCGTGTTCATCCGCGTAGAGGATAGCGGAGATTTGTGACGGGGAGAAATGATTTGTGAAGATTAGTAGAAAAAATGCAGCACTTGGCCGGCTTCAGACTCTTAGCAACGAGAGCTCAAACTGCCAAGCTGGTCAAGCGGGAGACCCTTCGGTCCGCCTGAAAAACGGCTAGGCTCAGAATGACTGCCACAGGGTAAGAAGCCAAGGTGCACGATTACCCACACCCAGTATCACGAACTCCGGCCGCGGGGCTTCCGTATAATCATTCATAGTGCGGCTTATTCTTGACATCTTCGGGCAGACTCTTCGGACGCTGTGGGGACACAAGCTGCGTTCGTTTCTGACCATGTTCGGGATTGCCTGGGGAGTCTTTTCCTTGCTGCTGCTGGTGGGGCTGGGGGAGGGATTTCGGTCGGGGAACAAGAAGCAGTTCGCTACCTTGGGTGAGAACGTGATGTTCATCTGGTCGGGGCGGGCTCCGGTAATGCAGGGAAGCTTTACCGCGCTGCGGCAGTATTATCTGACCGACCGCGACTACGAGGATATATTGCGCGACTGCAGGAGCGTGGGAGCGGCAGCGCCGGTGATTTCGCGCGGTGACGTGCGGGCGGTGAGCGATTTTTACCAGGCCAGCGGGCAGATGCTGGGAGTACCTGCCATGTTTAACACGATCCGCTATTTGCCGATCAAAGACGGGCGCTGGCTGAATGAGATGGATATTGCACAGAAGCGGGCCGTGATCGTGCTGGGGGACGAAGTGCGACGGACGTTGTTTACGGGGCGGCCGGCGGTGGGGAGCACGATCCTGTTGAATGGGGTGCGGTTCGAAGTGGTGGGAACGCTCGACCGGGTAGGACACGGAGACGAGAACGATCTGAATCTGCGCAGCTTTATGCCGTTCACTACGATGCGAGAGTATTTTCGTCCGCTGAAGGTGGGCGAGGCGCCGGACGTGATTTCGTTCATCAACTATCAGCCGAAGACACGGGCGCTGCACGAGGCGGCGAGGCAGGAAGTGCACCAGGTGATTGCGCGGAATCATGGGTTTGATGCGAGCAATCCGGATTCGTTCGATGAGTGGGATACGGTGCAGACGGTGGACCAGATGGGCAAGATTTTTGACGCGATGAATGCTTTTCTGGGCAGCGTGGGACTGGTGACGCTGGGGCTGGGAGCGATTGGGATCATCAACATTATGCTGGTGGCAGTGGCGGACCGGACGCGCGAGATCGGACTGCGGAAGGCGCTAGGGGCGACGAATGCCAGCATCATGTTTCAGTTTTTCGTGGAAGGGGCATTCTTGACTTTGCTGAGCGGGATGGCGGGGATTGGGGCGGCGGCGGGGGTGATGGCTGCATTGTCGAAGGTGTCACTGGGGGAGGGATTTGATCCTCCGAAGCTGGTGGCGACTACTGCGGCGCTGGCGGTATTGGCGCTGACGGTGGCGGGAGTGGCGGCGGGATTGTATCCGGCGCGCCGGGCGGCGGCATTGCAGCCGGTGGAGGCGTTGAGGAAAGAGTAGGAGCAGTGGTTAGGGTCAGTGGTCAGTGAGAACCCTTTGGTTCGGATTTGTCAGGGGGAACAGGGCGAAAATCTTTACCACAGAGAACACAGGGGTCACGGGGTAGACCGAGGATTGGTTGGGAGCTGAAGACCTATGCATCGCGATTTGCTGGGGCAGGCGTTTGCGGCTATGCGGCATGACCTGCGGAAGACTTTGCTGACCATGGCGGGGATGTCCTGGGGCATCGCTACCGTGGTGTTGTTGCTGGCTTACGGGAACGGTTTTGGGCGGGCGATCGAAAATATTTTCCAGAGTTTTGGGGCAACCGCGGTGGGGATATTTCCGGGGCGGACTTCGCAGCAGGCGGGCGGAAACAAGGCGGGAGTGCAGGTGCGATTTACCAATGACGACATCGATCTGCTTAGGAATAACGTTCCGCTGTGCAAACACGTGGTGCGGATGTCGGACAAGCAGTCTTCGGTGCAGAACGGAAACCGCACGTTCACGATGCCGGTGAATGGACTGGACCCGGGGATCGAGGACATCTGGAATCTGGAGATCGAGCAGGGACGCTTTCTGAATGATGCGGACAACGCGCGGCATGGGCTGGTCGCGGTGATTGGCTCGGAGGCGAAGGATAAGTTGTTTTCGGGGATGCCAGCGGAGGGAGAAGAGATCCGGGTGGATGGAGTGCAATTTCAGGTGGTGGGAGTTGTAAAACCGCGGATGCAGGAAGGGGACAACGACGACAACCGGGTGATCTACATTCCATACAATTCAATGAATGTGCTCAAAGACAATCATTATCTGGATGGGATCTGGATGGATTCGCAGGGGCTGGATCATAGCCGTCTGGACAAGACAGTGCGGGACACGCTGGCGGCGGCGCACAACTTCAAGACGGACGACAAGCGGGCGATTTTTGTGTTCGATGCCCAGAAGCAACTCTCGCAGTTCGGGATTATCTCGATGGCGCTGAAGGGTCTGCTGGCGGTAATCGGGACGCTAACGCTGGGCATTGGCGGAGTAGGGTTGATGAACATGATGCTGGTGACGGTGACGCAACGGACGCGGGAGATCGGAGTGGAGAAAGCTTTGGGAGCGCGGCGGCGGGATATTTTGTTTCAGTTCCTGGCGGAAGCGATGGTGATTACGGCCGTGGGAGGAATGCTGGGAATTGTTTTGTCGTATCTGGTGTCGTTGGGTGTGGGGCGGCTGACGTTATATAGCGCGATGGCGAAGCATGCTGAGGCGGGAGACATCCGGTTAATTGTGTCGCCGATGATTCTGCTGGTGGCGACGGGGATCCTGGCGGTGGTCGGGGTGGTGAGCGGGATGGTGCCGGCGATGCGGGCGGCGCAGTTGGACCCGATTGAGGCGCTGCGCTATGAGTAGCAACAGTGGCCAGTCGCCCGTGGTCAGTGGGCAGTCCGGCGCGGGCGAACTATGACATTGGGGAACGATATTTTGAGTTTGGCTCCGCCTAGGGCGGACGCCCGGATGGTTTATGGCGGGGATGAGCATCAGTTCGTGGATTTGCGGACTCCGCGCTCGGGGAAGGGCAAGGGGCTGTTTCCGCTGGTGATTGCTATTCACGGTGGATTCTGGCGGGCGAAATATGATTTGGAATACATGGGCCATCTGTGCGCGGCGCTGTCGGCGAAGGGAATTGCTACCGCGAATCTGGAGTACCGGCGGGTGGGGAATTCCGGCGGAGGGTGGCCGGGGACGTTTGCCGATATTCGGGCGGGTTACCAGCTCTTGACTCAGACGGCGCGGGAACACGGGTTCGATAGCGCGCGGGTGGTGGCGATTGGACATTCGGCGGGAGGTCAGCTGGGGCTTTGTCTGGCGGCGCATGAGCCGGGGGTGAGGGCAGTGGTTTCGCTGGCAGGAGTGGTGGACTTACAGCGAGCTTATGAGTTGCACTTGAGCAATGATGCCGTGGTGGAGTTCCTGGGAGGTAAGCCGGCAGAAGTGGGGGATCATTATCGCGAGGCGGATCCGATGAAGCTGGCGATTGGAGCGCGGCAGTGGCTGGTGCATGGAGCGGAGGACGATGTGGTGACGCCGGGGTTCAGCCGGGATTATGTGGGCGCGAAACAGAAGATGAAAGAGGATGCGCGGCTGGTGGAGATTGCCGGAGCGGGACATTTTGAGGTGGTCGATCCGCGAGCGGGAGCCTGGAAGGACGTGGAGAAGGTTGTCACGGAGGCTGTGGGGTAGGGGTGGGAGACAGACCTCAGCGGCTGAAGCCGCTATGTTCCTTTCTTGAGCTTTACGGCGCGGCTGAAGCCGCGCCCCTTCAAAGCTTGTTTTCAGAAACACTCCTCCAAAAGCTTTCTTCTGAAACACTATCCAGCGAGTTTCGGGCTGTGTTTTGCGCCCCGTCCACTAATTACGAGGGCTGCCGCCGGAGTGTTCGGCGCTGTTGCCGGGCTCGGGGAAATCGGTGTCGGCGTCTTTGAGGAGCGGGTCCTGGTCGCGGTGACCTAGCTGCTCTTCGAGACCCAGATTGCCATCATGGTGGTGCTCGGGAATCTCGATGGCGCCTTTGGCGCGATCGGGGTCGTTGTCTGAAATTTTCTTTTTGACTGGAGCGTTGATCATAGCGAAACCTCCTGGATCAGACTTCTGAAAGAACTATTCGCCGGGGCGGGCGGTGGAAGCAACTCCCAGTTTGCGGAGGCGCTCGCGGGCTTGCAGAGCTTCTGGGGAGCGCGGGTAGCGCTGGATCAGATGGCGGAGTTCCTGGACGCCGTCATCCTGCTTGCCGAGTTCGATCAATGAAAAACCTTTTTTCAACTGAGCGGAAGCGACCTTGCTTCCGGTGGGGAAATTCTGCAAGACCTGGTCGTAGTTTTGCGCGGCCTGCTGGTAGTTGCCCTGGCGGAACTGAATTTCGCCGAGATAGAAGTAGCAGTTTCCGGCGAGATCGGTGTTGGGATAGAACTTTATGTAGTCGGAAAATTCCTGGACGGCGAGATCGTTCTTGGCTCCGTTGTAGTCGCGCAGAGCGTTGTTGTAGAGGACGTCGGGCGGGGGAGCTTGCGCCTGGGCTTGCTGTTGCGCCTGTTGCTGGGCCTGCTGCGCGGCCAGGCTCTGCTGCGTGCCCTGCATGTCCTCGAGTTGCTTGCTGACTTTAGCGAGGCGGGATTTCAGTTCGTCGAGCGTGTCGTTCAGGGACTGGAGCTGGCCGGAGAGCTGATCGACGTGCGAGGCAGAGTCTCCCTGCTGCTTTTGGAGAGATGTTTGCAGTCCCCCGAGGGCAGCGCCGACTTTGTTAACAGCGTCGCTATCTTTCTCTACGAGATTATTCATCACTCCCATGCGTTCGTCGAAACTGCGTTGCATGGCAGTCATCTGCTGTTGCAGTTGCTGGACCTGGGTTTGCAGCTCGATCATTTCTTTGTTGACGCCCCAGGCGGGAGCAGTGCCGAGGCAAAGTGCGGAAAGCAGGGCGAAAATAATGGAGCAGCGTCGGAGTGTCATAGGAGAGTCCTAGAACCATTTTAGATGGGTTGGAGGTGGAGTGGGTTGTGAAAATGAGTTGGTTGGGAACATGGAGGGTCAGGACCTGTGAGTTTAACGACCTCGGGGGACCGAAGCCCAGTTTCTCGCAATGCATCTTGCGGCGCGACTGAAGCCGTGCACCCTCGAAACAGGCTCAAGAACATTCAAGCGAGAGCATGGGGCGGCACTTATCTTGATCAAAACCCCCTCCTGTCTCTGCAAAGAACGCAGAGACAAGGACGGGGCACCCGCAGATGATCGAGATTACTTCTGGTAGACGAAGTGGCCGCGGCGGTTTTGCTGCCAGCAGGCTTCGTTCTCTTCCATGCAGAAGGGCTTCTCCTTGCCGTAGCTGATGGTCTTGATGCGGCTGGGGTTGATGCCGGCGGTGGTCAATGCGCTCTTTACGGCGCTGGCGCGCTGGTCGCCGAGGGCGAGGTTGTACTCGGTGGAGCCGCGGCTGTCGCAGTGTCCCTCGATGGTGAAGTTGATGTTGGAGTGCTGATTGATGAAGAGCATGTCGGCCTGGATGGCAGCCTGCTGATCGCCGCGAATGTCAGACTTGTCGTAATCGAAGTAAATGTCTTTGACATTCCGGCCAAACAAGTCCTCCTCGCTCGGCGAAGAGGTGACGGCCATAGGTGGTGGCGGCGCTGTCACCGTAAGGCGCGTGGTGGCCTCCTGGGTTCCGCCGGAGCCTTTGGCGACGAGGTGATACGTGGTGGAATCGGAGGGCGTGACCGACTGCGATCCAGTGGGCTGCACGGCGCCAATGCCGTCGATGGAGACATCGGTGGCGTTGGTGGTTTGCCAGCTCAGGGTGGCGGACTGGCCGCTCTGAATCGTATCAGGGCTGACGGAGACGGAAGCGGTGGGTGCGGCCGGCGGCGGGGGCGGCGGGGGCGGCGGCGGAGCCACTTTCTTCTTGCAGGCGCCGAGCGCAAGGATGGCGGCCAGAGCGATGGTGGTGGTGAATAGCTTCAAGGTTTTACGATTCATGTTGTTCCCCTTCACGTTTGATGCTTCTGCGAACTCAAGAATACCGTCGAGTTCGGACGAAGTGTTTTATTTCCAACTCCAGTTGGGTTGCGAATTGCGTCCGGTAAAAGTGAGTTGATGGAGCTTGGTGCCGTCGGCCATCATCTCCCAGATTTCTTCCTTGCCGGAGCGGCTGGATTGAAAGACGATGTGGCGGCCGTCAGGCGACCACGAAGGAAAGTCGTTGCGTCCGCCATCGTGGGTAAGCTGCACCCACTGTTTGCTGGCGATATCCATCAAATAAATGTCGGAGGAGCCGGGCTCGCCGGGACCATATTTGCGGGTCCAGGCCAGGGTGAGGAACTGGCCGTTGGGCGACCAACTGGGGGAGACGGCGTATCCCTGGTCGGTGACGCGCTGCTGATTGGTGCCGTCGGCTTCCATAGTGTAGACCTGCGGCAGGCCGGTGCTGCCGCTGACAAAAGCGATCTGAGCGCCGGTCTTGCGGTTCCAGACCGGAGAGACATCGGGGCCGCGACCGGTGGTCATAGCATGAAGGCCGCCGCCGGAGGAGTCACAAATGTAAATTTCGGAATGGCCGCCCCGCGAAGAGGAGAGCGCAAGGCGGGCGCCATCGGGTGACCAGGCGGGAGAAAGATTGGTCCCGCCGAAATGGGGGAAGCTGACGAGGCGGTTGAGATCGGTGGAATACATGAGGATGTCCCAGCCCGACTTGGTCAGCGAACTGAAGGCAACGCGGGAACCGTCGGGTGAGACGCGCGGAGAAAGAGAGATAGATCCCTGATGAGTGAGTTGACGCTGGTTGGAGCCGTCGTAATCCATCATCCAGATCTCTTTGTGGCCGTTGCGATCGCTGACGAAAAATATCTTGCTTTCGGCGATGCCGGGGATGCCGCCGCCGAGGCGATAAATGATCTCGTCGGCGAATTTGTGGGCGATCACGCGGGTTGCGTCGTCGCTGGCGGTGTCGGCGTATTGCTTGCCTAAGACCTGAGGGGAAGCGGTGTTCTTAACGTCGTAGAGCCAGCCCTGAACGGTGACCTTGCCGGCGGCGACGCCGAGGTTGCCGAAGGCCATCATGGCGGCGTTGGGGGGTGGGGAGTTCCAGATTCCGAAAGTGACTTCGGCGGGAAGGCCGGGGGTCTGGAGAGGGTAAAAGCTCTTGGAGACGAGTTCGACGACCCCGGAGTTGTCGAGGTCGTTCCACAGAGTGTCATTGAAAGTCTTGAGCAGCGCGGCGTTCTGAGGATCACTGTTGGAGGGTTTGAAGTCGGGGACGGCGAGGCGGACTTTTTCGATGCCGAGGCCGGACCCGGTGCGCACCCAATCCTGTGCGAGGCAGGGGGCCGCAAGAAGCGCCAGCAGTAGCAGAGTGCTAAAGACGGTCAGTAATCTCGCGCCAGCAGGAGCAGGGCGCAGAGTGATTCTCGCTGTGTTTTTCTGTGTTTTGTCGTCGTCCGATATGTCGTCCATCCGATTGGAGGCAGCCTGCGCAGGGGGGCAAACCTCGGCCCCATACGACAATATCGTAGTCCGATATGTTCTCATTGGCAAGTTATCAAATATCATTTCACGAAACTGGAAGCGCAAGAATAATCAAGTGGATGCCGCAGTGACTTTCCGCAGAATTAATTTTCCGTCCAAAAGGTGGATCCTGGCGCCTCATGAGGCGGCAAATTTATTTCTTGCTGTAATCAAACCAATATTCGACTGAGATCTTGCTGCCGGTGTAGTCGGGGGGCAGAGTGCCGAATGTGTCGATCCGCTGCAGGGCGCGAGTGGCGGAGACGTCGAGCGAAGGAACGCCGCTGGATTGCTCGACCTGTACGTTGTAGGGATGACCGTCGCGGGCCACATCAAAAGTGATATAGACGCGCTGCGCGCTAGTGATGCGGGGATCGACCTCGTACTTGAGCCAGTTCTCTGAGACTTTGGTCTGGATAATCTGCACGTACCAGGCATATCGGGTGCCGAAATCGCCGCCGCCCCCGGTGACGCCAAATCCGCCCTTCGCGCCGCCAGCGCTGAAACTGCCATAGGGTCCGCTGACCGGGCCGCCTTCGCCGAATGCGACTTGATTGGTTTCCTGTTCAGGCGCGGGTTGAGTCCTGGCCTTGGCGGGGGTGGGGGGCTTCTTCGGTTTGACCTTGGAATTTTTGCCTTGAATCTCAATGGCGTCGGGCTCTTTCTCTTCAACCTTTGGCTCGGACTTGGTGATGCCCTTGGATTCGTTGGCAAGAACGTTTTGAGCGGGAGCGGGAGTGGTGGGCAAGGGAACGGAACTCACCAAGGTGACGCCGATGGCAGAGCCGCCTCCGCCCGCGCCCCAGCCCTCGCCGCGTGATTCCATTGCAAGTCTTGAGTACAGAAGAATGAAAGCAGTAATCGCGAGGTGAAAGCCGGCGGACCAGGCCAGGGCGCGCGGCCAACTATCGTGTTCGAAAAATATCTCAGCGTTTTGCGCCATTTTCTGTCGTCCCTCCTTGTTCGAGGGGCTGAGTGACGATGCTGATATTGGTGATGCCCGACTGCTTGACCGAGTCCATGACGGTGGCGAAGGCGCCAAAGGGGACGTTCTCATCGGCGCGGATGAAAATGGACTGGTTGCGTGGATCGCGAATCTTCTGACGCAGCTTGGCGGCGATCTGATTGATGTTGACGGCGTCGTTGCCGAGGAAGACGCGCTGATCCTTATTGATGGTAATGACGACGTGCTCTTCCGTGATTTCTTTCACGGTGCGGGTCTTGGGGACGCTGACTTCAATCCCGGACTGCAAGATAGGAGCCGTCACCATAAAGATGATCAGCAGCACGAGCACGACATCGACGAGCGGTGTGATGTTGATATCGGCGAGAGCGGTCTGGGTACGGCCGTTGGAGGCGGAGGTGAAGGCCATTACCGCCTGACCTCGGCTGGCGATTGGGGCACTGGTGGCTGGAGGTGCTCGATAGCATTGAGGACTTCGAGGGTGAAATCGTCGCCACGAGCGGCGAAAGTGCGAATCGAATTGCCGATGAGGTTGTAGGCGATGACGGCAGGGATGGCGGCGGCGAGTCCGGCGGCGGTGGTAATCAGAGCTTCGGAGATGCCGGGGGCTACGGCTCGGAGGGTAGCGCCGCCAGCGGTGCCGAGTCCGTGGAAGGCGTCGATGATTCCCCAGACTGTGCCGAAGAGGCCGATGAACGGGGTGACGGCAGCAGTGATGGCGAGCCAGGGGAGGTTGCGTTCGAGGCGCGTGATTTCTTCGGAGGCGCCGATCTGCATGCCGCGCTGGACGGCAGTGAGGCTGCGAAGGGAAGCGGCTGGCGTCGAGACTTGGCGCTTGTACTCCTGGAATCCGCCTTCGAAGACTCCGACCAACGGGCTGGGACGGAATTGATCGGCAACGGTGGCAATATCCTGCAGGCGCTGGGCCTTGCGAAAGGCGCGCAGGAATCGTCCGCTTTGCAGGCGGGCGCGGCGGAGCAGGCTCCATTTGGTAAGAATGATGGCCCAGGAGATCAGGCTGAAGACCAGCAAAGTGAGCAGGACGAACTTGGCGACCGCACCGGTGCTGGTAACGAGATCGAGAATTTCGCCGCCGATGAAAAGTGCGAGCAAGGGGAAGAGTTGCATTCCGGGTTAAGAAGTCCTCTTTTGAATTATAGATGATCGAAGGCGCAGCCTTCGGTGCACGTATCGCATCCGTAAACTCTCTTGACGCGTGGTGTTTGTCTTGTTGAAGCAGGCAAGGCACGTCTGGTGTATCAGTTTCGTGCTATGCTGCGCGAAAGTAATCTCAACATTCTTAGGACAACCTGTGCTGGTGGAACTGCGGTTGGAGAATTACGCGGTGATCGACAACGCGGCGGTGGAGTTTGCCCCCGGGCTGAACTTGCTGACCGGGGAAACGGGCGCGGGGAAATCGATTCTGATTGACGCGCTGGCGCTGCTGTTGGGGGATAAAGCATCGAGCGACGTGATTCGCGCTGGCGCGGAGCGAGCGGTGGTGGCGGCGGTGTTTGAATGCGAAGGCCGCGCGGAAAGCCTGGTGGAGCGTGTCCTCGAGCACAACGGACTGGATGGCTCGGAGGATGGATCGCTGATTGTGCGTCGAGAGATTGCTGCCGGAGGCAAGGGGCGGGTGTTCGTGAACAATCAGGCGGCGACCGTAGCAGTGTTGCGGCAACTGGCGCCGCATCTGGCGACGATCCATGCGCAGAACGAATCGATCCTGTCCTTCGATGGTCCGGCGAGACTTGGGCTGCTGGACCGGTTTGCGGGAAACGAAGTTGAGCCAGTTGCTGGAGCCTACCAAACGTGGAAGAAAACCCGCGAACGCATTGAAGAGTTGGAACAGGGGGAGCAGGATCGTTTGCGCCTCGTCGATTTGTGGATATTTCAAAAACGGGAGATCGAAGGAGCGAAGCTGCAAGCGGGGGAAGACGAGCGCCTGGAAACAGAAAAGCGGGTGCTGGCGAACGCGGAGAAGATTTACAACTCGGCGATGCAGGCCTTTGATCTGCTGTATGAGGGCGATGCCTCGACGGCCGCGTCGCTGCGGGCGGCTCAGAAGCAGGTTGAAGAACTGGCGCGCTATGAGCCGAAGTTTCAGGAGGCGCTGGCAGCGCTGGCGGCGGCGCGAATCAGCGTGGAAGATGTGGGGGCGACGGTACGGGATTATGCGGGAGGGATCCAAGCTTCGCCGGAGCATCTGGCGGAGGTGGAAGACCGGCTGGCCCTGCTCGATCGTTTGAAGCGGAAGTATGGTCCGATGCTCGATGATGTGATCGCGTTCGGAGCGGATGTGGGGCGCAAGCTGTCGGAAGTCGAGAACAAGGATGAGATCCTGCGGGAGTTGCAGGCGGAGTTGGTGAAAGCTGGGATGGAGTATTTGCGCGCGGCGCGAGCGCTCTCGAAAAAGCGCGAGGAGGCCGCGCGAAGGCTGGAGAAGCTGGTCGAGGTGGAGATCAACGATCTGGCGATGAGATCGACCTTTCGGGTTGAGGTCACGACGAGCGACGAGGAGGGGGACTGGTCGGCGACTGGACTCGACCAGGTGGTTTATATGATTGCGACAAATCCGGGGGAGCCGATGCGGCCTTTGGAGTCGATTGCGTCGGGTGGGGAACTGTCACGGGTGATGCTGGCGTTGAAGGTTGGCGTGGAGATGGGGACGGGATCTAATTCTGGAAGGACGCGCGATGCGAGCAGCAACCCGCCCACCCTTGGCAAAGTACGCCAAGGATGGGGCACCCAGACCAGATCCGGCGACTGCGGATCGGGGAATGTTTCTTCTGGAGGGCGGCTCTCTGGTCAGCGGACGATGGTGTTTGACGAGATCGATACTGGGATTGGCGGTCGTGCGGCGGAAGCGGTGGGGAAGAAGTTGAAGATGCTGGCGCGAGCGAATCAGGTTTTGTGCGTAACCCATCTGCCGCAGATCGCGACGTTCGCGGATCATCATTACGTGATCGAGAAAAAGGCGTGGGGTGGGCGGACGCGAACCGGCATCCGCGCCGTCGCTGGCGAAGAGCGGACCGAGGAAGTGGCCCGGATGTTGAGTGGGGCGAAGCTGACTGATACCTCGCGAAAGCATGCGGAGCAGATGATTAAGGCGAACGGGTGAAATCCCGGCTTCGGACCGGTGAAGCCCTCTTGACGAGGGTCTGGTAATTAGCTAACATTTATTAGCTAAGGCGCGAGGGATTGGGATATGGAAACCATCACCATCCATAAGGCGAAGACGCAGCTTTCCAAGTTGATTGCGAAGGCTTGCCGGGGCGAGGACGTCATTATCGCTCGTGGGAAGGAGCCCGTCGTACGCCTGGTTGCGATCAAGAACGGTGGCCGCCGAAAACCCGGGGCCTGGAAAGGGAAGGTCAAGATTGGACCTGAATTTTTCGAGCGATTGCCGCCGGAGGAACTGGAAGGCTGGGAGTGAGCGGGAGTGCGCTGTCTACTTGATACCCATACGCTGATTTGGTGGATGACGGGTGACCGTCAACTATCGAAGACAGCGCACGCGCTGATCGAAGAGAAAGACAACGTTTCGCTGGTAAGTGCGGCTTCCGCCTGGGAGATCGCCACCAAAGTTCGCCTGGGAAGGCTTCCTTCCGCGGCGGGGTTGGTTCAGGACTTTGTTGCTGACCTGGCGCTACAGGAAATCGGGATTTTAGAGGTGAATGCTGATCACGGCATCCGCGCAGGTTTGCTGCCCGGCCCGCACAAAGATCCATTCGACCGTATGCTGATCGCTCAGGCTTTGACCGAGAATTTGCCCATCGTCAGCAATGACCGGGCCTTGGATGGATACGGGGTGCGGAGGTTGTGGTAGCTGGTGCCCGCCCTTGCCGGTCAACCTCAAATTCTGACGCTCCGCTGCTAATCCCCGCTGATTCTGTGCTTTACGTTGACCACCAAGGTGCTTTCCCGTAGGTTATCAGTATGACCCGAAGGGGATTCGTGTATCCTTTAAGTACGGTTCAGTCCAAAATTTCGCATCGTATTTAAGTCAGGGTAAAGATCAACAGCGCATTGGGAACAGGAGTTTGATGGTGCCAAACAGCCGGGGAAAGACTCTGCTTTTGCTGAAGCCGCGGGGGTTCTGTGCAGGGGTGGTGCGGGCGATTGATGTGGTCCGGATTGCCCTGGAGGCCTTCGGTCCGCCGATTTACGTCCGGAAAGAGATTGTCCACAACAGCTTTGTGGTGGATGAGTTGCGCGGCAAGGGCGCGATTTTCGTAGACAGCGAGGACGAAGTGCCGAATGGCGAGCGCGTGATCTACAGTGCTCACGGGGTCTCGCCCGAGGTCCGGGAGCACAGCGCGAGACGCGGACTGCGGGTGATTGATGCGACCTGTCCGCTGGTAACCAAGGTGCACGTGGAGGCGGTGAAGTTTGCCAAGGAAGGCTACTCGCTGATTTTGATTGGTCACCATGATCACGACGAAGTAATTGGAACTTTGGGCGAGGCGCCGCTAGTTACACAAGTCGTGGGGACACCGGAGCAGGTGAAATCGCTGACGGTGCCGGATCCAAATCGCGTGGCGTATCTGACGCAAACGACGCTGAGTCTCGACGAGACCAAGGACATTATCGCGGCATTGAAGAGAAAGTTCCCCAACATCAAGGGGCCGGCGGCGCAGGATATCTGCTATGCCACGGAAAACCGGCAGGTGGCGGTGAAGCAGGTGGCGTCGGAATCTGATCTGCTACTGGTAGTGGGGTCGGAGAACAGTTCAAATTCGAATCGTCTAGTGGAAGTGGCGCGGAACCTGGGCACGAACGCGCATCTCATCGACAGCTACAAGGACATTGAATCGGAGTGGCTGGTGGATGTGCGAACGATAGCCCTGACGGCCGGCGCTTCAGCGCCGGAGTGCCTGGTGGAGGAAACGATGAAGTTTCTGGCCACGAAAGGTTTCGACAACGTGCAGGAACTTGAAGTGATGCCGGAGAACGTCCGCTTCGGGCTGCCGCCGGAGATTGTAGAAGCGATTGCCGCCGCTCCGGCGAGTGCTACTGCGGATTAACGGGCCCCTCGCACTTTGATGGAGCACATTGTGAAAACTAATAACTCCCCCGAACCAAACCTAGATGAATTGAAGCTGGTTGAATCGAATCTGGCTTCGGCGCCGCAGCTTCGCTTTGGAAAGATCGATGGACTGGCCGGCCGCGTGGGCGCCGCCACGGACGCGGCACGGCGATTTCTTTTCTCCGCCCAGCATGAAGAAGGCTACTGGTGCGGCGAGCTGGAAGCCGACACCACGCTGGAATCGGACTACATACTTCTGCATACGCTTCTGGGCACGGGTGACGCGGAGCGCTTCCGCAAGGCGGCCAACTGGATTGTTCAGCATCAGAATGAAGACGGTGGCTGGAGTATTTATGCGGCCGGGCCATCGAATGTCAGCGCTTCAGTGAAGGCGTATTTCGGATTGAAGCTGGCGGGCTATGCGGCAGATCATCCGGTGCTGCAGCGCGCGCGCAAGAAAATCCTGGAACTCGGTGGTGTGACCGAGGTCAATACGTTCACCAAGATCTATCTGTGTTTCTTCGGGCAGTACGATTACGATGCGGTGCCGGCGATTCCGCCGGAGATTGTGCTGTTTCCCAGCTGGTTCTGGTTCAACATCTACGAGATTTCGTCGTGGTCGCGGGCCATCCTGGTGCCGCTTTCGATCTGCTACGCAAAAAAACCCTTTAAGAAAATTCCCCGTGAGATGGGCGTGGAGGAGTTGTTTGTGGGCGGCATGTCGAAATCCCGCATGCACCTGCGCTGGTCGAAGAAGCTGGTATCGTGGCGGAACTTCTTCCTTTGTCTGGACCGCATGACGCACTGGTTCGAGCGGGTACACATCCGGCCGTTGCGTTCGGTGGCTTTGAAGAGCGCCGAGAGGTGGATGCTGGAGCGCTTCGAGATGAGCGACGGCCTGGGCGCGATTTATCCCTCGATGATGAATGCCATCATCGCACTGCGCTGCCAGGGTTACTCGCTCGACGACCCGCAGGTAATCCGCGCGCTGGATGAGTTTGAGAAACTTGGGATCGAAGAGGGGGAGACGTTCCGCATGCAGCCTTGCATGTCCCCCGTGTGGGATACGGCGTATGCCATGTTTGCTTTGGGCGAGGCGGGAGTGCCGGCGAATGATCCGCGGATGGTCAAATGCGCGGACTGGATTATGCAGAAGCAGGTGCGGACCCCAGGCGACTGGCAGGTGAAGAACATGAAGGGCAAGCCGGGTGGCTGGTACTTCGAGTTTAACAATGAGTTTTATCCCGATGTGGATGACAGCGCGATGGTTTGCCTGGCTCTGAGTAGAGTGGAGCACCCCAATGGACGGTACCAGCGGGAGTCGGTGCAGCGGGCGATTGATTGGATCCTGTCGATGCAGTGCAAGAACGGCGGCTGGGCTTCCTTCGACAAAGACAACGACAAGATGGTGTTCCAGTTTATTCCCTTCGCCGATCACAACGCCATGCTCGATCCGGCGACGGTGGATATCACCGGGCGCATCCTCGAGATGATGGCGACCTATGGTTACGATCAGAGCCATCCGGCGGTGAAGCGGGCGATTCAGTTCGTCCGCAAAGAGCAGGAACCGGATGGAAGCTGGTTCGGGCGTTGGGGGGTGAACTACATCTATGGCACGGCGCTGGTGCTGCGGGGACTGGAAGCGATCGGGATGGACAACCACGAGCCATGCGTGCAGCAGGCCGCGGAGTGGCTGCGCATGGTGCAGAATGCGGATGGCGGCTGGGGCGAGAGCGTGGGATCGTATGATGATCCGGCATTGCGCGGGGTGGGGGATAGCACGCCATCGCAAACCGCCTGGGCGATTCTGGGGTTGCTGGCGGTGGGCGATACGCGCAGCGATTCGGTGGCCCGCGGAATTGCATACCTGCTGCGCACCCAGAAGGAAGACGGGGCATGGGACGAAGCTTTTTTCACGGGCACGGGTTTTCCGCGCGTTTTCTATTTGAAATATCACCTCTATCGAAATTCGTTCCCTGTTTATGCGCTGGCGCGTTATTACAATCAGGCGCGAAATGCGCAGGACTATTGCGCGGCGAAATTCCAGCCAAGTGAGTTCCGGCTGCGCAGCGGATTTTAGGCGCAGCGCGATGCGGTTTCCCCTGCGGCTCACCGCGGAAATTACCAAAGCAAAATTGAGAAGGATCGTGCGCGGTGCCGCGGGTGACCCGCTGGTCTTGCGCGTGCTGGCGCCCGCGGCGGATTCGAATGAGGGCGGTGTTTCGCCGCAGGTGGATGACGTGGTTTTGGCGCAGGTGCAGGCGCGGAGTTCGCCGGTGGTGTGGTTTGGTGGCAATGAGCCGCTCCTG
>Ga0209040_10000435_pt1 | contig 32203 bp, 33 predicted proteins | sample BogFormECP12_OM3_FD_188240 | JGI IMG/M metagenome (GOLD analysis project Ga0209040, IMG submission 188240) | Bog forest soil microbial communities from Calvert Island, British Columbia, Canada - ECP12_OM3 (SPAdes) (version 2) | ecosystem: Environmental > Aquatic > Freshwater > Wetlands > Bog ... | reverse complement strand
CAACGGGGTGGCGGTCTTCACCCGCGACGGCGACACCGCGCGCGATTTCGTCTCCCGGGTGCAGGTCGGCATGGTCGGAGTCAACGTGCCGATCCCAGTACCGGTGGCCTACCACACCTTTGGCGGCTGGAAGCGTTCCGGTTTCGGCGATCTCAACCAGCACGGCCCGGCCTCGATCCAGTTCTACACCAAGGTCAAGACCGTCACCTCGCGGTGGCCGTCGGGCATCAAGGACGGCGCCGAATTCGTCATCCCGACAATGAATTAGGCCGTCGATGCAATTCTTCGAGTTGGACGACGATGAGCGGGTTATCACCGAGACGGCGGCCGCGTTCGCGGCGAAACGCCTGGCTCCGTATGCCCTGGAATGGGATGCCACGCATCACTTTCCGGTAGACGAGCTGCGTGAGGCGGCCGGGCTCGGTATGGCGGCGATCTATTGCCACGACGACGTCGGCGGCAGTGCGTTGCGCCGCTTGGACGGGGTGCGGATCTTCGAGCAGCTGGCGACGGCTTGCCCGACGGTCGCGGCGTTCCTGTCCATCCACAACATGTGCGCGTGGATGATCGACGCTTTTGGCACCGCCGAGCAGCGCAAGACTTGGGTGCCGCGGCTGGCCTCGATGGATGTCATTGCCAGCTACTGCCTGACCGAGCCGGGCGCGGGCTCCGATGCCGGCGCGTTGAGCACGCGTGCGGTCAAGCAGGGTGGCGACTATGTGCTTGACGGTGTCAAACAGTTCATCTCCGGGGCCGGCGCCTCGGATGTCTACGTGGTGATGGCGCGCACCGGTGGTGAGGGTCCACGCGGAATATCGGCGTTCATCGTCGAAAAAGGAAGCCCGGGGCTGAGTTTCGGCGCGCACGAGGAGAAGATGGGCTGGAATGCGCAGCCAACCGCGCAGGTGGTGTTCGAGGGAGTTCGGGTGCCCGCCGATGCGATGCTCGGCGGCGCGGACGGGGAAGGTGCGGGCTTCGGCATCGCGATGAACGGCCTCAACGGCGGCCGGATCAACATCGCGGCGTGCTCGCTGGGCGGCGCGCAGGCCGCCTTCGACAAGGCCGCAGACTATCTTTCCCACCGGCAAGCGTTCGGGGCCGCTTTGCTCGACGAGCCCACCATCCGGTTCACCTTGGCCGACATGGCGACCGCGCTGGAATCCTCCCGAATGTTGTTGTGGCGGGCCGCGACCGCGCTCGATGGCGATGCCGCCGACAAGGTCGAGCTGTGCGCGATGGCGAAGCGATACGTCACCGACGCGTGTTATGACGCCGCGGACAAGGCCCTGCAGCTACACGGCGGCTACGGGTATCTGCGCGAGTACGGTCTGGAGAAGATCGTGCGCGATCTACGGGTGCACCGCATCCTGGAGGGCACCAACGAAATCATGCGGGTGGTGATCGGCCGAGCCGAGGCGGCACGGGTCCGAGCCAGCGCGTAAGAAGGGTTAGCCGAATGACTGAGTCTTTGACGGTCGCGTTTTTGGGGTTGGGCCACATGGGCGGTCCGATGTCGACGAACCTGGTCGCCGCCGGTCACACCGTGCAGGGCTTCGACCCCGTGCCCGCAGCCGCCGCGGCCGCTGCCGACAGCGGTGTCGTGGTGTCGGACAGTGGCCCCGCGGCGGTGACCGGCGCCGACGTTGTCATCACCATGCTCCCGCACGGCGACGCGGTCAAACGCTGCTATGCCGAAATCCTGCCCGCCGCAAGCGAAGGCGCGCTGTTCATCGACAGCTCGACGATCTCCGTCGATGACGCCCGCGAAGTCCACGCATCGGCGGCCTCCCGCGGCGTGGCCCAGCTCGACGCGCCGGTCTCCGGCGGGGTCAAAGGCGCCGTCGCCGGCACCCTGGCCTTCATGGTCGGCGGCGACGACGATGCGCTGCAACGGGCGCGGCCGGTGCTGGACCCGATGGCGGGCAAGATCATTCACTGCGGAGCAGCCGGCGCGGGCCAGGCCGCCAAAGTGTGCAACAACATGGTGCTGGCCGTGCAGCAGATCGCGATCGGCGAGGCGTTCGTGCTGGCCGAAAAGCTTGGGCTGTCAGCTCAGTCGCTGTTCGACGTGATCACCGGCGCCACCGGAAACTGCTGGGCAGTGCACACCAACTGCCCGGTGCCGGGCCCGGTGCCGACATCGCCGGCCAACCACGATTTCCAGCCGGGCTTCGCGACCGCGCTGATGAACAAGGACCTGGGCCTGGCGATGGATGCGGTCAGGTCAACCGGTTCGGCGGCCCCGCTTGGCAGTCACGCCGCCGAGATCTACGCCAAATTCGCAGCGGACAACGCCGCCTTGGATTTCAGCGCCGTGATCGAGCTGCTCCGCGGGAGCTAACGCTCACAACCGCCTAACCGGTGGCTTCGCGGATGTACCGCCCGACCTGCCGCAGCGATCGCACCGCCTCGGGTATCAACGGCGCGCAGATTTGGAACACGTGCATCTGGCCGGGCCAGACAACCACCTCTGCGGGCACTCCGGCAGCGGCCAGCCGACGCGCAGCCAGCCGGGCGTCATGTAGCAGCACCTCGGACCCCGAAACGTGAATCAGCATGGGAGGCAAGCCCGGTTTGACATGATCCAGCGGTTCGTACACTCTGTCGGGTTCGCCATCGATGATGCGCCCGGATGCCGCCCGCTTAATGATGTGGACGAGCGCGTCAAGAGCCTTGGGCGGGAACATCGCGTCGGATCGGATTTTCGGATCCGCCTTCTTGGATGCCATGTCCAATTGCATCAGCGGCGACAGTGACACGAGCGCCGCCAGCTCCTCGCCCTCGGCCAGGAGCCGTTCGGCCAGTGCCAGCGCCAGATAGCCACCGGCCGAATCCCCGGCCAGCACAATCTGATCCGGCTGATAGCCGAGGTTGCGCAGCCACTCGTAACCGTCGTAGCAATCGTCAACCGCCTCGCCGATCGTGTGTTTGGGGATCATCCGGTAGTTGAGCACCAGCACGGGCGAATCGGCGTAGTACGAGATCATCGCGGTCAGACGACTGTGCGAGTTCGCGCCGCAGGTCAGAAACGCCCCGCCGTGCAGGTACAGGATGACGCGGCGCTTTCCGTCGGCCGGCAGCACACCCTTGGCCCGGACGACCTGGGCGGTGCAGTGCGTGAGCTTGATTGTCGCGCGGACGGTGCCCGGGATGGGCAGCAACGCTCCGGAGGCCCAGTCGACCAAGCCCCACGGCCAGGGCAGAAGCGGGATGTGGCTTGCGATTGCCAACGTCGGCCGAATAGTCAGCCGGGCACCCAGCCAGGCCAGCCGACCGGCGATGCTGGGACCGTCTTCCACCACCTCGACAGGAACGCCGCCGCTGACCGGATACATGCGGGCTTTTACGGCGCGGCCTGCGCCGATAGGAACGCAGGTGGAACCCGAGACCTTGCTTGGGCCGCTCATCTCAAACTCCTACGCGGCCGTGGGGCCGATTCGGTTCCGATACGCGGCGGTGCCGCCTAGCCGAGCGACCTCGGCCGTGAGGCAGCCGATTCGCTGATCTTGAGCCGCGATCGTATGGTGCGCGGTTCCAAGTTGGCGTTCGCGATCGGCCAGCCTCACCTCTGCGGCTTGGCGACGCCGCTCAGATTCGCGCAACGCGCGGCGTAGTTCGTCGATCTGTGCGCCGGGTGTGAGCGGCATCATGATGGCATCACCTCCAATTGAGGTGGCATATGGCAGATGCTGAGTCCCTTATCCGTTTAACAGACTGCCAGTTGCCATTTGTCATGATCCACCACTTTTCAGATTTAAACAAGCAGTTTCTTATGACTTTTAGTATGTTAGGTAGCGATCGCCAGACTTTTGGTTCGCACTCCTGAGGAGGGCGGCGCCAAGCCGCTGAGCGTGCAGAGGCCTGGCGCGGTGATACTCGCCTAAGCGGTTCGGGAACGCATCTGCTGAATCGACCAGCGTCGGTGCTGCTGCTGGCAACCGTCGGCCAGCAACGGATCGGCCCCGTCGTATCCGAGACGGACAGCGGCCGCACCGGTGAAGTCGGCGCTGTAGTCGGTCGTGACGACCAGGGAGGGCAGTCCGGCGGTGATCGCCGCGCGCAAGCTGCGGCCCGAACCTCCGATGGCCAACGCACCCGCGGGCGCTATCCCAAGTTCCCACAACGCCAGCCGGTACAGTTCGGCTCCGCTCTCCGCCTGCCTTTCGGGCTCAGGCGGCGCAACGTCGTCGGCGGTGACGAGGGTCTCGACGAGCCCATCGCCGACCAGTTGTCGGACCATTGGCTCGACCCGCTCACGACGGCCGGTACTCACCACGCCGACCCAGATGCCGGCGACGAACAAGCTCATGATCAAGTCGATCAGTCCGGCCCGCGGTGCAACATCACCATCGCGTTCGATATCCGCCAGCGCGGAATCGGCGTCGAAGATCACCGCACGCAGGATATCGGCTTCGACCGGACGTTCCCGATCCCACCAGAAGGTCCGGGCTGGACGAGACTGCCGCATGGCTCGCACGCCCACATGGTTGCCCGGATGCCACGCGCCCGACCTCCCCCGTTCGGGGGATTGGCAAGGCCAACTGCTCTGGGAACAGGCGGAGTCTAGGGTGTTGCCATGCCGGTGCGTCTTGTCCTGGTCGATGACCACGAGATGGTCATCGAGGGACTCAAGGCGATGCTGGCGGCGTTCAAGGACCGGGTGCAGGTGGTCGGGCAGGCGGTGGGCGCCGACCGGGCGGTCACCGTGGTCGACGACCTGCAACCCGACATTGTGCTGTGCGACGTTCGGATGCAGGGCTTCAGCGGGTTGGACCTGTGCAAGGTGCTGCGCGAGCACGAGCCCGACCGCAAGGTCGTGATGCTGTCGGTCTACGACGACGAGCAGTACTTGTTCCAGGCCTTGCGGGTGGGCGCGAGCGGCTATCTGCTGAAAAGCATCAACAGCGACGACCTGGTGCGCCAGCTGGAATTGGTGCACAGCGGGGAAACGGTGATCGACCCGGGGATGGCGGTCCGGGCGGCGGACACCGCGGCCCGGATGCAGCGCGACGAATTCTGGCCCGGCGCCCGGCAGGGGCTGACGCAACGCGAAAGCGAAATCCTGTCCTGCATGGTCAATGGGTTGTCCAACCGCGGCATCGCCAACAAACTCGTCATCAGCGAGGAAACCGTCAAGAGCCACCTGCGATCGATCTATCGCAAGCTCGGAGTCAGCGACCGGACCGGCGCGGTGGCAACTGCGCTGCGCGAAGGCATCTATCAATGAGCGCTGTCCAATGACCACATCGCAACCCACGGCGCCCGACGACGGCGCCCGCGGCTCGCACGCGGTACGCGATCTCGTCGACACCGACCGCGAGCTGGCGCTGCTGCGGGAACTCATTCGGGCCGCCTCGAGCGGCCCCGGGGTGGAACCGTTGGCGGCCGCCGCGGCGCGAATGATCACCGCGGCGACCGGAACCGACGTGTGCTTCGTGCATGTGCTCGACGACACCGACCGCTCGCTCACCCTCGCCGGCGCGACGCCGCCCTTCGACGGCCAGGTGGGAAAGATTCGGCTGCCGTTGGGATCCGGCATCTCCGGCTGGGTGGCCAAGCACCGTGAGCCCGTCGTCATCACCGACGACAAGGAAGCCGATCCGCGCTACTTACCGATCCAATCGTTGCGCGGACGCGACTTCACCTCGATGGTGTCGATGCCGATGGAAACCGACCCGGGCGGCCTGGTCGGCGTGCTGAACGTGCACACGGTCGCGCGTCGCGAGTTCACCGAGGGTGACGTCGAATTGTTGCGGGTCATCGGCCGGCTGATCGCCGGCGCCATGCACCAGGCCCGGTTGCACCGGCAGCTGGTCGCCAGGGAGCGGGCGCACGAGCTGTTCGTCGAGCAGGTGATCGAGGCCCAGGAGATCGAACGCCGCCGGCTGGCCGGCGATATTCATGACGGTATTTCGCAGCGCCTCATCACGTTGTCGTATCGGCTCGACGCCGCCGCTCGAGCGGTCAGCGACGATCCGGCGGAGGCCTCCGAACAACTCGATGCGGCCAGAGAACTCGCCGGGTTGACGTTGCAGGAGGCGCGGGCGGCGATCGGCGGGCTGCGTCCGCCGGTGCTCGACGACTTGGGCTTGGCCGGCGGGCTGGCCAGCCTGGCCCGGTCGATACCGCAACTCGACATGGAGCTCGAACTGGCCGACGTCCGGCTGCCCGAGCACATCGAGATCGCGCTCTACCGCATCGCACAAGAGGGCCTGCAAAACATCGTCAAACATGCCAACGCCTCGGTGGCGCGGCTGTTCTTCAGGGTGGACGACGATACCGCGCGGCTCGAAATCGTGGACAACGGAATAGGTTTCGACACTTTCGAGAACCCGCTGGGCGGCGACGAGATGGGCGGCTACGGTGTGCTGTCGATGGCCGAGCGCGCCGAGCTGGTCGGGGGCCGGTTGAACATCCGATCGCGGCCCGGCGCCGGGACAGCCGTCACCGCGACGATTCCGGTGCCCTCGACGATCGACTAGAAGTCTCCGGCGTTGTGCCGCAGGGTTTCGATCGACGACGCCAGCGCCCGGGATTCGCCGTCGGACATCCCGATATCGCAGAACACCTGCTCGTTGAGCGTGACGGTGGCGTCCTCGACGGTCGAGCGGCCCAGGTCGGTGATCTGCACCAGCGTGGTTCGCCCGTCGGTAGGGTGCGGGACACGTTGGACAAGGGCGTTGGCTTCCAGCCGGCGGATGGCATGGGTGACGCTGGTGACGTGTACCTGCAGCCGGTCGGACGCCTTGGTGATCGGCAACGCGCCGCTGCGGCTGAACGCCAGCAGACGCAGCAATTCGAACCGTGAAAAGCTCAGATCGTAAGGGCGTAAAGCGGTTTCGACGCGGGCAAGCATGATCTGGTGAGCCCGCATCACCGACGTCACCGCGACCATCCCCTGCGCGACCTCACCCCATCCGGCGCGTTCCCAGTTGGCCCGCGCGACGGCGATCGGATCGCGATTGTCGGGTTTCGAGGCGGCCACGCCCCTTTCTTACCGCACTTTCGGTCCAGATCGGGGCAGCTCGACGACGTTAACGGGCCTTGGCGAGGTTTATAACGACTTTTCGACCGCGGACAGCACTGCCTGGGTTGACGCCAGGTCGCCGGCGGTGATCCGCGCGCCGCCATCGGGGTAGTGGCGGACCTGCACTCCGTCGTTCGCGAACACCTCGCGCCACGGCCGACGCCCCGCCGGCAGGTAGACGAAGTTGGCGTGCGAGTCCGTACTGTAGATACCCATCGCCATCAACCGCAGCCGCAGATGGTTGCGTTCAGAGGCGATCCGGCGAACGCGGTGCACAAGCTGGGCTTCGGCGTCGTAGGAGGCCGCTACCGCCGCCGCACTGATACTGCTCATCCCGAACGGCAATTGCATGGTCCACAGCCTGCTCGCCAGCTGAGGCGCGGCGAAGCCGTAGCCGATCCGCAACCCGGCGAGCCCATAGGCCTTGGAGAAGGTCCGCAGCACAACAACATTCGGGAAGCGTCGGACCAGGTCTGGTCCGTAGATGCGGTACCTGGAGGCTACGAACTCGATATATGCCTCGTCAAGTAATACAACCGTGTCGCTGGGGATCTGGCTGAGGAACCATTCGACAGCCGAGATTGACTCCAACGTGCCGGTTGGGTTGTGGGGCCGGCATAGCACCACCACGCTCGCGTCGGTGGCTGCGTCAACCATTGCCGCCAGGTCGTGATGGCCGTACTTGTTGAGCGGAACCGTGACAGGGGTCAGCCGGGCCATCTGCGCGAAGATCGGGTAACCGTCGAAAGTCGGCTGGCTTATCACAATCCGTTCACCGGGCTGGGTGACCGCATGCAGAATCTGCATCGCGACGCCCGATGCCCCCGTTCCGAGCACGACCTGCTCTTCGCCAACTCCGACTCGGTCCGCGACCAACCGCCGCAGCTGCTCCGGCAGAAACTCCGGATAGCGGTTGGCGGCATCGATGCAGTGGATTAGCGCCGACCGTACCGCCGGCAGCGGCGGGAACGGGCTCTCGTTGAGCGACAACGCGAGTGGATCAACTGCCTGCGGCAGGGTAGCGAGGATCTCGGCGGTCACCGAGGTTCCGTGCGCCGGCTGGGCCATCATTCACGCCCGCCCCAGCGGATCGCTGCCGCGCCGGCGAAGTCGCCTGCGTGCGCGAATGCGGCCATCATGACCACGTCGCCGGCCTCGATCTGACCCTCCGAGATGGCACGATCCAGGTTGACCGGGATGCCTGCTCCGAACAGGTTTCCGCAGTCGTCAAAGGTGTCGCGGTGCCGTTCCTCGGGCACCTCGAGCGCTTCGCGCCAGTTACGCAAGAACACCCGGTTCGGCTGATTGGTCACGAGCAAATCAATGTCCTTGGAGGACAACCCGGTTCGATCACAGACGGCGAGCGCCACTTCGGGGACCTGCCGATTGCCGCGAGCGAGCACCTTGCTGATCTTGGTTTCGGTGAACCCGATGGAGGCCTCACCGGGTCCGGCCGCCCACCACTTGCGGGGTGGGTCGATGGCGAGCGTCATGTCGCCGGCGTATTCGCCGTAGGTGCGGCACTCGATGTCGAGTATGGGCGACTCGTCCGACAGCGTGACCAAACCGACCGCGGCCCCGTCGCCGGGTACCGACGATTGCGCCTTGCGGCGCACCCCGGGCTGGTCGAAAACCTGGCCCGCCGCGTTCTGGGCGATCGCGATCAGCGCTGTGTGCCCTTCTCCGGACGCCAGCAGTTGACGAGCCACTTTAAGGCCCAACACGAACGCCGCGCACCCGCCGTTGTGCAGATCCAGCACCCAGTTGGGACGCATCCCCAAGCGGTGCGCGATGCCGCCGCCCGCGCCGTAAAACGCCATGTCCGGCACCTGCGTGTGGGTGATCAGCACGTCGACGTCAGCGAGGACGTCCTGGCCGTGCCGTTCGATCAATCCGGCGGCGGCTCGCTCGATCATGTCGGTCGCGGTTTCGTCCGGCCCGACGTGATGGCGGAACTTGGGCGCGCGGAACATCACGTTGGCCGCCAGGTCATCCGAGCCGGCGAACTGCGCGTAATAGTCTGCGCTGATCGGTTCGCCGGGCAGGTAGGTGGAAACGTCGGTCAGGCTGACGGTGGGTTGGTTCATGACAGTACTCATCTCATCCAGGCCGGCGTCACCGGCAGGCCGTGGCGGTGCCGGTATTCGGCGATCGTCTTGAGGTTGTGCAGCTCGATCCCGTGGCCCGCACCGAACAAGTCCCAGAAGTCGCCGACCCAGCCGGTGCGCTCGGGCGGAGCGGCGTGCGGGTACGGGTTCTCGTCGTAGAACGGATGCCGGCAATTGGTCCACAGCACAACAGAACCGGGCTTGTTCAACACCACCTGCGCGTCCAGGACCCGCATGATGTAGATCATCCATAGGTGCGCGCCCTGGTCCCAAGCGCAGTGGTAGTCGACGGTACGCGCCTCGGCGTTGGATACCGTACGGGTGAAGATCTTGGTGTCCGGGAGCAGCCGGTCATAGGCCAGCCAGAGCCCCGGTTCTTCGGTAGGCGTGAAGTCACGCAGGGTGTAGGTCCACTCCTCGAGGCTTCTGGTGTCCGACAGCCACTCGAACAGTTCGTCGGGCGGGCAGTCGACGTAGTCGTTGACCGTGCAGTACTGACCGAAGACCTCTTCGTGCGGGTACACCGACCGCATCTGCGAGAAGAAGGTTCCGGCGGTCTCCTCCAGCGGCGTGGTTTCGATGCGAACCACCCCGTCGATCGGAACGGTGGTGCCGGTATGGGTAAAGATATCGTCAAGCGCTGGCAGCGACATTTATGTGGTCCTCCTGTGTGAGCGTGATTTGTTGTGTAGCAACCTTGTTGATTAGCGGTCCGTCGAGAAATGGTGCAAAGGGCGGGATTTCGTCGGCGGCACATTCGACACTGACCACCGAAGGGCCATGAATGTCGAGTGAGCCCCGTACCGCTGCAGCCAATCCGTCCGCGTCGGTGACATCGACCGATGGCAGTTCGGGAAACATCGCGGCCAGGCCGGCTCCGAGCCGGCTGGGAGCGAATCGGTTATAGCTGTAGAGGTCGTCGTAGTAGAGCTGCTCGCGGGTCACGCACATGGCGTGGGCGTTGTTGTTGAGCAACACGAAGGTCATCGGCAGCCGGTAGTGCAGCGCGGTGTGCACCTCCATGCCATGCATGAAGAACGCGCCGTCACCGGCGATCACCACCACACGCCGGCCCGGCGCTTGGGCTTTCGCGCGGGCGAACGCCATCCCGATACCGGCACCGAAGCTGTAACCCATGCCGCCCATGCCCAGCGCGACCGCGAAGCGGCCCTTCCGTCGCACCGGCAGGTAGTGGATGGCCGCCGCGCCGGTGTTGCCGGCATCAACAACGATGTCGACTTCATCGGGCAGGACCTGGTCGAGCTCGGCCATGGCGTCGCGGTAGCGCACACCTTCGCCGTCGAAGGGCGGCGGGGTCAGTTCGGTGCGCGCCACCATGTCGGGTACCCGAAGCCCGGTGGGCCGTCCGGCGCCGGAAAGTGCGCGGGTCAGCATCCGCAACGACGCCCGCAGGTCGTCGGTGTGGACGTGGGTGCAAGGCACGTACGGCGGCGCCGACCCGATGGAAACGGTGCGCACCGCCGCCAGCGCCTCGTCGAGACCGGCGCGCGCGGTCACCGATAGCCGGGTGCCCACCACCAGGCAAAGCCCGCTGCCGGCTACCGCATCGGCAACACCCGGATGACCCATGACACCGGTCACCCCGAGGGCCGACGACGAACCAAGGCCTGGTGTTCCGGCGGCATCCTTGGCATCTGGCACACAAGCCACCCGGGCGCGCAGCACCGCACGCAACGCCGAAAGCTCGGTTCGCGCATCATCGCGGGCCACCTGCTCGCCGGCGATGATCGTCACCGGTCCGGTGGTTTGCCGTAACGCGCGCACAATGGGATGCGGGTCGCCGATGGATCGCAACCGCTCGGCATCTTGATGACATCCACCGCTGCGTCCATTGATGTGCACGGCGGACTGTTGAATGTCTTTGGGCAGCAACAACACTGCCGGACCACCGGCTTGTGCGGCGGCAATGGCGGCCGGCAACGCCGAGACGATGTCCTCGGGAGTCAGGATCCGTCGGCAGAAGACCGACGCTTGGGAGAACAACGCTTCGGCGTTCAGCGAACCGTTGCGCCCGCTGGTGTCCTGAAAGCTACCGCGACCATCCATGGCCGTCGACGGCTGGCCGACCAGCGCCAACACCGGTATCCGGCTGGTGAACGATTCGCCAAGGCCGGGAAGGAGATTCAACGCTCCCCCACCCGATGTCGCCGCGACCACACCCAAGCCCGCGCCACTGCGGCTGTAACCATCAGCCATCGTGGCGGCGGAGAACTCGTGCTTGGCGAGCACCGCCGTGATATCGGACCGGAAGTAAGCGGCGTCGTAGAGATCCTCGATGTTGGCCCCGTCGACCCCGAATATGTACTCGACTCCGATTCCCGCGAGTTGCCCGACGATGTGGTCGACCACTCGGTGTTTCCTCGGCATACCAGGTACACGACGCGCAAGCGGCTTGGGTTCATGGCACCCCGAAACTGCAGTCGCGATGAACCGCACGACGCCAGCCCCCGTGTTAAGGGCGGGACCCGTGTATGAGGAGCAATTTCACCTGTGTTCAATGACCGCCAGAACAGACCTGACGTCGTCGTCATTGGAGCCGGGCCGTCCGGTCTCGCCGTCGCGCGTGAGCTCGGCCATCGCCACCGGGTATCGGCTCTCGTCCTCGAGAAGGCCGCGGCACCTGCAGTTTCGTGGCGGAATCGCTACGACAACTTCCGCCTGAACACCAACGGCTTCCTGTCGCATCTTCCGGGGCAACGGATTCCTCTGACGGCCGGCCGTTGGCCGACCAAGGAGGACATGGTCCGCTACTTCGACCGCTACGTACAGCTCCAGGACATCAATCTTCAACTTGGATGCGAGGTCGACGGTATCGGGCGCGCGGCAGGAGGCTGGCTGGTCGACACCTCGTCGGGGGAAATCCGGACATCTGCCGTCGTGCTGGCCACCGGCAAGTACCACACGCCCGTCGTGCCGCCCTGGCCCGGCCTCGCTGGTTTCGACGGCATGCTGGTGCACTCCGGCGACTTTCGCAACGCTTGGCCCTATCGGGGGCGCGACGTTCTCGTTGTCGGCGCGGGCAATTCGGCCGCCGACATCGCGGTCCAGCTCGCCGAGGGCGGCGCCCGCAAGGTCTGGCTGGCAGTGCGCACACCACCACATCTGGTGCGCCGTGCCATGGGGCCGATTCCGTCGGACATCTTCCTCGAGCTGTTTGCGCGGGTGCCTGCGCGCGTGGTCGATCCGCTGATCGGAAGACTCAATCGTCTACTGTTCGGCGACCTTTCGGTCTACGGATTCGGTCGGCCCCCGCTCGGGCTGAAGGCGACGGTGGAACAACGCGGCCGGATTCCCACCCTGGCCGATGAGCTTGTCGACGCCGTACGGGCCGGCCGCATCGAGGTCGTGGCCGCGGTGTCGGCGATCAAGTCCGGCCGGGTGATTCTCGGTGACGGCACAGCCGTCAGACCTGAGGTGATCGTCGCCGCAACCGGATTCGGGCCCAACCTCGACGGTCTGGTCGGGCACCTCGGTGTCCTCGACGAGCACGGCGACCCGCACGGCGGTTTCGCCTCGCACCTCGGCGACGGGTTGTTCGCGATTGGTTACGGCATCCCGCCCAACGGTCCGCTGCGGGCGATCCGCCTGGCCGCAACCCCGTTGGCGGGTCAGGTCGCAGAATACCTGGCTGCCAGATCGTGCACTGCCAACCGGGTTGAGCGCTCGGCGGCGGTTTAAGGGGATAGAAATGACGTTGCTCCGCGAAAAGCGGTTCTTCTTCCGCGGTACGGATGAATATGAAGCGGCCCGCCGCGCGACGGTGTGGAATAGCATTCTCCCGGAACGCTTTCCGGCTGTGATCATGCAGGCGCGCGAGGCCGGAGACGTCGCTGCAGCGCTGCGCCACGCGCGGGCTCACGGCTACCGCGTCGGCGTCCGTTCGGGCGGGCACAGCTGGAACGCCAGCCATTTGCGCGACGGCGGCATGCTGCTCGACGTCAGCCGCCTCGATCACTGCCACGTCGACGCCGATCGGATGATCGCGCGTGTCGGGCCCGGCAAGATCGCCAGTGTCTTTGCCGCCGAGCTCGACTCGCAAGGCCTGTTCTTCCCCTCCGGCCACTGTGAAGGCATTCGCCTCGGCGGATATCTGCTGCAGGGCGGATATGGCTGGAACAGCAAGGTCGTCGGACCGGCGTGTGAAAGCGTGCTCGGACTCGAAGTCGTCACCGCCGACGGTCAAAAGATCTACTGCGATCCCGAGAATCACTCCGACCTGTATTGGGCCGCTCGCGGTTCGGGCCCGGGTTTCTTCGGTGTGGTCACCTCGTTCACCTTGCGGATTTACCCACGCTCGCCGGTCCTGGGCACATGTCTGTACATGTACCCGATCGAGGTCGCCGACGAGGTGTTCACTTGGGGGCGCTCGATTGCGCGCGAAATCGACGACCGGGTCGAACTGCAAATCCTGACCTCGCGCGGCGCTCCGGAAACCGGGTCCGACGAGCCCAGCATCACCATCGCCTCGCCGGTCTTCGCCGACAGCGAAGAAGAGGCCACGAAAGCGCTTGCGGCCCTGGGCAGCTGCCCGGTAATCGACCGCGCGACCGTCGCCCTTCCGTTCATGCCGACCACCTTGGCCAATTGGTACACGGCGGTGATGACCAAATACCCCGAAGGCCACCGATACAGCGTCGACAACATGTTCACGTCGGCCTCGGCCGAAGAGCTGCTGCCGGGAATCCGCAAGATAATCGAGACGATGCCACCGCACCCGTCGCACTTCATTTTCACCGGCTGGAAAACGTCCGCGGAGCGCGCGGACATGGTCTACGGCGTGGAGGACGAGATCTACCTGGCGCTGTACACCGCCTGGCACGATCCGGCCGACGATGAGCGCTTTTCCGATTGGGCACAGGCGAATATGGCCGCAATGTCGCATCTGGCAACCGGCATATCGCTCGCCGACGAGAATCTGGCCCGACGTCCGGCGAAATTCATCACCGATCCGAACATGGCGCGGCTGGATCAGGTCCGCGCTACTTACGACCCGGATGGCATGTTCCACAGTTGGATGGCCAGCAAGTAGCCTGCACAAGTCGAATGTTGTTGTCCAACTAAGACTTACGGGGAGCGACTTACAGAGAGCGCTCGAGCAGCACCTTGCCGTTGTCGGCGGAAACCACTTGCACCGCCGCGATCTGGTCGACCGGTATCGAGATGCTGCCGGTGGGCGTCGCGGTATGGCCCGGGTCGGCTACCCAGGTCGCCAGCTGGGTGTGAGTGCCGTCGCGGCTCACCACCACCATCGCCAGCCTGTCGTGGTGGGCGTACGCCGGCGCCAGACAGACGCACCGCAGGTCGATGACGGTGCCCCAGTTTTGGCTGCTGAACGACACCGTCGAGGCCAGCTCCTTCGTTGCGATCTGGACCATCGGCAGTGCCGACGCGCTCGCCTGCGGCGTCTGGGACGTCTGAGCCGTCGGGGACGTCAGCGAATGGCTCGAAATGCCGACGAATGCTCCGACCGTCAGCACCGCGGCGGCGGCGGCCGCAGATGACCACGTCGCCAGGCGCGTGCGCTGCCGCCGCCGGCGCACCGCGAACATCAGCGACGGCAGCAGGTTCGGAGCCATCGGGGGTTCGGCCGTTTGGTCGTTGATCGCGGCCACCGTCTCGCTGTCGAGCTTCGACAGCAGGGCCGGCATGCCGCTGAGCTCGGCTACGGCCTGCGTGCACGACGGGCACACGCTCAGGTGCGCCTCAAACTCTCGTCGGTCGGCCGGTGACAGCGATCCGAGCACGTAGGCGGCGTCCCACGTCGCGTACTCGTGGCTGTCGCCGGCGGGCAAATCGCTATCGCCCGTCGGACCGAAGCCCTGGATCAACCTCATCGTGTGTCCTCATGTGCCGTCATCATTAAGTATTCGGAATCGACGGCGGCGTGGATGGGTAGATCCACGGCCGTCCAAATGACCCGCTGCGTCGTCATCGGGTCACCCCCATCTCTTGCAGAGTGAGGCGCAATGCTCGCACGGCGTAGTGTAGCCGCGATTTCACGGTTCCTTCCGCGATCTCAAGATCCGCGGCGATCTGGGCCGTGCTCCAGCCCCGGTAGTAGGACCGCTCGACAACGGCTCGATGCTCGGGCGACATTTGCGCCATCGCGTCGGCGATCAGCAGCCGGTCCAATGCCGAGTCGACTTCGTCGGGAGCCGATTGCTCGGGTGCGCCTGACTCGTCCAGCGAGCCAACGACATTGCGGAATTTCGGGCTGCGTCGCTCGTCGATGATCATGTTGCGGGCTACGGTGAACAGCCATGCACGCGCCGAACGTTCGGTGTCGCCGATGACCTCTGGATGCTGCCATGCCCGCAACAGGGTCTCCTGGACCACGTCTTCGGCCCGGGCCGCGTCGCTGGTCAACCGCAGCGCATAACGCCACAACGGCCCTGCGTGCTCGTCGTAGAGCGCCTTCATCAGGGCCTCTTCGGCGTTTGCTGTGCTGCTGACGCGACTCACTCGATCACCTCCTGAATAGTGATACGAGTGGCGTGCGGTTCCAGTTCATCGGAGCAACGATCCGAAGGATCTCGCATTAGTCGGGAATCCAGTTTCCGTGGAATCCGTGCGGTACCCGGCGCGGCAGACGGATGCGGGCCACCGGGTCACCCTCGAAGTCCGAAGCGTCGATAATGACCAGGTCACTGCCGTCGGTCGCCGGGTTGTAGACGTATGTCAAATACCAGCCTGCCAGCTCGTCGGACTGACCGGCGGCCGGCGCGAAGACCGCCTCGCTCGGCGCACTCGGCGCCGCGTGGCTGCCGCGGCCTCCGAACCGCTGCTCGGAAGCGGTGCCACGCTGCAGGTCGTAGCGGACCAGCGCGTTGCTGCCGACGGCCACCGAGTAACGGGCGGCCGCGCCGGCGAGCCGGTCGTCGACGCGCGGGTACTCCACCCCACGGTCGTCGAGCTGAGTCTCCTCGACCACCCCGGTGTCCAGGTCGAGCTTCCAACGCCACAGTGCGGCATCGGCGGCGAATTTGCCACTGTCACGCCATATTTCGGGGTAGCGGACCACTTCCAGTACGACGGAATTGTCGCCGGCCGATGCTAGGTCGTAGGCGTTCGCGATGTGGAATACGTAGCACGGGTCGATGTCGAGCCAGCGCACCGGTCCATAGGGGTCGTCGCGGCGCAGCACGCCCAGGCGGGCACCGTACTCGTCGTCCCACCGGTACGGTAAGTCCCGCAATTCGCGTACGTCTTGCTGCGCCAACGCGGTGCGAAGGTCGAACACCAGCGGCAAATCCAGGAAAACGACGTGCTCGGCGGTCAGCGCGAAGTCGTGCATCATCGTCAGCGCGGGGACATCGATGGGACGGTTGATCGTCAGCCGGCCGTCGGCGTCCGCGCGGTGATAGACGACATGTGGTTCAAAGATGTTGCCAGTACCGAAGAAATGCATCTCACCGGTGACCGGGCAGATCTTCGGATGCGCGGTCATCGAGTCGGTCAACTTGCCACCAAAGTCGTAGACGCCGACCGTTTCCAGGTCATTGCTGATCTCATAGGGTAGCGAAAATTCCATCAGCGCAAGCGTTTTCCCGGCGTGGCGAACGACATGGGTATTGGCGATGCTGGAGCGCAGGTTTCGGGTGCCGTCGTCGTTGTAGAGCCCAATCGGATGTTCGAAGCTCTCGGTGCGCACCCAGCGGTTGCGGTACCACGCTGCGCGGCCCTTTTCCAGCCGCACCCCGTGCACCATTCCGTCACCGACACACCAGTGCGCCGCGCCCGTGCGGGCGTTCGGACCATTGCGCAGATACCAGCCGTTCAATTCGGCGGGGATGCGGCCCTCTACCGACAGATCGAAAGCGGTCAGCTCGTCGGGCACCGGCGCGTAGTTGCCGGCACGGAAGACCGGCAAGACGGTCGCTACATCCACCACAGGCGCGGCGGGTGCCAGCGATGGCTTCGGGTCGGCCTTGGCCAGCAGCGACGTCAGCAGCTCAGGGCACGGCGGCACGTCGGCCGACCCGTTGACGGCGTCCGGCGCGACAACCTGTTCGTAGTCGAGCACCGAGAGCAGCGGCGAGATCGCGGTCAGCTCGCTCACCGCCTGGCGGCACGGGGTGCAGCCGTCCAGGTGCGCCTCGAACTCGCGCCGATCGGGATCCGACAAGGCGCCGAGCACATAGGCCGCGTCCCACATCGCGTAGTCGTGGGCGCCCGGGACGTGGGGTTCGCCGTCGCGGGGCGTGTTTCGGCCCCAAGAGTCCGTCATTGCGTCACCCCCATCTCCAACAGTGCTTGGCGCAGTCCCCGCAGTGCGTAGTGCAGCCGCGACTTCACCGTGCCCTCGGCAATCCCGAGTTCGGCGGCGATCTGCGCAGTGGTCCAGCCCAGGTAGTACGACCGACCGACCACCGCGCGATGTTCGTCGGACAGTTGCGCCATCGCGTCGCCGATCAACGCCCGGTTCAACGTCCCAGTAGCCTCGTCGGGACCCGCCGGTTCCGGCGGACCTGATCCGTCCGACGACAGCGACTCGTTGCGGAACCGGGCGCTGCGCCGGTCGTCGATCACCATGTTCCTGGCGACGGTGAACAGCCAACCGCGTGGCGACTGCCCGTTATTGAGGACGTGCGGACGCTGCCACGCCTTCAGCAAGGTCTCCTGAACCACGTCCTCGGCATGGGCAGAATCACCGGTCAATCGCCACGCATAGCGCCACAAAGCGGCAGCGTGTTGGTCCCACAGCCGCTGCATAGCGTCCGCATCCGCGCCGGTGCCCGGTATGTCCATCACCAGCCTCTCGGTGATGACACGGTTCAGGTGATCGTTTGGTTCACCCGAGGGTCAATATGCGGGGACCGTCGTCGGTGGCGGCGACGGTGTGCTCCCAGTGTGCGGCGCGCGAGCCGTCGGCGGTAGTGACCGTCCACTGGTCCTCGAGCACGACCGTCTTGCCTGTTCCCAGCGTCAGCATCGGCTCGATGGCCAGCACGGATCCGTGCGCCAGCAGCGGACCGCGTCCGGGCGAGCCCTCGTTGGGCAGAAACGGGTCCATGTGCATCTGCCTGCCGATCCCATGTCCGCCGTAGCCCTCGACTATGCCGAACGCCCGTCCGTAGCGGGCCTCGGCGGCGTGGGTGGCGGTTTCGATGGCGTGCGAGACATCGGTCAGGCGGTTGCCGGGAACCATGGCCGCGATTCCGGCCTCCATCGACTCCTTGGTCGCCTGCGACAGCACTTCGTCGGCGGGAATGAGCGGTCCGACGCCGAAGGTGATCGCGGCGTCGCCGTGCCAGCCGTCCAGGATTGCGCCGCAGTCGACGGACACCAGGTCACCGGAGGTGAGTGTCTCGCCGGCAGACGGGATGCCGTGCACGACGCGGTTGTTGACCGACGAGCAGATGGAGGCCGGATAGCCGTGGTAGCCGAGGAACGACGGCGTCGCATCGGCGTCGCGGATCACCGCTTCGGCGATCTCGTCCAGGTTCTGCGTCGACGTCCCCGGCACCGCGGCTTCACGCACCGCCCGCAGCGCGGCGGCGACCACGGCGCCCGCAGCGGCCATCGCGTCGAGTTCGCCGGCGCTGCGCTGCGGCACTAGCTTGCGACTGCGGAGGCCCCCGAGGGCGATCACGGTTACTTTCCTAGGGCCCGTAGGGCGCGAGCGAATACCTCGTCGACGCTGCCGACCGCGTCGACGGTCTTCAACTCGGTGTTGTAGTACTCGATCAGCGGCGCGGTCTCGTCGCGGTAGACGTTCATGCGATTGCGGATCACGTCGTCGGTGTCGTCGGCGCGGCCGCGCGCCTTCAGCCGCTCGAACAGCTCGTCCTCCGGCACCCGAAACTCCAGGACCGCGTCGAGCTGTGTGCCTCGCCGCTCGAGCATGTCGTGCAGCGCCTGGGCCTGGCGCACGGAGCGCGGGTAGCCGTCCAGGATGAAACCTTCGCCGGTATCTGGATTATTCAGGCGGTCGTCGACGAGTTCGTTGGTCAGTTCGGACGGCACCAGGTCGCCGGCGTCCAGGTAGCGCTTGGCTTCCAGCCCCAGCTTTGTGCCGTTGCCGATGTTCTCCCGGAAGAGCTCACCGGTGGACAGGTGCGGAATCTGCAGTTTCTCCGCCAGCTTCACGGCCTGCGTACCCTTGCCCGCTCCGGGCGGGCCAAGCAAGACAATCCTCACTTGAGGAACCCTTCGTAGTTGCGCTGCATGAGCTGACTTTCGATCTGCTTCACCGTATCTAAGCCGACGCCGATCGCGATCAGGATCGCGGTGCCGCCGAACGGCAGCTGCTGTGCCGTTCCCGTGCCGCTAAGCTTCAGGAACAGGTTAGGCAGCACCGCGATGAGGCCGAGGTAAATCGAACCCGGCAGGGTGATCCTGCTGAGTACATAACGCAGGTAGTCGGCGGTCGGCTTACCCGGCCGAATACCGGGGATGAAACCACCGAACTTCTTCATCTCGTCGGCACGTTCGTCGGGGTTGAACGTGATCGACACGTAGAAATACGTGAAGAAGATGATCAGCGCGAAATAGAGGCTGACGTACACCGGGCTGGCGGGGTTCGACAGGTAGTTGGCGACGAATTTGTCCCACCAGCTGTTGCCCACGCCGCCGGTGCCGCTGCGGATCAACTGGGTGATCAGATGCGGAATGTAGATCAGCGATGATGCGAAGATCACCGGGATAACACCGGCCTGGTTGACCTTGAGCGGCAGATACGTCGAGGTGCCGCCGTACATTCGCCGGCCCACCATGCGCTTGGCGTACTGCACCGGGATGCGGCGCTGGCCCTGCTCGACGAACACCACGCCGACGACGATGATCAGTGCTGCCAGGCAGACGGCGGCGAACACCACGCCGCCGCGGCTGTCCAGGATCGTCTTGCCCTGGCTGGGGATGCGGGCGGCGATGCCGGCGAAAATCAGCAGCGACATGCCGTTGCCGATGCCGCGTTCGGTGATCAGTTCGCCCATCCACATCACCAGCGCCGCGCCGGCGGTCATCACGAACACGATGACGACCAGCGTGAAGATGCTCTGGTCGGAGATGATGTCCAGGCTGCAGCCCTGCAGCAGGCCGCCATTGGCGGCCAGCGCCACGATGCTGGTGGCCTGCAGGATGGCCAGCGCAATCGCCAGGTACCGGGTGTACTGCGTCATCTTGGCCTGACCCGATTGGCCTTCTTTGCGCAGTTCTTCAAACCTGGGGATGACCACGGTGAGCAGCTGCACGATGATGCTCGCGGTGATGTAGGGCATGACCCCGACGGCGAACACGGTCAGCTGCAGCAGCGCGCCGCCGGAAAACAGGTTGATCAGCGAGTAGATCTGGGCCGCGTCCCCGCCACTGACCTGCGCGATGCACTTCTGCACGTTCGGGTAGTTGACCCCGGGCGACGGCAAGGACGCCCCGAGGCGATAGAGCACAACCATGCTCAGGGTGAACAGGATCTTCCGTCTCAGGTCGACTGTTCGCAACGATGAGATGAAAGCCGAAAGCACTGTTCCTCCTGCGCAGCCGGTCTCTCGTCGCGGCATGCCAATGGGGCTGGTGTGACCAGCGTCGGGTGGTCCTGCGTCACGCGCCAAGCACTCGCAGGCCAGGAGCTGTCCAGCGCGCGTCAGACAGTCTACGAGACTAACAGTGGTGGTAGCGCTTACCCGCAAATGGGTGGCCCTGCGCACAGCACGTGACACAGCAACAAGGCGTACAGTTCCCGTAGCTCTTTACCTTGGCTAAGTATCAAGTCGGCTTCGGGGAGGCGAGTGATTATGGCGCGCAGCGACAGCGACACTTGGGACCTGGCGTCCAGCGTGGGTGCTACCGCGACGATGGTGGCCGCGGCCCGTGCGGTGGCTACGGAGGACGCCGACCCGATCATCAACGACCCGTTCGCCGCCCCGCTGGTGCGAGCGGTGGGGATCGATTTCTTCATCCGCGTGATCGACGGGGACATCAGACCGACCGACACCGGCGAGACCGGCCAGGTGGAACTGCAAACAGAAACCGACTCGCTGGCGGTGCGCACCCGGTTCTTCGACGACTTCTTCATGGGCGCCACCGCGGCGGGGATCGGCCAGGCCGTGATTCTGGCCGCCGGTCTGGACGCCAGGGCCTACCGGCTGGCGTGGCCACCCGGCACCGTCGTGTACGAAATCGACCAGCCGGAGGTCGTCAAGTTCAAATCCGACACCATGGCACAGCTGGGCGCCGAACCAACCGCCGAGCGCCGCACGGTCAGCATCGACTTGCGCGAAGACTGGCCGACTGCGTTGCGCCGCAGCGGTTTCGACGACACCAAGCCGACGGCCTGGAGCGCCGAGGGGCTGTTGATGTACCTGCCGCCGGAAGCGCAAGATCGGCTTTTCGACCACATCACCGCGCTCAGTGCCCACGGCAGTCAACTGGCCACCGAATACCACCCGGACAGCGGTCCGAGCATGGCCGACCGCGGCCGGGCGATGAACGACCGGTGGGCCAACCTGGGCTGCGACCTCGATTTGTCGGGGCTGTTCTACGAGGGCGAGCGCAGCAACGTCGCGGAGTACCTCGGCGATCGGGGTTGGCAGTTGGCCGTCCGCCCACGGCGGGAGCTCTTCGCTGACTACGGTCGCGCGTTCCCCACCGACGAAGCACTGGCCGCATTCCGCAACATCGTCTCCGTTATCGCAACCCGCAGCTAGTTCGCAAAGGAGAGGTAACCATGGCCGTAAGCGACACCAAGCGACATGACGGCGACAGCTGGGACCTGGCGTCCAGCGTTGGCGCCACCGCCACCGCTGTGGCCGCCCGGCGCGCGATGGCGTCAAAGGGACCGAACCCGCTGATCGACGATCCCTTCGCCGAACCACTGGTCAACGCCGTCGGGGTTGAGGCCTTCATCAAGATGATGAACGGCGAAATCGAGCGGGTGGAAGACGATCCCGCATTCACCCCGCAACGGCTGGCCGAGGGAATGGCGGTGCGCACCCGGTTCTTCGACAGCTTTTTCCTCGACGCCGTGGCGGCGGGGGTACGTCAGGCCGTCATCCTGGCCGCCGGGCTCGACACGCGCGCGTACCGGCTGGCGTGGCCGCCGGACACCGTCGTCTACGAAATCGACCAGCCCCAAGTCATTGAATTCAAGACCCGCACCCTGGCCGGTCTGGGTGCGGTCCCTTCCGCCGACCGCAGGGCGGTGGCTGTCGACCTGCGCGACGACTGGCCGCAAGTATTGCGGGACAACGGCTTTGATCCGCAACGGCCGACAGCCTGGATCGCCGAGGGGTTGCTGGGTTATCTGCCGCCGGAAGCCCAAGATCGGTTGTTCGACAACATCACCGCGCTCAGTTTCTGCGGAAGCCGGCTGGGTACCGGCTACGTCCCGGATATCCGCGGCCGCATCGCCAAGCGGGGCAATGAGATCGGCGAGCGTTGGCGCCGCCTCGGATTGGACCTGAACTGGGCCGACTTGGTCTACGACGGCGAGCGTAACGACGCCGTACAATATCTGACCGACCGCGGCTGGGAGGCGACGGTGCATTCCACGCCAGAGCTTTACGCCGACAACGGTTTTGACTTCCCCGAAGGCCCGACGATGGTGGCCTTCGGCGACATCAAATACGTCTCGGCGGAGCTACCGTAGGCCGCCCGGCCAGTTCCAGAAAACGGCCGTAGCGGTCGTCCATCGGGCCGGTCCAGGCCGGATCTGGCTCGACGACGCGCTCGGAAGCGGCCCACCGGGCGGCGTCGGTGATCGACGACTCCCGACCGACTGCCATCCGGCTGAGGAACGCCGCCCCCAGCGCGGCCCCCTCGGCCACTCCCGACACTTGCACCGGCCGGGCCGTGGCATCGGCGATGGCCTGCAGCCACGGCTCGACCCGGGCACCGCCACCTGCCGCAACGATCCGCGAGACGTTCGCGCCGCTCAGCTCGATGAGCTGGCGGACGACGAAGCCCGACGCCTCGTAGGCGGCCCGGCGCAGCGTTGCCGCATCGTGGGTGAGATCGAGGCCGTCGAGGATGCCGCGCCGGTCGGGGTCGTGGAACGGTGTGCGCTCGCCGCGCAGGTATGGCGACCAGACCGGGATTCGCCGCGGATCCGCCGCCGCCGGGTCGCCCGGTCCCAACACACGGTCGACCCAGCCGAGAAACAGCCCGCCGGCGTTGCTCGCTCCCCCGATCTGACTCTTTCCGGTGATGTGCGGGATGGTCCACAGGCCCGGCACCTCGCGCGCCTCGGGGATGGTGACCCAGACGATCAAGGTGGTGCCGCACAGCACCAGCACGTCGCCGTCGTTGTCGGCGCCGGCCACCATCTGCTCGCACAGCGCGTCGATGGCACCGACCGCCAGCACGGCGTCGGTGTCGCGCAGCCACCCGGCGGCAACGCCCGATGCCTCGATCCGGGGCATCCGGTCGACCGTCACGCCGCGTTCGGCACAGGCGTCGGCGTTCCAGCCGCCGTCAAACAGCGGATGGGCGGTGTAGGCGGTGGCAAAGTCGACCACGGCCTCGCCGGCCAGCGCGTAATTGGCCACAGCCGGCGCCGGCCAATAGCCGGCCGCATCGGGCGCTTGGGCGGCCGTCCAGCGCAGAAATTCGGCGGCCTCGCCCACCGGGAACGGGCCCCCGGTCTTCGCTCCGACAACCCGGCCCCGGCTGTCGCCGTAGAGCAGCCCGGGTGTGATCGGATGGCCGCCCGAATCGACCGCGGTGAGCGACGGCACCATCGCCGAAACGGCGACCGCCAGTGCATCCGGCCGCGCCAGTTGCTCCAGCGCCGCGAGCGGGCCCAGCCGCCACGCCTCGTCGGCGTTGTGTTCCAACCGGTCTGGCGTAGGCACCCGCAGCTCGTGCGGAATTCGTGCCCGCGCGACCACCCGGCCATCCTCGTCGGCGGCCACCGCTTTGACGGCGGTGGTGCCGATGTCGATGCCGATTGTGACCCCTTCGCGTGACACGGGCGTCACCGTACGCCAGCATTGGCAGTCGTGACCCGTGCTTTGGTGACGGCCCCGCTGCGTGGCGAGGGATTCGAGAAGCTGCGACGGCTGGCCGACGTGGTCTACGACCCGTGGATCGAGCAGACCCCGCTGCGCATTTACACCGCCGAGCATTTGGCCGACCGCATCTCCTCCGAGGCCGCCGATATCGTTGTGGTGGAGAGCGATTCGGTCGGCGGGCCGGTGTTCGACTTGGGATTGCGGGCCATCGCCTCCACCCGCGGGGACCCCAACAACGTCGACATTGCGGGTGCCACCGCCGCCGGAATTCCGGTGCTGAATACCCCCGGCCGCAACGCCGACGCGGTCGCCGAGATGACGCTCGCGCTGCTGTTCGCCGCCACCCGCCAGGTGCTGGGCGCCGACGCCGACGTGCGGGCCGGAGAGGTGTTCCGCGACGGCACTATTCCCTATCAGCGCTTCCGCGCTTGGGAGGTCGCCGGCCAAACAGCCGGGCTGATCGGCCTCGGCGCCGTCGGGCGGGCAGTGCAGTGGCGGATGGCCGGACTCGGCATCCGAGTCATCGCCCATGACCCGTACAAAGACGAGGCCACCCACAGCCTCGACGAACTGCTCGGCGAGGCCGACATCGTCTCGCTGCATGCGCCGGTCACCGCCGACACCACGGGGCTGATCGGCGCCAAGCAGTTCGCGGCCATGCGCGACGGCGTGGTCTTCCTCAACACCGCCAGGGCTCAGCTGCACGACACCGACGCGCTGGTCGAGGCGCTGCGCACCGGCAAGGTGTCCGCCGCGGGTCTGGACCACTTCGTCGGCGAATGGCTGCCGACCGATCACCCGTTGGTGGCGATGCCCAATGTGGTGCTCACGCCCCACATCGGCGGGGCCACGTGGAACACTGAGGCGCGGCAGGCCCAGATGGTGGCCGACGACCTGGAAGCGCTGCTGTCGGGCAAGACGCCCACCCATATCGTCAACCCGGAGGTGCTAGGACCATGACATCCGTGAGATTCGTGGCGAACCCCGAGGCCGCGGTGCTGGCCGCGGCCAAGGACATGCTGCGCCGCGGGCTGGTCGAGGGAACCGCGGGCAACATCTCGGCCCGACGCGAAGACGGCAACCTGGTCATCACGCCGTCGTCGGTCGATTACTCCGACATGGTGGTCGAGGACCTGGTGCTGGTCGACCCGGACGGCGGCGTGCTGCACGCCGCCGACGGCCGGTCGCCGTCGTCGGAGATGAAGTTGCACCTGGCCTGCTATCAGGCGTTCGACGACATCGGCAGCGTGATCCACAGTCACCCGGTGTGGGCCACCATGTTCGCGATCGCCCACCAGTCGATTCCGGCCTGCATCGACGAGTTCGCCGTCTACTGCGGCGGCGACATCCGCTGCACCGACTACGCCGCGTCGGGCACGCCCGAGGTTGGCAGCAACGCAGTGAAGGCGCTGGAAGGGCGCGCGGCCGCGCTGATTGCCAACCACGGCCTGGTGGCGGTCGGGCCGCGGCCAGACAAGGTGCTGCACGTCACCGCGCTGGTCGAACGCACCGCTCAAATCGCCTGGGGTGCAAAGGCTCTCGGTGGACCCGTCCCGATTCCCGACGAAATCAACGCCAACTTCGCGAGCGTTTATACGTATCTGCGCGCCAACCCGATGTAATTCCGCGAGCGGAGGAACACCATGGCGCCCTACCGGGTGGTTCAGTGGTCAACCGGCAATATCGGGAAGCGAGCGCTCGGGATCCTCCTCGACCGCGACGACTTCGAAGTGGCGGGCGTCCACGCCCTGGGCGCGGAGAAAGTTGGGTGCGACGCGGGGGTGCTCGCGGACCGGCCCCCGATTGGAGTCACCGCGACAAGCGACGTCGACGCGCTGCTCGACCTGGTGCCTGACTGCGTGAATTACATGCCGCGCGTCATCGACTACGAACTGGTGGAAAGGATGCTGCGCCGCGGCATCAACGTGGTCACCACGGGAGACTTTCTGACCGGCACCCATCACCCGGCTGAACTCCCTGCGCTCGAGGAGGCGGCGCGACAGGGACGCGCGACCTTCCTGGGAACGGGATTCGAGCCGGGCTTCATCAACGTCGTCGCCGGCTTCCTCACCGGCGCATGCCGACACGTTCACAGTGTCAAGCTCGTCGAAACGTTGGACTGCACCACCTATCCCGTATGGGAAGTGTGGAGGGTGCTCGGATTCGGCAAACCACCCCGTGAGCCAGTAACGCAAATCGACCCGGAGACGCAACGATACGGCCTCGGTTACTTCGAGACGCTGGACATGATCGCGACCATGCTGGGTGCCGAACTCGACTCCAAGGAAGCATTCGTCGAGCCCGCGGTGTTGACCCGGGATCTGGATCTAGGGTGGGTGGCCTTCGCCGCGGGCACCGTCGGGGGCCAGCGCCGCACCTATCGCGGCCATCGCGGCGGCCGCCCGGTGGTCGAGCTGGCCATCTGCTGGACCATGAGTAGTGATGCGCTCGAACCGCAATGGAGCGATCCCGCAGGGTTCAGCGTGGTGATCGAAGGCGAACCACGGGTCGATGCGACGATCTTGTTCGGCAACCCCGGAGAAGACGTGATGACCGTGTTGATGGACAGCACCGCCGTGGCGGCGGTCAACGCCATACCATTCGTTTGCGACGCACAACCGGGCGTGATCACCCCAATTGATCTGCCTGTCATCGGATCCCGTGGCGCCCTAACGCCTTGACGGCGGCCGCTGGTCGAAGGCCACCTTCACCGCGCCGGTCTCGCCCTGGTTGGCGATCGCCAGGAAGGCGGCCCGCCACTGGTCGAGCCGGAAAGTGTGAGTCAGCATGGGGCGCAGGTCAATTCGGCCCTCGGCGACCAGATCGAGGTAGTGCGCGATCGCGTGCTTGCGCTGCCCGTCGACCTCCTCGACTCCGAACGCGTTGCTGCCGACCCAGTTGATCTCCTTGAAGTACAACGGACTCCACTCCCACCGGCCGGGGGCGTGCACACCGGCCTTCACCAGCGTCCCCCGCGAAACCAGCACCCGCACACCGACTTCGAACGTTTCCGGTTTTCCGACGGTGTCGTAGACGACGTCGACGCCGCCGGGGTGTGCCATCGGCAACCCTTGCAGCGGCTGCCACAGCCGGCCGCCGCCCCAGCTCACCAGACCTTCGATGATGGCCAGCCGGGGCTCGTGCGCCAACACGATGTCCGCGCCGAACCGGCGGGCCAGCTGCGCCTGGGCATCGAAGCGGGCGACCACCGCGACCGCCACGTCCGGATAGAGGGCCCGCAGGATCGCCAGTGCGCACAACCCCAGCGAGCCGGCACCGTAGACCAGGACCCGGCCCGATGGCGGCGGCGGGTGGCGGGTGATGGCGTGCAGCGACACCGAGAACGGGTCGGCGAAGACGGCCAATTCGTCGGGCACCGATTCGGGCACCGCGAACAGCATGCTGTCGTGGGCCGGCATCAGCTCGGCGTAGCCACCGGTGACATCGGCCGAGACGCCGGTGTGGATCCCGGGTTTGATGTCGCCGTCGCAAAAGCTCCAGCACAGGCTGTAGTCGCCGTTCTGACAGGCCGGGCAGGGCGGCTCGATACCCCGCGGCCCGCAGGACAGCCACGGGGTTAGCACAACCCGCTGACCCACTTCCAGCCCGCGGGCCTTCGGGCCCACCTTCACCACGTCGGCGACCACCTCGTGGCCCATGACTTGAGGAAACGAGCAGAAGGCCGCCATGGCGTTGTCGGCGTCGCCTTCGCCGAAGTCCATCAAAATCTGCTTGGAGTCCGAGCCGCAGATACCGGTCAGCCGGGGCCGGGTGATCACCCAATCATCGTGCAGCAGTCGCGGATCCGCCACTTGCTGCAGGGCGACCGGACTATGCGTCAGCGCGTCGTCGGGGCCATCCGACGGCTCGGGCGGCACCCCGAAAACCAGGGCCTTCATCGGGCCGCCATGGCCGCGGCGCCGGCGATGTAGGCATCGAGGTCGGCGTTTTTGGCGTCGACGACCGGCTTCATGTCCGGCAGGTAGTGCTCGAAACGGTCGTCGCTCAGCGCCGCGATAATGCCGTCGGCCACCTCGTCGGCCGGCACCTTGGGCCCCTGATAGAGGGGTTCCTCGCTGCCCGGCTGATCCCAGATCTCGGTGTCGACCGGCCCGGGCTCGATCAGCTGCACGCGTACGCCGGTGCCGTGCAGGTCGACGGCCATCGACTCGCTCCACCCGCACAGCGCGAACTTGCTCGCGCAGTAGGCGGCCTCGTGGATGATGCCCAACCGACCCCCCACGCTGGACACGTTGACGACGACGCCGTGCCCGCGGTCCAGCATCCGCGGCAGGACGGCCAACGTCAGCCGCATCGGGGCGAGAAAATTGACCCGCATGACGTCCTCGACCTCGGCCGGATCCAGCGCATCGACGGCCCGGCGCTTCGGCATCGCCGCGTTGTTGACCAACACGTCGATGCCGCCCAACTCGTCCCACACCCGCAACCCCAGCGCGCCCAACGTCGCGGTCTCGGCAAGGTCAGCCACCCACATCGTCGAGTCGGCCGAGGTTGCGCGGCAGTCCGCCAGCACCTCGGCCAGGCGCTCCGAACGGCGGGCGATCAGTCCCACCACCGCGCCGTGGCCGGCCAGCCGCCGGGCCAGGGCCGCGCCTATCCCCGATGACGCGCCGGTGATGACCACCCGCTTTCCTGCTACCGAATACGCCATCGCCAAAGCGTGGCGCGAATGGCCCGCTGTGACATGGGTTTCGGCAATATGCGTGGATAAGTGAGGATCGGACGACATGGTAAGCTCGTTATATTGGCTAAATAACAACCTGACTTCCTGCAGAGGGGTGGCGATGGCACGCACCGATGACGACACCTGGGATCTGGCATCGAGCGTCGGAGCGACGGCCACGATGGTCGCGGCGTCCCGCGCGATGGCGAGCAAGACCGAGCGCCCACTGATCAACGACCCGTTCGCGGAGCCGCTGGTTCGGGCCGTCGGCCTGGACCTGTTCACCAAACTGGCGACCGGCGAGTTGACCCCCGCCGACCTCGAGGACGACAGCGACGGATCGGCACCGGGAGTGCAGCGGATGACCGACAACATGGCGGTCCGCACCAAATTCTTCGACGAGTTCTTCATCGACGCCACCAATGCGGGGATCCGGCAGGCGGTGATCCTGGCGTCCGGGCTGGACGCCCGTGCCTACCGGCTGCCCTGGCCCGCCGGCACCACGGTGTACGAGATCGACCAGCCGCAAGTCATCGAATTCAAATCCCGCACGCTGGCCGAGCTGGGCGCCCAGCCCACCGCCGACCGGCGCGCGGTTGCCATCGATCTGCGCGACGACTGGCCGGCCGCGCTGCGCGCGGCGGGTTTCGACCCCGAGGCGCCCAGCGCATGGAGCGCCGAGGGCCTGCTGGGCTACCTGCCACCCGACGCGCAGGACCGCCTGCTCGACACCATCACCGCGCTCAGCGCGCCGGGCAGCCGGATCGCAACCGAAAGCGGGCCCACCCGCGACCCGGCGCACGAGGAGCGGATCAAAGACCGCATGCGCACGGTATCCGAGCGCTGGCGCAAGCATGGGCTCGATCTGGACATGACCGAGCTCGTCTACTTCGGCGACCGCAACGAAGCGGCACCCTACCTGTCCGACCGCGGTTGGCAGATGAGCGGCAACAGCATCCGGGAAATGTTCGCGGCCAACGGACTTCCGCCCATCGAACAGGACGACTTGCCCTTCGCCGACCGGCTTTACGTCAGTGGCACGCTGACCGACAAGAAGTAGGAGCGATCGAACATGACGCACGCCCAATCCGGAAGGTTCGACGGCGACAGCTGGGACCCGGCTTCCAGCGTGGGGGCGACCGCGACGATGGTTGCCGCCTCGCGGGCACTGGCCTCCCAAGGGCCCGACCCGCTGCTCGACGATCCGCTGGCCGATCCGCTGGTTCGTGCCGTCGGCTTGCCGCCGTTTACCCGCCTGCTGGACGGCGAGGTCAGCCTGGATGACGACTCGGGGCTGAGCCGCAGAACTCGGGTTGAGCAAATGGCAGTGCGGACAAGGTTTTTCGATGACTTCTTCATCAGCGCCACCGAAGGCGGAATTCGTCAGGCGGTGATCTTGGCGTCCGGCCTGGACACTAGGGCCTACCGGCTGCCGTGGCCGGCGGCGACGGTGGTCTACGAGATCGACCAGCCACAGGTGATCGACTTCAAGACCAACACCTTGGCCGATCTTGGCGCCAACCCGACCGTCGAGCGCCGTACGGTCAGCATCGACCTGCGTGAAGATTGGCCAGCAGCGTTGCGGCAGCACGGTTTCGACGTGAATCAGCCGACGGCGTGGAGCGCGGAAGGGTTATTGCCCTACTTGCCGCCCGAGGCCCAGGACCGGTTGTTCGACAACATCACCGCGCTCAGCGCGCCGGGAAGCCAGCTCGCCACCGAGCACATCTCCGATCCCGACGCCTTCTCCGAGGAAAGCGTGCGGCGCATCAGCGAGCGATGGCAACGCGCCGGTTTCGACCTCAACGCGGCCGACCTGTTCTATCAAGGCGAACGCAGCATCGTGATCGACTACCTGACCGGCCACGACTGGCAGGTGGCCGCCCATCCGGCCCCGGAGCTGTACCAGCGCAATGGATTCACCTTCCCGGATGACGAGTCGATGGCGCTATTCCGCAACATGAGCTACGTCGCCGCCACCCTCGGATAGGGCTGCCATGACGCGTACCGATGACGACAGCTGGGATCTGGCTTCTAGTGTAGGTGCGACCGCGACGATGATCGCCGCCGGCCGCGCGATGGCGACCAGGGATCCCCGCGGGCTGATCAACGACCCGTTCGCCGAACCGCTGGTGCGCGCCGTCGGGCTGGATTTCTTTGTGAAGGTGATTGACGGCACGGTCGACTTCTCCACCATCGGGAGCGCATCGCCGGCCCGGACGGAAGCGATCATCAACGGGATCGCGGTGCGCACCAAGTACTTTGACGACTACCTGTTGGCGGCCGTCAATGCGGGAGTGCATCAAGTGGTGATCCTGGCGTCCGGCCTGGACTCTCGGGCCTACCGTCTGCAGTGGCCGGCCGACACCGTGGTCTATGAGGTCGACCAGCCGCAAGTGATCGAGTTCAAGACCACCACGCTGGCCGGCATCGGCGCCCGGCCAACTGCCGAGCGCCGCACCGTCGGCATCGATCTGCGCTACGACTGGCCGACCGCACTGCAGGCCGCCGGCCTGGACACCGGAGCACCTTCGGCGTGGCTGGCCGAAGGTCTGCTGATCTACCTGCCGTCCGAAGCGCAGGATCGACTGTTCGACAACATCACCGCGATGAGCGCCCCGCGCAGCACCGTCGCCACCGAATACGTTCCGGGCCTTAAGGATTTGGACCCCGAGCGGGTTCGGGAGCAGACTGCGGCGTTTCGCGAGCATCTCGACATCGACATGCCGTCGCTGGTCTATACCGGCGAGCGCAGCCACGTCATCGAATACCTGCGCGCCAACGGGTGGGACGTCGCCAGCACCCCTCGTGCGGAGTTGTTCAACCGCGAAGGATTCGATCTTCCCGCCCCCGAGGATGACGAGCCGCTGGGCGAAATCATCTACGTCAGCGGGACACTCGCGGGCTAGAAGCGGGACTCCCCGAGCCACAACACGCTGGCACCTTTGAACGTCCGCTCGGCCTGCTCGATGATTCCGGCCAACGACTGGCCGATCAACGCGCCCACGGCATCGGGCAACGATGCGGCCGCCGGCTGCGACGACGGCCGTGGTCGCAGGAAGTCCCACACCGACGTGCCCGGATAGCCGACCAGGCGGACCTTGGCGTCTTCGTCGCAGCCCGCCAACACCTTCGCCCGGCGTACCGCGGTTCTCAAGCCCCCGAGTTCGTCGACCAAGCCGTGCTCGAGGGCATCCGCACCGGTCCACACACGACCGCGGGCAACGGCCTCGACAGCCGCGACGGTCAGGTTGCGGCCCTCGGCGACCCGCCGCACGAAGTCGGTGTAGAACAAGTCTGCCTCGGCCTCGATCTGGGCGTGCTGCTCGGGGGTGAACGGTGCATCGATCGACCAGGCATCGGCATTGGCGTTGGTGCGCACCGCATCCGACCCGACACCCAGCCGGCCCTTCAG
>Ga0209040_10000434_pt1 | contig 32224 bp, 23 predicted proteins | sample BogFormECP12_OM3_FD_188240 | JGI IMG/M metagenome (GOLD analysis project Ga0209040, IMG submission 188240) | Bog forest soil microbial communities from Calvert Island, British Columbia, Canada - ECP12_OM3 (SPAdes) (version 2) | ecosystem: Environmental > Aquatic > Freshwater > Wetlands > Bog ... | reverse complement strand
CAAAACGCATGGCCAGCGAACCCTGGCCGAAGCGATTGCTGTCCGAAATTAAGACCGCCTTGCTGGCGACACGCAGCATTTCCCTAACCACAGCGGCGGGATTGCCCACGTGGTGCAGAATGCCAAACTCGCAAACCACGTCGAAGCTGTGATCGGCAAACGGCAGGGCCTCGCCGCTGGCCTGCAGAATCGGGCCGCTAGCGATGTTGCCGTTGCGGGCAGCTTCTTGCACCAAAGCGGCAACGGGCTCAACGCCGCAAACGAACAGGTCGGGCATGGCTTCTTTGAGGTCGCGCATTCCCTTGCCGGTTGCGGTTCCCACATCAAGCACCGAGCGGGCGTCCAGCATGCGCAGAATTGCGGGCACGAATTTGGCACTGAAGCCGTCCTGAGAGCCTTCATGCGTGTGCATGTGGTCGTAGCGGCCGGCGTTTTCGCTGTAGTAGCGCCTTTGGATTTCCACGGCCGGATCGGGGTTTTGCGCCATTTCATCCTTTGCGAAAAATAAAGGAGTGCGCAGTAAATTTTACTTGAAATACCGACGGGCCACTAACGAATGCGTGCCATGGATTGACGAGTGCGATCATTAGCCTTTGCGGTTATTCAACAGCTTCCAAACTGCGGCGGCGTTGCGATCCCAGGTCCAGGCTAGTGCGCTTTGCGTGGCGCTGTGGCCAATACGCTCACGGAGTTCGGGTTGACCATGAAGCAGGCGCAATAGCTTTGCGAGTGTTGACACGTCCAGCGGGTCGCGGAGCACGAAACCATCGATACCATCGTGAAGAAGTTCCGAGACTCCAGCATCGGATGAGGTAATCACGGGAAGGCCGCAAGCCATGGCTTCCGCGACGGGCATGCCGAAGGAGTCTTCGCGCGTGGGGCTGACGTATACATCCGCGGCGGCGTAGAAGTCGAGCACGTCGGAAGACGGCTGCTCCCACTGGCAGCGGCCGAAAACCCCGAGACCTTGGGCCAATTGCTGAAAGGCTTGCGGCGAATCGCTACCCACCACGATAAGGCGCAGGGGTGCATCGCCGAGCAGAGCCATGGCGCGAAGGATGGTGGCGAGACCCTTGACCTCCCAATCGTTGCCAATCAGCAGCAGGACGAAATCGCCGGTTCGGAAACCGCGGCGATCGCGCGCTTGCTCGCGCCGGGCCAGGCGCTCGAGCGGCGAAAATAACACGGTATCCACACCGTTCGAGACAACTCGGACATCGGTCCTGTGAAAATAACTGGCTAATTGCGCGGCGGTGCGTTTGGAAACGGCAGCCAGAGTGACGCGCTGATTCGAGTAGATGCGGCGCTCCAGGCCGGTGAGCAGAGCGTAGTAGGTCTGGCGATGAATGCGGCGAAAGAGACAGAGCGCCTGCAGTGTGGGCTCGCTGTGATCCTGCGACAGTTCCCGCAAACGATGAAAAATAGCGTGAACAATAACGACATTCGCGTCAGAGCAATTGACTCCGGGGGATAGAACGAGAGTAAATTCCGCGCCATGCCAAAAAGTGAAGGACCAGCGGCACAAGCGATTGAGGAGATACCAAAAAACGAAGGAAAAGAGCAGTGGTCCTTCCGCCGAAGGGACGCGGTGCCAGAAGATGACGCCACTCTCCGCGGAACGATGCCGACTCCATGGTGTGACAGGGAGATCCTCAACACGCTGGCTGAATAGATGAATTTCGCAATGGTAGTCGCGCGCGAGCCGTTCAACCAGCTCGGCGAAGGCGCGCTCGGTCCCGTGGCGACGGTCGAGAAATGGCGTAACGATCGCTAAACGCAAGTCAGCGGAACCCGAAGCGGCGCGAGGCCAAATTGGCCGCGTTTCCCGCCGGCAGTGTTGCCAGCTTGATAGTTGGCAAGCGAAAAAGAATGCCTAGCGTCAGCCAAAAGTAGGCGTTCAGCAGGAAATCTTCGTAGGGCTGGATTCCGGCAAACGTCAAAGGAAGTAGTAGCACAAGGGCATACCAAAAAATGACGAAGCCGATGGGGAATAATGGTGAGCCACGAAGTTTCTTGATTACGCCCCAGGCTGCAAAGAGAATGGCTGCGGTCATGGTCAACCACAGAACCAGTCCCAGTATTCCCATTTCGACAACCAGAGTGCCGAAGCCGCTTTCCACGCCGACCACTGGTGGTTTTGCATTGAAGAAACGTGCCACGTACTGACCACCCAGTGCGGTTGTGCCTATCCCGTAGCCCGTAAGCCAATGCGTATAGTAAAAAGCGCCCAAAAAATTCTCCACTGGATAGGTCCATGTGCGATGTCCCAGTTCCGATGCCGTACTGTTGGGGTCCAAAGTCTCCTTATAAATTGCGACGCGCGAAAGCAACGCATCCGGAAAAGTAAGGAATAAAAGAACGATACCCAGGGCAACTCCGATGATCGCACGTTGCATTACGCGAAAAGCGCGCAAAGCTTCGCCCTCGCGCCAGGGCGCTCCCCAAACGAAGGCCACAAGCGTGGCGGTTCCGTTGATGATGGTCCACAACAGGGCCCCGCGTGAGGCTGTTAGAAACGCGCCTGCAGCGGTGACGGCGATGGCCAGGAAGACAATGTTCCGCCCTTTTTTCTGGCGCAACAGCAGGTAGCCGCAGAACCCCAGCACCAGCAGCCAGGCGATAAGGGTAAAATCGGCATACCGGCCAGCGCTGACGAAAACGGAAGTAGGTCGGTAAGCAATCTGCCCGGTAATCGGGGAAACGCGATACAGGCCGCTGAGCAGCTTCAGATCCTCGGCTTGGTGCGCCGGATTCAGGAAGCCTGCTCCCAGAATGGATTGGGCTATGCCTAGCGAGACGATCAAGAGGATAAGTGCCACGTTTATGGTGAAGAATCGGCGGATGTCCCGTTCTGAGTTGAAGAAGGCATATCCCACGAACAGCAACGGAACGTAGTAAAAAAATATCTTGAACCCCATCAGCCCGTACCACACGGTCGTGGATTGGGGATTAAAGACCTGCATAATACCCAGCCAGACGAACAGTAGAAGCGCCGCGCGAAAAGGAACGCGAAAAAGAGCGAACTCCTTTTTGCGATAGGCGGCGATAAAGGAAATATAAACAACGAGCAGCAAAAAATCCTTGGCGAAGTAGATGGCCATGTTATTGCCAAGGAATTTTCTTGCAAAGTCCTCAAACAACAGCCAGGTCAGAAAAAAATACGCACCGTTACGCCAGTTATTAAGAATGACCACCACACTGGCGCCGATGATCAGAATCAGGCCTAAATACGCCAGTCCGTTCATATCGTCATTGATTACGTAATTTGCTAGAGTTCGCGCGGAGTAAACAAAAACCACCAGAAATCCGAGGATGAACAGAGGGTTCCGGCGCATGCCGCCCGCCGCTGCGGGAGCGCGAAGATAATTGAGGAGCGTGCGCATGAGGAAAACTAATTATGGCTGAGTGTCCGGCATTACGGAAGCGGCATTGTGGCATTTTCGGGCTAAGTAACGAAAATCGCGCTCGATGCGCGGTACCGCCTTATCGGATCCGTTATGGACTGTCGTTTAGGCCCCTCCATACAAATGGCGATAGATGCGCGCGTGCTCTTGGATCATGCGTTGATAATCACAGTATTCTTTGGCGCGTTGCCGAGCCTGACGCCCGAGCGCAGCGCGGAGCGCGGGATCGTCCAGCAAGCGTGAGAGTTGCGCGGCCAGCGCCGCAGCGTTGCCAATCTCAAACGTTAGTTCGGCGTCGCCAAGAACTTCCACGAAGGCGCCGAGATTCGAGGCCACCACAGGTAATCCGCGGAGCATATTTTCGGCCACCACCAGGCCAAACACTTCTCCGCCAAGCGAAGGCACGACAACGATGGAAGCGCTCGCGAGCGCGGCGTGCAGATTCTCCGCTCCCAGTCGACCGGCAAAATGCACGCAATCGCCGAGTTCTTCGGTACTTACCAGGGACTCCAGTGCGGCGCGTTCCGGCCCGTCACCAGCGATCAACACCTTGAACTGTTTTTGAGTTCTGCGCAAAATGCCAGCCGCGGCGATGAGCGTCGCCACTCCCTTGGTGGTCACCAGCCGGCCGAGGAAAGCGATGACCGGCGGCTCGGCTATTTGCGCCGGCCCAGCCGCCCGGGGCGGATCTTCCAGTCCGTGGGGAATAGCGGTCACGCGTGGCAGCTGTACGAGGCTGCCAAGCCACTGTGTGGGAGTGATGTTGGCCGCAACGCCGGAACAAAGATAGCGGCGCAGAAATGTTAGCAGCCAGAGCCTTAGCGAAAACAGCCGGCCGCTGCCAGAATTGCAGCGCAGGCACTCCTTATGGCGGCCAGCCATGAAATGCCCGGGGCACGGCGTTCCAGAGGGTTCAATCAACAGTTGGCCGTTGGGGCAGATGGTATGAAAGCCGTGATGCTCGACGACCACCGGTCTGCCTGCCAGCCGTCCGAAAAGAATTGGTAGCAGCGCCGTGCCTGCTACGTGCAACACCCCTGTGGAGCGAATCTGTCCCCATAATTGCGCGCGGCTGGGCCGCCGCAGCACGGGAAAGGGGAGCAGACGATCATCATAGTCAAGAGCCGGAGTTTGCGTGATCAGTGTAATCTCAAACTGCGGCTGGTTATCGGCGGTACGCAACTGTGCGAGTCCGCGTGCCAGCGAAAGAACCAAAGTCTCCACGCCTCCGATGCTCGGGGCAAAGAAGTGGGAGTAAATGAGGAGCTTCATTCGTGAAGTTTTGAGGATGTGGCCGTGGCATTATGTGAAGCAGAGGCAGACGCAGAGGTTGCGTCACCACCCTCGTGGGCGTCATCGGCAATGCGTGTAACGGCGGTTTGAATCGCCTCCAGCATGGCGGCGATGTTTTGCTTGGGTGACCAGGTATGCATGTGCGCTACCACGGCCTCGCGAAAGCGCTGCAGTTCGCCAGGATGGCTGCTGCATTCGCGCAAGAGTCCCGCTAGCGCGTCTACGTCGCGGCAGCGATAAATAAATTTCGGATTCACCGGCGCCACCAGGTCGTGCGCGGCCCCGACCCGGTCGCTGACGATCACCGGGCAGCCGCAACACATTGCTTCATTCACTACCACCGCAAAAGGTTCGTAATTCGACGGCAGTACCATCACGTCGGACGCGGTGTAGACAGCGGGCAGCTGCGATTGATTGACGAACCCTAGAAAGCAGGTGCGCGAGGCGATTCCCAGTTTTTCGCTCTCGGTAGCCAGTTGCGCGCGAAGCGGTCCGTCGCCGGCGATCACCAGGCGGGCGTTGGGGAGTTTGGCTTTTGCGAAGGCCCGCAGAAGATCGCGTGGCCGCTTCCACGGCTGCAGTTTGGCACAAAAGAGAATGACCACGTCATCCGGCTCCGCGCCCCACGTTCGCCGTACCGCTTCGCGATCAACCTTCGCGGATTGCTGCATCCACCAGTCATTGTCCACGGAATAGGGCGTCAGGGTGACGCGCTCTTCCGGCAAACCCAGCGAAATCATCAACTTCTTGGAGCTCGTGGAGGGAACGATGACCTGGTCGGCCAATCCGAACAAATACGGCCACAGCAATTTCTTAAAGCCGGCCTTCCAATTGCGCCCATCCCGCGGCGACAGCGAGACACTGTCCGTTCCAAATAGGAAGGCGGCGCCGGAGAACTTGGAAGCGGTGAGCGCGATCCAGAAAGACGTATGTAGGTAGCCGGTGAAGCTCAAAACCGCGTCGAATCCGCCTTCGCGAATGAGCTTCCATAGGGTTGGGTGACCGACGCGCGACAAAAACTGCGTGGAGGTGCCGCTAGGGAGGTGGGACCATGGATACCCATCGAGGAGCGGGACGTCCCACTCCACGGTGGTGCCGAAGTCGGGGTCCACCGCCGCCTGGGCGCCCCGCAGGCTGCCGTAGACCACATGCAGGTCCAGTTGCGGGCATGCCGCCAGGCGCCGGAAAATCGGCGCCATGTATTGCACCGGGTGCGACGCCAGTGCCAGCACGCGCAGGCGTCGGCCGTTCATAGCAGCCTCGCAGCGTTTTGGCGGTGCGAAGCGCCGTTCGCAGAGCACCGTACGCTCCGAATCGAGAAGTGGCGCGTAGACAACATATGCAAGGGTAGAAGCCCCGCGAAAGTATACCCGGTTTCGCGGGTCTGGGGGCTGTGCTAAACTTTAACGGTTCCGCAGGGGTTTTCTGCGGTGCGCCTGTAGGTCTCCGCACAGCACGCCTGGCTCGGTAAAAAGCGGCAGCGCCGCTGCGGGTTGGCGTGAACTTCCCAATGTAGACCGCCTGACGGTCGTGCATGACAAAGAGGATGTGTTATGTCCGGGCATTCAAAATGGGCCACAATCAAGCACAAGAAGGGCGCGACGGACGCGAAGCGCGGCCGCGTCTTCACCCGCATCATTCGCGAAATTAGCATTGCCGCGCGCATCGGCGGTGGCGATCCGGCGTCCAATCCGCGGCTGCGCACCGCCATTCTAGCGGCCAAGGGCGCCAACATGCCCAACGATAACGTCGAGCGCGCCATTCTGCGCGGCACCGGACAGCTAGAAGGAGAACAATACGAAGAAGCTACCTTCGAGGGTTACGGCCCCGGCGGCGTCGGCATGCTGATTCAAGTGGTAACCACCAATCGCAACCGCGTGGTGGGCGAATTCCGGCACTTGATGAGTAAGAACGGCGGCAACCTCGCGGAAGCCGGCGCGGTCGGCTGGATGTTCAGCCGCAAAGGCGAGATCAGCGTGCCAAAGGAAGCCGCCAGCGAAGACAAAATGCTCGACCTGGTGTTGGAAGCGGGCGCCGAAGATATGAAGGATGATGGTTCCAGCTGGTATATCGTGACCCCGCCGGAAGCGCTGGATAAGGTTAAGGAAGCGCTGATCGGCCAAGGCATCACTCCGGAGTCTGCGGAGATAGCCATGGTGCCGCAGAATTACATCAAGCTGACCGGTTCGCAGGCCACGCAGATGGTGCGCCTCGTGGAGGCGTTTGAAGAGCACGACGACGTGCAGCACGTCTACGCCAATTTCGATATCGACGAAGCGGAGATTCAAGCGGCGGTGGCGAGCTAAGAACATCGCAGGAACAAGGAAAGAGATAAAACGTAGCCACCAGCGTATTTGGGCTGGTGGCTTTTTGTTGCTCATTTCATTTTGCTCGTCCCAGGGCCACAAAGCTGTGGCTTGGGGAACGGGTTCGCCGTAGACTTGGTCGGTGAACTCTCCAAGGACAAATCCCTTTAGCGGGGACGGTGCAACCGCCTCTAGCCCTTGTTTTCGTGTGCTCGGAGTGGACCCCGCAGCCACCGGGCCCACAGGTTACGGAGTAATTGAGAGTGACGGTGGCGAATGTCGCCTCCTGCATTACGGTGCACTGCGCGTGGGTGCAAAGCGCCAGAAGGAGTCGCTCGGCGCGGCGCTGCAGGACGTCCACGTTCGCATTTGCGAATTGATTGAGAAATTTTCGCCGCAGGTCCTCGCCATCGAAGGCATCTTTAGCGCGCTAAATGTGCGCACCGCGTTGCGCTTGGCGGAAGTGCGCGGCGTGGTATTGCTGGCTGCGGCGCAAAATAATATTGCGGTGCACAGTTACTCGCCGCGCGAAGTTAAAGCCTCCGTGGCGGGACACGGCAACGCCGACAAACGCCAAATGCAGGTGATGGTACGCGCCCTTTTGCGAATGACGGAGACTCCGGAACCAGCGGATGCGGCGGACGCGCTGGCGGTGGCGCTGTGCCATCTGCAGGCCCACAAAACGCGAGCACGTTTCGCGCTACCCGATCCGCCCGGTTCCCTAAAGCCCCCGTCCTTGCAGCAGACTGCGTCTTCCGCGGTGTTGTCCGCCAAAGTTGGCAGCAATGATTTTCTTCCAGAGCGCGGCGCGACGCCTGCGCCCCGCATTGTAATCCACCGATGAGCCGCTGCCTCCTCCCGGCAATTCTGGGAGTATTGGTCTTCTGCTCGCTGTCGCACGCGGCTTCAGCTGCTCCTCGACATGCCGCTTCCGTCCTCGAACAATCGGAGAGGTCCGCGCCTGCCTCAGACAATAGCGCGCGTCTGACGTTTCGGCGGGTCTTCAAGCTCAGCACTCCGGAGCTCATCGAGATTGTGGTGCGTGAGGATTCGGACGCCGCGACCTACGAGATTCGCCAGCTCGACGACGACCCGGGATCTTCGCCGTTCATGATCGGACCAGTCCTGCGCGCCAAAATGTTTTCTCTCGCTGGCCAGCTCAATCGTTTCGAGGGCCAGGACCTGGATGTGCACCGCAAAATTGCCAGCCTGGGAGAGAAAACCTTTCGCTGGCAGCAGGGCGCGGTGGTCCACGAAACCAAGTTCAACTACACGCTGAACCCCGCTGCGGCGCAGCTCTTGCAGATCTTCGAGGGCCTGGCGCGGCAGCAGGAGCACTTTGAAATCCTCTCGCGCCGCATGAAGTATGACCGCCTGGGCATCAACGACGCGCTACTCGAATGCGACGCGGACTTTAGCCGCGGTTTGCTGCCGGAGCCGCAGTCCCTGTTGCCGCTGTTGGATCAGATTTCCAACGACTCGCACATCGTGGATATCGCCCGGCAACGCGCTCGCAATATCGCCGAGCGCATCCGGCACCCCAAGGCCTGACTCCAGGGCGGACCGGCTGACTCTCGAGTCAGGTCATACTTGTTTCGGCTCAGTCTTCGGCATAGACTCGCCCCAGGGCTGCAATTCGCTGTAGCCAAGACTCCCAAAATCAAGGGTTCGCAGATCCAAATCGCTGGGAGGTTGCCATGAAGAAAATTCTGGTAGGTCTGCTGCTGGGGACCGTACTCGGGGCTCTGGATGGAGCGACATCCTGGTTCACGCCGGAAGTTCGCGCCGTGCTACTGCAAATCATTGTGGGCTCGATGATCAAGGATGCGCTGGTGGGAATCGCGGCTGGCATATTTGCAATAAAAGTCTGCAACGTGGCGCAGGGCGTCGTTTTCGCCGCGGTGCTGGGCTTCGCGCTGGCATTTCTCGTGGCGTATTTGCAGCACGCGCACTACGTGGAAATTCTGATACCGGGGACGCTCGTGGGTGTTTTGTTGGGCTACGCCACGCAAAAATCCGGTATGGCGCCGGCGATTACGCAGACAGCTCACTAACCGGGCGAAGCCCGATTCCATCGCGCGAGCGTTGCAGCGGTATGCGGCGCCGAAGCCAGTTCACGCAGCGCTTCGGTATACGGCGCGCGCGCCACGCCGCGTTCGGTGATAATGCCGGCAATGTAGCGGGACGGCGTGACGTCGAACGCCGGATGCGCGGCAGGCACATCGGGAGCGATGCGCACGCCCTGAATGTGCGTCACTTCCTCGGCGGAGCGCTCTTCGATGGGAATGTGCTCGCCGTCGGGAATGGCCAAATCAAAAGTCGAAACCGGCGCGGCAATATAAAACGGCACATTATTCTCTTTAGCCAGCACCGCGATTTGATACGTGCCGATCTTGTTGGCCGTGTCGCCGTTGGCGGCGATGCGGTCCGCCCCGGTAACGACGGCCTTGACTTTGCCGGTCTTCAAAAAATGTCCCACCATATTATCGGTGATCAACGTCAGCGGAATGCCGCCCTTCAGCAGTTCCCATGCAGTCAACCGCGCGCCTTGCAGATACGGCCGCGTCTCGGGCACCAGCACGTGGAGTTTTTTGCCCTGCTCAAAGGCCACGCGAATCACGCCCAGCGCCGTGCCGATTCCCGCGGTGGCCAGCGCGCCCGCGTTGCATTGGGTCATGACATAGCCTTCTGTGGGCATGAAGGCCGCGCCGAAACGGCCCATGGCTTCGTCGGTGGCGGTTTTTTCGAGGTGCACAAGCTTCGCCTCGGCAACCATCTCGCTGCGAATCGTTTTTACTTCCGCATTTGCGCTGGCGAGGGCGGCAAATTTGCGCTCCATGCGCTCCAGGGCCCAGAACAGGTCCACGGCGGTTGGCCGCGTTTTTGCCAGAACACCGCTGATTACTACCATTTCCGCGCTTAACTCCGCGACAGATTTTGCCCCGGAATGTTGTACCCCCAGCGCAACACCCATGGCGGCAGCCACGCCAATCGCCGGCGCGCCGCGGATCACCATCTCGCGGATAGCTTTAGCGACCTCAAGATAATCGGTGAAGGTGTAGCTGATCTCTTCAGCCGGGAGCCTGCGCTGGTCGAGCATCACCACCCCGGCTTCCGTCCATGCAATGGGTTGCGCTACGTACATGCGGTGAGGATCCTCACAATGTCTGCGGTGCGTGCCTATTTAATGTTACCGCGCAGCCCAGGAAAAAGAAAAAATCAGTGTCCCGGCGGCGCAACCGTAAAACCTTTGGTGGCGATGGTCGTGACCACCGCGAGCAGCGAGTTGTACCCCAGGTGCATCAAGAAGCTGGCCAGCACCGTTCCAGTGGCCGCGCGCGCGAAGGTGAAAAGTACGCCTACCAGCGTCAACAAACTAACCAACGTCACATTCCAGCCCAACTGCCAGCCATGCAACAACCCGAATAGAAATCCCGTAAGCAGTACGCCACCGACCGTGCCAAAGCCAACTGCCCGACCGGAATCGACGCCATAGTGCGCCGCCACCTTGGCAAAACTGGAGGCAAAAAGCGGATACAGATAGCCGCGAAACACGGTTTCTTCCACCAGCGGAGCGACTAGCACCGCCATGGCCATCAACAAAAACGCCGCGTGCGGATCCTTGAATAACTGTTCGATGGGCGCGTTCTCGGCATCTTTTACGCGGGAACTGCCAACCGCCACAAGAATGGCCAGTCCGCCGCCCAGCAGCGGAAACATCCACGGCTTATAAATTCTTCCACTCGCGCTGACAATCAGCCTCTTCCAACCGACTGTGCTCCAGAACGGTGCGTCGCGCAGAACTCCCAGCGTGATGTATAAGAAAAACATTATCGCGCCGAAAATCAAAACTTGTGTGGTCACCAAAAAAGTGGCGTTGGCCGCCAGTTGCTGCACTTGTGCCAGCGGTTGGTGGCGATACTCCAATACGCAAATCGCTAGCAGCAACGGCAGGGCTTCCGCGCTCGCAAATCCCGAAAGCAAGAAAAACAGGAGGTGAACCCAGGACCACGAGATGCGCAAGTCATCGGGTAAGCGCAGCGAGTGGTAAGGCGGTGGTGCGGTTTCGGCGGAGTGCGCCGGATACGAAATGGGATCGACGGCAAATGCCGACGGCGCATCTGGCGGCGATCCAAACACCGGATCCGCGGCAACAGATTCTGCCGCCGCTTCGTGCGGCGGGTCCGGAACTGGGTTGCCCGGGAGCGGCGGAAACTCGTTGTTCGCGCGCTCCGTCATTTCGTGCGTCCCGCTTTTTGTGGCCAGCCCGCGCTGAGCGCGGCTGCCAGCAAGGGCATGAGCAATTCGTGATGGCCGGTGATGGCCCAGCCGCGGGAAGCTGTAGCTCCTTTACCTTTCAGCGGGGCCACCGGACGTTTCACCACATTTTGCAGCGGCCGGTAATGCTGGATGAAATCAAAGTTGGCCGTGGCGATGTGCGCCAGCGGAATTTTCTGATTGCGCACCACGGCCACAGCTTTCAGGAAAATTTCTGGCAGCATCACTGCGGATCCCCAGTTCAGGTACGCGCCGCCGCCGTCCATGGCCGCCACCATGGCGCAAAAGAGCCGAAAATCGTGGTGCGTGGAAAGGCCCAATGCCGCACCATCAGCCATCGGATGCATGTGCGGAATATCCGTGCCAATCGCGAGGTGCACGGTCACGGGAATTTTGCGTTTATACGCCTGTAACAAAATGCTCGCCTTGGCGTTTTCCGGCTCCAGTTTGCGGTCCGCAAGAAATTTTCCGGCGGCCTCACCGTAGCCAGTCGCGTGAAACGAAGCGCTAACCGCGATTTGATTCAAGAACAAGCCCGTTTCCGTGGCCATGCCGAAGTCGCCGGTTTTCAGGCTGGCGTCAACGTCTTCAGAGGTGCCGCCAGACAGCGCAATCTCGAAATCGTGCACCAGCGCCGCTCCATTCATGGCGATGCCGGAGACAAATCCGCGGCGCATCAAATCGCTGAGTACCGGACCGAGTCCGACCTTCACGACGTGGCCTCCCAGACCCCACAAAATTGCCTTGCCGCGGTGCCGAGCTTCGTGAATGGCAGCGGCGACGCCTCGCAAATCGTTTCCGGCAAGAATTGCTGGAAGGGAATCCAGGAATTTGCTCATTGAGCTGTTCGCGCCCAACGGCTTGGCAAAATCACGCACGCTGACTTTGCTCTTGCGCGAAGCCAGCGGGTAGGTGCGGATCGCTCCGAGCGTGATGGGCTGTATGGGATAGACACTCATGGTATGCAATTCACTCTATGAAGAAGTCGTCTGCCGCGCAAGGCGCAAGAAATCGAAAACAGCGGGCGCCCATCCCATGCGCCGCGAGAGATATTTCATTTGCCATTGCCATTTCCGGGCTTGCTTTCCGGCATGCCGGCCGCTCCGTTCGTGTGGTTGTTGTTCGCGTGACCAGTGTTACTGGCGTGGCCGTTCACATTCAGAACGCGCAGCAAAGCCTGTCCGGTGTAGGATTTTTTCGTTCGAGCAATTAGCTCCGGCGCCCCCTGCGCCACGATGCGTCCGCCGCCCTCACCGCCTTCCGGTCCAAGATCGATCACCCAATCGGCCTGCTTGATCACGTCGAGATGGTGCTCGATGATCAGCACGGTGTTCCCAAGCGAAACCAGGCGCTGCAATACATCGAGAAGTTTGCGAACATCGTCGAAGTGCAAACCCGTCGTGGGCTCATCGAGGATGTACAGCGTACGGCCCGTCTGGCGCTTCGAAAGCTCGCGCGCCAGCTTGATCCGTTGCGCTTCGCCGCCAGAAACCGTGGTCGCCGATTGCCCTAGCGTTAGGTACCCGAGCCCGACTTCCACCAGCGTGCTGAGCTTCTGCTGAATTTGCGGAATATTTTCCAGCAGCTTCAATGCATCCACCGCCTGCAAATTCAGCACGTCACTTATGGAGTGTCCTTTGTAGCGCACCGCTAGCGTTTCCGAGTTATAACGTTTCCCGCGGCACACTTCGCAGGTCACATAAACATCCGGCAGAAAATTCATCTCAATCCGCCGCAGGCCGTCGCCCTGGCACGCCTCGCAGCGTCCCCCCTTAACGTTGAAGCTGAAGCGCCCCGGTTTGTAACCGCGTTCCCGCGATTCCGGCAGCATAGAAAAAAGCTCGCGAATGGGCGCAAAAACTCCAGTGTACGTAGCGGGGTTCGACCGCGGCGTCCGCCCGATGGGCGCCTGATCGATCTCCACCACTTTGTCGATATTCTCGACTCCCAGAATTTCGCGATGCGTTGCCGGAGCTTCCGATGCGCGATAGAGCTTCTGTGCCAGCGCGCGATACAAAATATCGTTCACCAGCGTGGATTTACCGGAGCCGGAAACTCCCGTGACCACGGTCAGCAATCCCAGCGGCAAGGTGATGTCCACGTCGCGCAAATTGTTCGCCGAAGCGCCAAGGATCTGGATGGATTTTCCGTTAGGGACGCGCCGCTTTTCCGGAACCGCGATGCGCGTGGTCCCGCTGAGATATTGCCCGGTAAGCGATTCCGCCGTCGCTGAAATCTGCTCCGGTTTGCCCTGCGCCACCAGATAGCCGCCCGCGTTTCCCGCACCTGGACCCAAATCGACCACGAAGTCCGCGCGGCGGATAGTGTCCTCGTCGTGCTCCACCACCAGCACGGTGTTGCCAAGATTGCGCAGTTTTTCCAGCGAACCCAGCAACCGGTCATTATCCCGCGCATGCAAACCAATTGACGGCTCGTCCAGCACGTACAGAACGCCGCGCAAACGCGAACCGATTTGTGTGGCCAGGCGAATGCGTTGCGCTTCGCCGCCCGATAGGGTGGCCGCCGAACGATCCAGGCTGAGGTAGCTCAAGCCCACAGCGAGAAGAAAATCCAGACGCTCGGCGACTTCCTCCAGCGGACGCCCCGCAATTTCCTTATGCCGTGCGCTCAGTTGCGCGATGATCTTGTCCACCGCTGCCCGCGCCGATTGCAGCGAAAGCGCCGTGAAATCCGCGATGGAATAGCCGCCCAGCTTGACCGCCAGCGATTCCGGGCGCAGGCGTTTGCCGTGGCACGCCGTGCACTGCGTGGCGGCCATGTATTGCGTCATCCACTCGCGGTAGGAATCGGAGCCGGACTCCGCAAAGTTCGTTTCGAGATATTGCAGGATGCCGTGAAAACGGAAATTCTTCGTCCCGCGGCCCGCCTTAGCCGTGCTGTCGGCGCCCGCTTTGCCGTTCGTCGGCGGATTTCCGTAAAGCAGCATGTTCTGCACCCGCGCGGGCAGCTTGTCGAACGGCGTCTCCAAGTTGAACTCGTGCGCGTACGCCGCCAATTCCAGTGTGCGCTTCAGCGTGGGGCTGCTCCCACCCGGTCCCAGCCCGCCGTCGAAAAGCGGCCGGGTCCAGTCGGCAATCACCTTTTCCGGCGTGAACTCGTACTTCGATCCCAGGCCGTTGCACGCCGGACAAGCGCCGTACGGCGAATTGAAACTGAACGAACGCGGCTCCAACACCGGAACGGAAATGCCACAATCGGGACACGCCAGTTTTTCCGAAAAAACGTGCTCGTTGCCGCCCACCACCGCTACGGTCACCAGCCCCGCGGCCAGTTTCAGCGCCGTGGTGATGGATTGCTCCAGTCGCGAAGCCACCCCTTGCTTCACCAGCAGGCGGTCCACCACCACTTCGATGCTGTGATTCTTGCGTTTGTCCAAAGCCGGAGGTGCATCCAGCGGATACAACTCGCCGTTGATGCGCACGCGCACGTAGCCGTCTTGCGCCAGCTTTTCCAGTTCCTTGCGATACGCGCCTTTTCTCCCGCGCACAATCGGCGCCAGGATCATGATGCGGTCATCCGGTTGGCACAGCTCCCCGTGCAGGATGGACTGCACGATCTGCTCCGCCGATTGCCGCGTGATGGCCTTGCCGCAATTCGGGCAATGGGGCACGCCGACGGACGCGTACACCACGCGCAAGTAATCGTAAATCTCCGTAATGGTACCCACCGTCGAGCGCGGCGAGCGCGTGGTGGTCTTCTGCTCGATGGCGATGGCCGGGGAAAGCCCTTCGATTACGTCCACTTCGGGACGTTCCATCTGATCGAGAAACTGCCGCGCATAGGCGGATAGCGACTCCACGTAGCGGCGCTGCCCTTCCGCATAAATGGTGTCGAAGGCCAGCGACGATTTGCCGGAACCCGAAAGTCCGGTAATGACCGTAAGGGTGTTGCGCGGAATCTCCACGCTGATATTTTTGAGGTTGTGCTGCCGCGCCCCGCGCACCACCAGTTTCGTCAGGCCCATGAGTCCCTTGCGCCCCTCCACAGGAGCGTCTGGCGCACAGTAGAGATAGTGCGGCCAGAATAACTTTTAACATTAGCAGGTTGCGTTTCATGCGGTCAATCATCGCGCGGAGTGAGCGTTGCAGGCCCCTTTTTTCCATCCTCTAGCTATAAGCCGTAACCGCGCCCGACGATTAGTATTGTTGCCTCTCGCTTCCCGGATGCTTTGACTATACTTCTCTCGTTCAGGGACTTGGGAGGATTCGCATGCCAATCGTTGCGCCTGCGGCCGAGTGGGATACGCTGATCCAAAGACTGAAACGCGAAGTGCCCGAAGCCTTCGCTTCCGATGGCCGCATTCTGAACCTCATCGAGGGCGAGTGGCGCGAGCCCGGTTTCGGCCGCCATTATGAGTCTGCCGTGGACGGCCGCAGCCTGGGCCGCATTCCCATGATCGACCTGGAAACAGCGCGCAGCGCCGTTAAGTTTGCAAAATCGGAGTCTATGAACTGGGCAAGTGTAGACCTCGATGAACGCCGCCGCCGCGTTGCGGAGTGCATCGGCAAATTGCGCGAACAGCGGGAGTTGATTGCTCTGCTGCTCATCTGGGAGATCGGCAAGCCCTACGCGCAGGCTTTGACCGACATCGACCGCTGCCTGAGTGGTGTCGAGTGGTACATCGAAAACATCGAAGGCCTGCTTGGCAGGCGCACCCCGCTCGGCCTAATCTCCAACATTGCCTCGTGGAATTACCCGATGTCCGTGCTGATGCATGCCGTTCTGGTGCAGCTGCTGGCGGGCAACGCGGTAATTTCCAAAACGCCCACGGATGGCAGCTTATTCGCGCTGTCGCTCGCGCACGCCATCGCGCGACGTTGCGGCCTGCCCGTCTCGCTGGTAAGCGGCTCCGGCGGCCAGCTCAGCGACGCCTTGGTACGCAACGAATCGGTGGATTGCCTGGCGTTCGTCGGCGGCAAGACCAACGGCGGCGTCATCGCCTCCACGCTGTACGACGAAAACAAGCGCTACATTTTGGAGATGGAAGGCATCAACGCCTACGGCGTCTGGAAATTTTCCGATTGGGCCAATCTGGCGCGGCAAATGCGCAAAGGTTTCGACTACGGCAAGCAGCGCTGCACTGCCTATGTCCGTTACGTGGTCCAGCGCGAACTCTTCCCGCAATTCCTGGAAATGTATCTGCCAGTATTGCGCTCCCTGCGCTTTGGCAATCCTGTGATGGTGGAGTCAGAGAGCGATTCCTTGCCCAAACTTGATTTTGGCCCGCTCATCAACAGCAAGAAAGTGGAAGAACTCCGCGTCCTCTACACCGAGGCGCTGGGCAAGGGCGCCATCAGTTTGTACGAGGCCCAGGTGCCGGAGAGCATGATCTTCCCCAATCAGGACACTTCCGCATACGTAGGCCCTGCGGCGCTGCTGAATATCCCCAAAAATTCTAAGCTCTATCACAACGAGCCTTTCGGCCCCGTCGACACCATCGTGGTGGTCGACCATCTCGAGGAACTCATCACGGAGATGAACGTGTCCAATGGTTCGCTGGTTTCTTCCATCGCCTGCGATGAACCGAAGATCGCGCGCAGCGTCGCCGAACAGTTACGCGGTTTCAAGGTCGGCGTTAACACCATGCGCTCGCGGGGCGACCGCGAAGAAGTCTTTGGCGGCATCGGCCAATCCTGGAAAGGCTGCTTCGTCGGCGGCAAATATCTGGTGCAATCCGTCACCCAAGGCGCAGCAGGAGAGAAACTCCACGGCCACTTCCCCGATTACACCCTGCTCCCCGAAGAAAACTCGATGAGGTCATTAGCGACAGCCACAGCCACGAAATAGGTTCTGTAGCGGCCGGGCTTCAGTCCCGGCGCTTTTGCGCGCCACGCCGCAGGCAATTTTCGCTAAAGTAGAAAATTCTAGCGTTCGTCGCGACGTGGCCAATCCGCCCCTTCGCGCAAGGCAAAACTAACAATGAACCGGGCACTGATCGTTGTGGACGTCCAGCGGGACTTTTGCGAAGGCGGAGCCTTGGCAGCGGCAGATACACTGACCTTATTGGAGCCGTTGCGCGCGTTTATTGCCGCCGCCCGCGAATCCGGTGTCAAAATTGCTTTCACCCAGGATTGGCATCCGCCAAATCACAGCTCGTTCCAAACCGAAGGCGGTCCGTGGCCGGTGCATTGCGTAGCCGCGTCACCGGGGGCCGAACTAATGCCACCGTTGGCGGCCGAGGCGGGCGACTTGCTGATTCACAAAGGCGTGACGGTCGAGGGCGCGGGGTATTCCGGCTTTGAAGGCACCGGCCTCAGCGACCAACTCAACGCCCTCGGCGTGCGGGACGTTGCAGTCTGCGGAGTCGCCACCGAATATTGCGTGCGTGCCACCGCCATCGACGCAGCCGCAGCCGGATTCCACGTGGCGGTCCTTACGGATTTGGTTCGCCCGGTCCAACCAGCCGCGGTCGACGGCGCGATTCGGGAAATGGCAGCGCTTGGCGTCACGGCGATCTCCGCGGCGGAGTGGTTGACTAGAAAAATTTCCGAAGCAAAGTAAAAAATCAACGTTGTCGCTTCACGGAATCTGGACGGCACGGTCATAACCGGTGAGTTCCAGGTAGCCGACGCCCGCCAGTGTTTGCGTGCCGCGGCTCCCGCTCAAGCTAATCGCGCCCTCCCAGTAGTTTGGTGCCAGCTTGGATTGGCCCGTCAACTCCTGCGAAGGCAGCGCAGCTTTTGCTTCGAGCGCTATGCCCAGTTTCCCAATCTCGATCTTCCAAGCAATTGGATAGGTAGCTTTGGTTGCCGGACTCGTCCAGGTTTCGCCCATGGGCTCCAGCTTGAAGTCACTCGCCAGCAGATGCGTCGTGCGCCCCTGCGCGTCGACGTATGTCCCGGAGGAAAACGGGTCCACCGCACCATTTTTCCGGCGGAACTGGTACAGCATCAACTCCGTGTGGTCGGTGAGCTGAATGCTCAGCCAGTTCCAGCCGAGTTGCTCCGCCTCCATCTGCGTCGTAAAAAACTCGTGGTCCATCCAAGTGAGTCCGTTTACTTCGTAAGACTTTCCGTTCAGTTTGATCTCGCCCTTGGTCGCGATGCGTGTCAGCGAAAAATAGTGCGACGCGTGACCCGCCCCGGCGGATTTTTGACTGATGCCATTGTCCCCGTGAATTACCTGGGGTTTTTCCGGATGCAGACTCAGATGCAGCGCAAACTCCGCAGCGATCGCCTGCAACTCTTGATCCTCTCCCATCCATTTCACGTTCCAGTTTCCGTTCCAAACCTTCTGCTCCGCCTCGCTGACGCCCGCAACTCCAGGTCCACGGCGATTCAACCGCTCCGTATGATAAAACTTGCCGCCAGCTAAGTCGCTCAGCGCCAGGTGCGCCAGATAGATATCTTGCACGTCCCAGGCCTTGTCCTTTGCGGCATCGCGATCCACAGCCTGCCGGAAAAAAGTCAGCTCAAAGCCAAAACGATGGCCATCCGCAGCGGTTACATTTCCTGTGTAATACCACCATTCCGTCTGATATTCAGGATGATTGAAATAGTCGCGCGGAAATTGGTACTGATACCCTGCTTTAGCGGCTTGATAAGCTTCCTGCGCGCTCGAGCCCAAAGAAAAAAGCAACGCCACAAGGCAAATCCCTGCTGCCCGATGGCGGCGCGATTCTGGCCGCACACGCCTCGCGGCTGAGCGCCCCCTATTCATCGTGCACGACCTCCAGCGGGTTCAGCCGTACCGCCACCCGCGCCGGATAGAGTCCCGCGATCAGCGTCGCCACATACACGCCCGTCAGCGTTCCCAGGGAAATCACCACAGGCCAGTGAAAACGAATAGTCCACCCAAAAGACTGCTTGTTAATCACAAAAATCAGCACCAGCGACATGGCGAATCCCAAAATCACCCCCGCCACGTTGGCCAGCAAACCAAGCAGCCCAGCCTCCACAAGAATGAGCTTCCGGATTTGTCCCGTTGAGCATCCCAAAAAACACAGCAGTCCCAGTTCGCGCCGCCGATCAATCACCAGCGCCAGCAGCGCGCCAGCCACACCCATCACCGCCACGATGATGGCCACGGCCTCCAGCGCATACGTGATCGCAAACGTGCGGTCGAAAATCCGAATCGCTTCGCCGCGCAAATCACGATTGGAAAAAATCAGGATGCGATGCCCCGCGGCAGCCTGCTCGATTTCGCCGCGCACCGCGGCAACCGTAAACCCCGGCGAAACATACACGGCCAAGTTCGATGGCGTCTGATCCGGCAGATATTTCAACATGGTCTCGCGGTCCATGATGATGTTGCCGCGTTCGCTGGAGTAATCGTAATAAACGTCCACAATCCGAAACGCCGCCCGCGCGCTTCCCAGCGACAGCTGCAAAGTGTCCCCGCTCTTTACGTGATGCTTGTACGTAAACGGTTCGCTGACCACCACGGTATTGGCCCCGTGAAGATCCGCCAGTACCTGCTCCGTTGGCCGCCCAGAAAAAAAATCGGACTTTTTGTAATTGCGCAAAATTTGCAAATCTGCCGAGGCCAGCGTCGCAGGCATCCCGTTGTAAGCAATTTCGTAGGCCCGCAAACGGTCCACAGCGGCCACTCCCGGCAATTTTGCAATCGCATCGGCAAGCTCCAGCGAAATCGTCGGATGCCGGTCCGCCGCAGGGTCTCCGGCTGGACGAATATACAAATCTGCTGGCAGTTGATCGCCCATCCACAAGAGCACCGTCTGCCGGAAGCTGCCCACCATAATTCCCACCGAAGTCATCATCGCAATCGCTGTAGACAGTGCCCCAACCAACACCGACGTCCGCCGCAACGAAGCCCGCAAGCTGCGCGACGCCAACAACCCCTCCACCCCGAAGGTGCGCTTCAATAGGGAAGACATCGCCATGCTAACGCCGTCCACAAACGCGGGAATCGCCAGCGCCGAAGCCGCTATCAACAACAACGCCGACAAATACCCAAACAGCGGCTTGCCGCTAATCGCCGGAGCACGCGAAGCCCCCGCAGCCGCAGTCGCCAACGCCACTGCAATCGCCAAATCGCGAAACTTGTGCACGCGCACGTCATATTCACGCCGCCCGCGCGCCATCGCTTCCACCGGAGAAACTTGTGAAGCTTCGCGCGCCGGAGCGTATGCCGAAGCCACCGCCACGCCAATGCCAATCGCCAGAGCCAGCGCCACGGAAGCCGCACTCAACTCAATCGGCCCCGGCCGACTACTGACATACAGCGCGTCCACGGTAATGGCCATCAGCTTCACGGCGCCGGACGCCATCACCCGCCCCAGTGGCAGCCCCAGCAGCGCGCCAATCATTCCAAGAGTTGCCGCCTCCCCGATGAACGCCGCCAGCACCGCATTTCGGCTCGCCCCCAGCGCACGCACAATCCCGATCTCCGCCCGCCGCCGCACCACCGAAACCGAAATCGTGTTGTAAATCAGAAACGCGCCCACCACCAGCGAGATGTAGCTTAGCAGCCGCAAATTCCAGCGAAACGCTGCCAGCATGCGCCGATTTTCATTCGTGCCCGTTCCCTGCGGCCGCACTTCCAGCCCCGCCGGCAGCGCCGCGCTAAAGCGTTGCTGCCAAGTCTCAATCGAAACATCATTAGGAACTTTGATCAGCACGCGGTCCACGCGCCCAAATCGCGTCAACGCCCGTTGCGCTCCCGCAATATCCATAACGATCGCCGACTCGTTCCCGCTCGCATCGGAATACACTCCACGCACGGTGTACGTTCTGATCTGATCGTTAATCAGCAGCGGCAGCGCTTCGCCCGTCTTGCGGCCAAGGCTCGAGCTCACCCACACACTGTCCGCACGTTCAAGATCCCGCAGCGCCTCTTGCCCATCCTCCGTTCCATCGGTGCGCAAGCTCGGGCCAGAGTCTGCTCCCGCGAACCTGCTGCCTTCGGCAATCAAGTCTAGCCCGATCAGTGGCAGCGTCTGCTTCGTCCCCGGCAGCACCGCATAGTCTTCCACCCGCGGCGAAATGCGCAACGCAAACGGCAGTTGCGCCAGTGTGCCAACGGTCGCGTCCGGCACTCCCCCCGCAGCTACCACCTCCAGATCGTTGGTCCCCGCCAGCGTTTCCATCGACGAGCGAAACGATCCCGTCGCCGCCCCTCCCGCCATCTCAATCGCCAGCACCACCGCCACGCCCAGCGCGATGGCCAACACCGTCAACGCCGTGCGCACTGGCTCACGAAACAACGGGCGCACTAATAAGCGGTAAAAGAGGATCAGGCGGGACATTTCAGCGCCTTACGATTTCTTCGATTTTTCCATCGCGCATCCGCACCACCACATCGGCCAGCGCCGCGGCTTCCAGGCTGTGCGTGGCCATCACCGTCGCGGTGTTTTGCTCGCGCGTAAGCCGCTGCAACAAAGTCAAAATCAAGTTGCCCGTCGCGCTATCCAGATTTCCCGTGGGCTCGTCCGCCAGCAAAATCTGCGGCCGGTGAATCAGCGCGCGCGCAATCGCCACCCGCTGCATCTGCCCGCCGGAAAGCTGGTGCGGAAAACGCTCGCCCAGTCCTTCCAGCTCCACAGTAGCCAAACGCTCGCGCGCCGCCTCGCGCGCCCCGGATTTGCCGCTCAGCAGCAACGGCAGCTCCACGTTCTCGAATACCGTCAGCGTGTGCAGCAATTGAAAGGACTGAAAAATAAATCCGACTTTGTCGCGCCGCAGCGCCGTCAGTTCCGCATCGCTGAGCGCCGACGTGCCCACGCCTGCCAGCAGCACCTTGCCGGATGTCGGAAAATCCATCGCCCCCGCCAGATTCAGCAGCGTGGACTTCCCGCACCCGCTCCGTCCCACCAGCGCCACGAACTCCCCTGCTGCAATCTCCAGCGATACTTCGTCCAGCGCGCGAACGGCTTGCCCGTCGCTCCGGTATTCCTTGCTAACGCTCTGCAGAGAAAGAAGTGACATGGGATGGGCGCGCGAGCCGCCCTCAAGATGCGACGGTGATTCTCCAGAAACGAAAATACTCAGCGCGCAAGATGCCCAAGCGCGGACTCAATCGCCGCGGTAACTTGCGGCGCATCGGGCGTAACGTCCGACTCGAAGCGCGCCAGGATGCGCCCGTCGGCCCCCACCAGAAATTTTGTAAAATTCCACTGAATATCGCCGCCGGTTTGCGGATGCGCCGTCTTGTCCGTCAGAAATTGATACAGCGGCGCCTGGTCGCTGCCCTTCACGCTGATCTTGGCCATCATCGGAAACGTAACGTGGTACTTCGTCGAACAAAACGTCTTGATTTCTGAGTTTGAGCCCGGCTCCTGCGACCCAAAATTATTTGCCGGAACGCCTACGATCACCAGGCCGCGCTCCTTGTATTTCTCGTACACCGCTTCCAGCGCCGCATATTGCGGTGTGAACCCGCAGCGGCTGGCCACGTTCACCAGCAAAACCACCTTGCCCTTGTAGGCCGCCAACGGCGCAGGCTGGCCATCGATCGAATTCAGCGTGAAATCGTAAACCGTCTTATCCGCAGCCATCACGCTCGCGGCCCCAAACAACAGCAAACAGCAAAGCAGTTTGATCATCTCTATCCCTCGCACACACAAATCCTCGATCCCCACCATTCGCTATTGTAGCGGCATTACCCGTGCCGCAGCAGCATTGCTTTGCCCGCGCAAGCCGCCACTTAATCCTCAGGCAAAGCCCGGCAGATGGTTTCACTGCCCTGAAAACGCCGCTATCCATGCCCTGCCCTGTGTCGGGCAGTCCGTTATTGAGCCTTGCGATAGCCTGTTATACACTGCGCCGGGCCGTTTTTTCGTTCGCGCGGCGGCGAGTTGGGGGACAACTCCTCGTCGGAAGGCGAAAGACATTCGGCGCGTTCGGTAATCAAAGCCCGCGATTTTGTGACCGGCTCCGTTTGCGCCGGTAGCTGCTCAGGAGACACGGATGCTGCTTGCATCGTCGGTGGCCGTCACGCACCGCATTTTGGCCCCGGCCGACATCGCCATTATCGCGGTTTATTTCCTCATTATCTTTGGCATCGGGTTTTACTTCGCGAAAAAGGGCCGCAGCTCCGAAGAATACTTTCTCGCCGGCCGCAACATCGGATGGTTCGCCATCGGCGCTTCCCTGTTCGTCTCCAATATCTCCACCGAACATTTCATCGGCCTGGCCGGCTCGGGCGCTTCCTCCGGACTGGCAGCGGGAAACTTCGAGTGGGAAGCCTGCCTCATGCTGCTCCTCCTCGGTTGGGTTTTCGTGCCGTTTTACCTGCGCTCCAACGTTTTCACCATGCCCGAATTCCTCGAGCGCCGTTTCAATCGCAACTGCGCCAACTATCTCGCCACCATTTCGGTAATCGCCTACATCTTCACCAAAATTTCCGTCCACCTCTATGCCGCCGCCATCGTTCTCCAGCGCGTGGTCTCCTGGAACCAGTGGACCGTCGCCATCGTCTTGCTCCTTGCCACCGGCGTCTACACCATCGCCGGTGGCTTGGCCGCGGTCATCTACACCGACTTGGTACAGACCATCATTTTGCTGCTCGGCGCCACGGCCCTCACCTTTATCGGCTTGGACAAAATTGGCGGCTTCGCTGGGCTGCGCGCGGTAATCCCCGATAGCTACTTCCACATGTTCCGGCCGGCCACCGACAGCGAGTTTCCCTGGCCAGGAATCGTTTTCGGCGCACCCATTCTCGGCCTCTGGTATTGGTGCACCGACCAGGTGATCGTGCAGCGCGTGCTCTCCGCGCGTGATGAGGCACACGCCAAAGCCGGCACAATTTTCGCGGGATTCTTAAAAGTCTTGCCTGTGTTCCTGCTGGTGGTCCCGGGACTCATCGCTTTCGCGCTGTATCCCGAATTGTTCACCAAAGTCGGCGGCCAGGTCACCAACGGCAACATCGCTTTCCCGTCGCTCATCGTCAACCTGCTCCCCACCGGCGTCGTCGGGCTCATGATCGCCGCGCTCTTAGCCGCCCTCATGGGCGCCATGAGCTCCGTTTTCAATTCCGCCTCCACCATGGTCACGCTGGATTTTTACAAAAAAATCCGCCCGGCGGCCACCGAAGCCCAACTCGTCCTTTTCGGCCGCATCGCTACTGGCGGAATGGTGGTCCTCGGCCTGTTGTGGGTGCCCTTCATTGACCGCTTGAGCACCCAACTGTGGATTTATTTGCAGAGCGTGCAGGCTTACATCAGCCCGCCCATCGCCGTCTGTTTTGTCTTTGGCATTTTGTGGCCGCGCATGAATGGCCAGGGTGCCATCAGTTCCCTGCTGGTCGGCTTTGCGCTCGGCACTGTCCGTTTCGTCATGGAGGTTCTGGACAAAACCGCGCATTACACTTCGCCTGCAATCCGCTTGCTGGTGGATGTCAACTTTCTTCACTACGCCATCTTCATGTTCATCGTCTGCACCCTGGTGCTCATCGTCGTGAGCTTTATGTTTCCTGCCCCGGACCGCAAGAAACTCGCCGGCCTCACCTTCGCCACCGTCGACGAAAAAATGGAAACCATCTCTTTGGATTCCCCGCACTTGAAGCGGGAGACCGCGCTCGAACGCAAGGTCAACATCGCTTTCTCGCTTTTGTTGATCGCCACCATCACCGTCTTGTGGATTCATTTCCGCTAGCCTGGATCGCCCATGAGTGAGACGCCGGCCTTTACGCTAAAACCCAATGTAACGCGCGACCAAGCCATCCGTGCGTTTTCCGATGGCGCTGCGGCGCGTCTCTGGCGAATGCGCGCTGGAGCGTTGCGCCGCGTCGCCGAAGCGTACGTCCCCTACTGGGGCTACCGCGTGCAATACAACATGGCCGGCGCAGTGCACACGCGTTTCTTTGCGCTCGACGCCGTCAGCGGCTCGCTGGATCTGTTTGAATTTCCTTCATTGCCGCAAGGCCCGCAACTCGTCGCGGTCCAGACCCGCAACCGCCTCGCTGCCGCCTTAACGCAGGATCGCGCGGAAGGGTTGCTGCGCGAGAAAGTCTTGCGCGTGATTTTTCTCCAGGGCTTCTTCAAATTGCGCGGCGGTAAGATTGACGTGGTGCGTGAAGCCCAGGAATTTCACATCCCATACTGGCTCGGCTTCTACGGGGATGCGAACTCGGCGCGCTGCCGCGTCCTGGACGCCGTCCGCCGCCGCGTGGAAGGCGCCAAAGCCACCGTCTTTTTCGAACAATGGCTCGTTGCCTAGCCAGCGCAGACCGCTCGCCCTTGTAGGGGCGTAGCATGCTACGCCCCGGCTTGGCAGGATGTACGCAATCGCCGTTGCCCCCAGGCCGGGAGGGTCGACCATGCAAAGAGTCTTGCACCGTTACGTTGCGCGCGTGACAATGATTTTCGCGCTGTTCCTCTTGCTCTCCGTCAGCGCCGCAGCCCAAGGCTGGCAGCATGTCGGCAATGTACAAAAGGTAGAAAGGCTTCCCGACGGCGTGGAACTCACCGCCGGCGCCGCCCGCGTGCGCATCACCGCCGTAAATGACGCCACCTTCCGCGTCCGCGTGGCTCCCAATGGAACTTTCCCTCTGGATTTTTCCTGGGCGGTCATTGCGGCCCCAGAGCCGCCCGCCGTCACGGTTGAGGATGGCAAAGCCGAAGTGCGCGTCACTGCAGGTAGCGGCCTCGCGGTAATCAACAAGTCCCCGCTACTCGTGCGCTTCACCGATCTCCAGGGAAACGTTTTGCTCGCGGATGAGCCCACCTTGCCCGTGGCTTGGGACAGCGAGCGCATCCGCACCTGGAAGCACATGCCCGCCGACGAAAGCTATTATGGTCTCGGCGATAAGGCCGGTCCCATGAACCGCCGCAACCGCAGCTTCACCATGTGGAACACCGATGAGTTCGGCTGGCAGGAATCCTCCGACCCGCTTTACAAAACCATCCCGTTTTTTATCGGATTGCGCGCTGGAAAGGCCTACGGAGTTTTTTTCGACAACACCTGGCGCAGCAGTTTTGATTTTGGCAAGGAGTCCCCGGACTATTTTTCGTTTGGCGCCGAAGGCGGCGAGCTGAACTATTATTTTTTCGCCGGGCCGGATCCCAAGAAGATTATTTCGGAGTATACCGGGCTGGTGGGGCGTTCGCCGCTGCCGCCGCTGTGGTCCCTGGGCTATCAGCAATGCCGCTACAGCTACTATCCCGAAGCACGCGCCCGGGAAATTGTCGCCACCATGCGCAGCAAGAAAATTCCCCTCGATACCATTTACTTCGACATTGACTACCAACAGGGCTACGCGCCCTTCATCGTGAACCGTGAGTATTTCCCGCATTTCAAAAAAATGATCGCCGATTTCCGCAGTGTGGGCGTGCACACCATTTTGATCACCGATCTGCACATCAAAAACGATCCTGGCCATGGCTACGCGCCCTACGATTCCGGAACCGCCAGCGATGTCTTCGTCCACAACGCCGACGGTAGCGTCTTTTCGGGCGCGGTGTGGCCCGGGCAAAGCGTCTTTCCCGATTTCACCCTAACCCGCGTGCGCGATTGGTGGGGCGGACTCTATGCCGATTTTGTCCACATGGGCGCGGCTGGTTTCTGGAATGATATGAATGAGCCTTCGGTCTTCGAACGCGCCGATAAAACCATGCCGCTCACTGTGATGCATCGTTTGGACGATGGCAGCAAGCTTGACCATCGCGCCATCCACAACGTCTTTGGCATGGAAAACGTGCGCGCCACTTACGATGGCTTGCGCAAGCTGCAAGGCGACGAGCGACCCTTCGTCCTGACGCGCGCGGCATACTCTGGCGCGCAGCGCTACGCCGCTTCCTGGACCGGCGACAACAGCAGCACCTGGAACCATTTGCAGATGAGCACGCCGATGCTGCTCAGCATGGGCATCTCCGGATTCCCGATGATCGGCGACGACATCGGCGGTTTTGCTGGCTCTCCGCCTGCCGATTTGCTTACCCGCTGGTTCGAAGTCGGCGCCTTCAATCCCATCTACCGCGATCACACCGCCAAAGATACCGCCGACCAGGAACCTTGGGTCAGCGGCCCGGAACACGAAGCCATTCGCCGCCATTACATCGAATTGCGCTACAAGCTTTTGCCGTATCTCTACACTGGAATCGAAGAAGCCTCGCGCACGGGCATTCCATTCATGCGCCCTTTGTTCCTAGAGTATCCACAGGAAACCAAATTCTACGGCGACAATCGCGACTTTCTGTTTGGCCGCGATTTCTTCGTCGCTCCGATCGTGACCGAGATGACCGACGCGGAGAATGTGCAGCTTCCTCCCGGCGCTTGGTACGACTTTTGGACCGGCGAAAAACGTTGGAGCGCCACGGCGCTGCGCTTGCATCCCAGGCTCGAGGAGTTGCCGCTGTTCGTGCGTGCAGGCGCGATGGTTCCCATGCAGCCGCTGGTGCAAAGCACTCAGGAGACCCCGTCCGGGCCGCTGCAACTGCGCGTTTATCCCGGAGACGATTGCCGCGGATCTCTGTATCAGGATGACGGCCACACTTTCGCCTACCAGCGCGGCGAATTCTTGCGCGTACATTACACTTGCCAGCTCTCCGCCGGCGGAGTGAGCATCACCAGCGCGGTCGAAAAAAGCACCTTCCAGCCATGGTGGACCGCCGAGACCATAGCCGTCTACGGTGCCCCATCCGCGCCGAAGCATCTAACTATCGACTCCCAGCCAATATCCATCACCGAAACCCACTACGACGCCACCACCCACTCCGTAACCTTCACCATCTCCGGCCCACCCCACCCCTGGACCGCCCTACTCACCTACTAATCAACTAACCCATCGCATCGGCGAACTAATCCGCATACGTTCGGGCTCTCTGCGTTTTCTGCTACCCATCTTTCTCTGCGGTTCACCTCAGCGTTCCACGCGCCCTCTGCGTCTCTGCGTTATCCTTCGTCTTGATCGCTTACCTGACCCCCATGCTCCCCGCCATCCCCTGACCCGCTCTTCAATACATATTAAAAACCGTGATCGATTCTGCCGGCAGCGTTAGCCGCAACTCGTAGTGCATGATCTCGGCGCCGCCCTCGCCGAAAAGTAGCGCTGCGGCGGGAAGCCCCTGAAGCGGAGTGTCCTTTACGTTGATGTGCAGAGTGCGCGGTGCAGCGTCGTCGTTAAAGGCCACTAGCAGATGCTCCTCTTCCGTTTCGCGCAGAAAAACATACGCGGTCCGATCGGAGAAGACGTGCCAGAGGCGGCCCGTTTGCAGCGCCACGTGTTCGTGCCGCAGCCGCAGCAGCGTTTGCACGTAAGCAAACATCTCCTGCTGCCGCGGCGTGCGGCCCGATGCTGTAAACGCATTCTGGGTGTCGCCGATCCAGCCGCCTGGAAAGTCCCTGCGATTGTCCGGATCGCCGCCCCCCGGCAGGGCGATTTCATCGCCGTAGTACAGCTCCGGGATGCCGCGCAGCGTCAGCGCCAATCCATACGCCAATTTGAGCTTCGCGAGCGATTGGTATTCGCCGCTGGAAAAACGCGCCTGATCGTGATTGCCACAGAAAGTGATCAGATTTTCCGCGCGCGGATACAGCCCGTCCTGGCGCAGCACGTCCGCGATTTTCCCCGCGGGCGCGCCGTGCAGCAAGACCTCGCGAATCGCGAAGTTCAGCGGGAAATCGAAAACCGTGGTAAGCCCCGAGTCGATGCCATCCCATCGCCGCTGGCCGCCCACAAAGAATGATGTAACTTCGGGATCGGGATGATAGACCTCGCCAATGGTGGTCAGGTAGGGATAGATGCTGTGCAGGCCCCCATTCCAATTGGCCCAGAAGCGTTTTGGCACATACGGAAAAGTATCCACGCGCAAACCATCGAGGCCGGAAGACTCGCTCCACCAAATCGCATTCTGCAAAAGATACTGCGCAACCGCGGGATTTTCCGTATTCAAGTCCGGCAATACGCCGAAGAACCAGCCATCGGTGAGACTGCGGTTGAGCGCCGCCGGCGCGTGCGGATCCGTCAAAGTCTCAAAAAGATCGTTCGCCTTCGCCGCATCGATGGAGCGCCCGTAGAAAGAAGCATCCACTCCCGCGGAAGAATTCAGGTGCTGCTCCACGGTCCCGTGAAACCAATCCGGCAGCGGCGGATTCTTTACCCACGGATGCAGCGGACCGACATGGTTAGGCACGATGTCGAAAAAAATCTTCATCTTCTGCTGATGCGCAGCAGCGACAAGTTCGCGATAGTCGTCGAGCGTCCCGAGATGTGGCTCCACAGCGTAGAGATCCACAGCTCCGTAACCGTGGTAATCCTGTGCCGCGCCATTCTTTACAATCGGCGTGAGCCAAAGTGCCGCGACTCCTAGATCCTTTAGATAGGCAAGATGCTCGCGGATGCCGCGCAAATCGCCGCCATGGTATGCGCGCGGATTCGCACGATCTAGAGTTGTTGTGTGTTCTGACCGATTTTTTTCAGCAGCTTTGGAACTTGCGGCGCTGCTGTTGCCAGCATCACGATTCGCAGATTCCTGCGTTGTAGGCTCGTCGTTGGTGGGATCGCCGTCGGCGAAGCGGTCCGGCATGATCAAGTACATGGCGTCCTGCGGAGCCAGGCCCTGAAATTTTCCCAGCGTTGGCGAGCGCGTGGACAGCGGAAGCTCGAAGGTGGTTTCGCCGGTCCCGGTCTTGATCCGGCATACCGCCGTGCCGGAGCGCGCGTCGGGCGCGATTTTCAGCCAGATAAAAAGGTAGTCGCCGTCGGCGGTGGCCTGCGTGCGGGAGATGTGCAGGGTGTTCAGGTTGCAGGCCACATGCGTGGCTTCCAGGTTGTGGCCGTACAGGAGCAGCTGCAGGTCGGGCGTCAGGCCGATCCACCAGTTGGGCGGCTCGACCTTGGTGACTGCGGGAGCGGAAGGCGAGGCGGTTTGCGGCCGCGCTAGGCCGAGCGGCCCGGCAGATATCAATGCAGCCAGGCTAAGGAAGAGGGAGAGAAGTCGGGACATGGTGAACGCTCGTTCGTACTATAACTGATCCTCTGCGTCCTCTTTGCTCACAAGCGCGCGCCGCCGGAAGCCGTAGGAAAATATTCGGTACTAGTTTTTGGCGATATAACTACGGTTATAGAAATATTCTGTTCGCGATGTGTGTGCAGTGCCGGTAACCCTGCATTGCCGTCCGCGTCAGAATCCTCAGCCGAGCCTCCGCATCCGTCCGGATCGACTGCGAAAAATCTAGTAACTATATGGTTACTAAAATTCGCTCCTAAACCCCGCAGAATGAACACTTGCGTATCATACTGAGCGCAAGGGACTTTAACTTCCATCGGCTCAGTATGATACGAAATTAAACCCCCGTCCCTCCGCGCGACGGCACTCCAGCAGATTGGCCGCCATTCCGCCGCGCTAGTTCGATCTACGAAACACTAGGTAACCGAAAGCGTCGGGGACGTGAAAGTTGGGAATCGCAGTGTATGTGGGTCGCCAGGCCGAGTAGAAGCGAGGCTCCATGGGGCCTTCAACGCGGAAGAAGTTTACGCGCCAAGGGTTGGCAGGATCGAAAGGGGCAACGGCTGGGTCAACAAGCGACTTCATGGGAAGAGCCAGCTCGGCGATCCACGCGCTGGAGGGGTGGTCCACGGTGACGCGCCGGCGCAAAGCACTGCGAGGATTGATTTTAACGCCGGGGGCGATGTCCAGATCGATCCACATGCCATTGGGGCTAACTTCAAATTCCTTATAGCGAGAGGGTTCGGAGGGGTCGGGTTGGAGGAAGACTTCGGCGACGTCGCGGTCCCAGAGCTGGTCGCGGCGGCCGGAAGGTTCGGAGTCCGGGAAGACGGATATGGCGCGGAAGCGGGCGTGGAACTTGAGGAACAGAGTTTCGGGAGTCCAGAGGAGGCGGACTTCGGTTTCGCGTTGCGGGTCGGGGTTTTGCCCTCGCCAGTCGCAGTTGAAGCGGATTGGGTCGGCGCGCTGCCACGCCGTCGCGGAAGGAAAGCCCTCGGCGTCCAGGGCGCCTTGCAAAGGCGCGACAGTGGCCGTGGATGCCTGCTGTTCCAAAGGGGAATTAAGGGCCATCGCGTTAGTGATTTTGGCAGATTGCTGCGCGTCAGCAACAGGATTCAAGTGCCAGATGCTGAAATTCAGTGCGGCGGCGACCGTGACCCACAAGAGATATGGAACGAAGAGGAGTGCAGCGAGGCGATGCAGATTCCAGACGCTCAGCAAGAAGAATAGGATTAGCAACCAGAGCGCAGCGATGACCACGACACCAGCGGCAATGCGATGCCAGGTGAAGAAGACCGGCGACCAGAGAAAATTTAAGGCGAGTTGGGCGGCGAACAGGAGCAGCGCCACCGTGCGCGTAGCTGAGGAAGGGCGATTCCATATCAGCCAGCCAGCGACGGCCATGCAGGCGTAGAGGAAGGTCCACACGACGGGGAAAGCCCAATTCGGAGGCGCCCAAGCTGGTCTTGCGAGGGCTACGTACCAGGTGCGGATCGCGGGGCGGGTGAGCAGGGATGCCGTGGCGGCCACGCCGTAACAGAGGAGAAGGAAAACTAGCAGCGAGGGCCATTTTCCCGAAAGCATTTACCGTGCTCCTAAGGATGCGTGGCGACGCACTAGCATAGCGTTCCCGCTGAAACTTTGCTCCGGTATACGAGAAGAGCGGAGGAGTGAAAACTCCTCCGCTCTCATCTTCTTGCTGTTTTCCCGCAAAAGCGGCTCCCCATGGCACACCAAGGCAAGCAACAGGCTCCCACCCCAGAGCGCCGCCGCGCAGGACGCGATTTATTGTGGGAGGAGGACGGTGTCTATGACGTGGATGACTCCATTGGAGCACTCGATGTCGGCCTTGACGACGGTAGCGTTGTTGATCATGAGCGAGTCGCCGTGGGCCATGAGATTGAGCGATTCACCGTTAACGGTTTTGGCGGAGGAGAGTTTCATGGCGTCCTTGGCTTCGACTTTGCCGGAGACCACGTGGTACAGCAGGATGGCCTTGAGTTTTTCTTTGTTTTCGGGCTTCAGCAGGTTTTCGACGGTGCCGGCCGGGAGCTTGGCGAAGGCATCATCGGTGG
>Ga0209040_10000433_pt1 | contig 32276 bp, 24 predicted proteins | sample BogFormECP12_OM3_FD_188240 | JGI IMG/M metagenome (GOLD analysis project Ga0209040, IMG submission 188240) | Bog forest soil microbial communities from Calvert Island, British Columbia, Canada - ECP12_OM3 (SPAdes) (version 2) | ecosystem: Environmental > Aquatic > Freshwater > Wetlands > Bog ... | reverse complement strand
GAGGCCGGGCGCAAATACATCGCCGCCGCCTCGCACGTGCTGCACGGGAACCGCAAGACGGGGACGTGTGGCTGACGGAGCCGAAGGGTCGACGGGAGTACCGGTCCTCTCCCGCACGGTCACCATCTGCAACCGCCGCGGCCTGCACGCCAGGGCCGCGGCGAAGTTTGTCGCCCTGGCCGAACGCTTCTCCGCCGCCGTCGAGGTGATCAAGGACGACCAGGCGGTCGCCGCCCAGTCGATCATGGGCCTGATGATGCTTGGCGCCGGCAAGGGCAGCACCGTCGAGCTGCGCGGCGAGGGGTGGGACGCGAAGGAAGCGCTGGATGCGCTTGCGGCCCTCATCGAGGCCGGATTCAATGAGACCGACTAACGCGACCTAGTCGTTTGCAACCGAGGCGGAGCATGCCGGGCCCGACCGCGCCGCCTGCACCCCAGCACCACAGGATGCGCCGCAGCGGCGGCGCGAAGGCGAAGCCTGAGCAGCGCTTCCGCGGCGCGCCGGTCTCGCCCGGCGTGGCCATCGGCCCGGTATTCGGCACCCACGAGCCGCCCACCGAGGTCGTCCATCGCACGATCACGCCCGCCGAGGCCGGCGCCGAGCGCGAACGCCTGCGAGTCGCGATCGCCACCTCGATCAAACAACTGAACAAGCTGCGCGCGCGGCTGAGCGTCCTGCCGGAGGACAGTCAGGCCGAAATCGCGCCGTTGCTGGAGGCCTATCAGCGCATGCTCGGTCCGTCGCGGCTGGTGCGCGGGGCGGAGCGGCGCATCGCGCAGGACCATCTGGCCGCCGAGACGGCGATGCACGAGGAGGCGGACGCGGTCGCCGCGACGATCCTGGCTGCGGGCGACGGCAAGTCGCTATCGGCCGACGACCGCGCCTCGATGGCGCGGCGAGCGGAGGAGGTGCGCGAGATCGCGCGCCGGGTGGTGCGCAACCTCACGCGCACCCCGTTCCGCAGTTTTGCCGGTCTGCCTGCGGGCGCGGTGCTGGTATGCGAGTGGCTGCGCCCGTCGGACGCCGCCCTGCTCGACCCGACGCGGCTCGCTGGTGTGGCCACCGACGAGGGCGGCGAAGAAGGGCATACGGCGGTGATGCTGCGCGCCCTCGGGGTGCCCGCGGTCCTGGGCGCCGACGGGCTGAGCCACGCCATCGCCGAGGGCAACGAGGTCGTCGTGGACGGCTCGGCCGGCGTGGTGATCCTCAACCCGACGCCGCAGACGACGGCCGACGCGCGCCGCGCGGTGGCGGCCTTCGCGCGCGAGCGGCAGCGCTATGCGCGGATGCGCCGCCTGCCCGCCGAGACCACCGACGGCGAGCCGATCGAACTGCAGGCGAACCTGGAACTGCCGATCGAGCTGCCGCTGATCGCGCAGTCCGGCGCACACGGCATCGGCCTGCTGCGCACCGAATTCCTGTTCATGAACCGCGAGGACGTACCGGACGAAGCCACCCAGGCCGAGACGTATCGCACCATCGTCGAGGCGATGGGCGGCGATACGGTGACGATCCGCGTGCTCGACTGGGGCGGCGAGAAGGACATCGAGGCGCTGCAGGCGGCCGGCATCGTGCCCGAGATCGCCGACACCAACCCGGCGCTGGGGGCGCGCGGGATCCGCCTGCTGCTGCGCCAGCCCGGCCTGTTCGAGCAGCAACTGGCGGCCATTCTGCACGCCGCCGCCGACGGGCCGGTGCGCGTGCTGCTGCCGATGATCACTAACGTGGCCGAAGTGCGCACGGCGCGGGAGATCTACGAGCGGGTGGCTAAGCGCATGCGGCGGGCGCGCGAACGCCTGCCGGAGAAGCTGCCACCGCTCGGCGTGATGATCGAGACGCCGGGGGCGGCACTGAACGCCGACGTGCTGGCGCTGGAGGCGGATTTCTTCGCCATCGGCACCAACGACCTGACCGCCTACACGCTGGCAGTGGATCGCAGCGAGGCGGATCTCGCCGGGCTGTACGATCCGCGGCACCCGGCGGTGCTGCGGCTGGTGCAGTTCGCCACCGAAGCAGCGCTGCGGCTGCGCAAGCCGGTGTCGGTCTGCGGCGAGATGGCGGCCAATCCGCGCCTGACGCCGCTGCTGATCGGGCTCGGACTGCGCAGCTTCAGCATGAACGCGTCCGCCGTGCCGCGCGTGAAGCAGCGCGTGCGCGCCGTGTCGGTCGAGCACTGTGCGCGGCTGGCGCGCCGGGTCATGGAGCAGTCTGATGGATCGGCGATCCGCGCGCTGCTTGATGCTGCCGAAGACGCGTCCGCCTAACGAATCGCAATTGCCGCGATCGCGACGATCACTGCGCGATCGCGTTGACCAGCAATCGTTGCGCGGGCTCCAGACGGGTGGCGAGCGCGTCGGGCACCCCCGCCCGGCGCAGCATGGACGCGACGGGATGGAACGCGACGACCGTGCGTCCGTCGTCGCGCTGGCGCACCAACACGCGCAGCGGAAGATCGAGCGCCGCCTGCGGGACAGCGAGCATGACCGGCGTGCCGCCCTTGGCATGGCCGTAGATCAGCACGGTTGCGGGCGGCATGTTCAGGTCCGCGGCGCGCGCGCCAGCCGCATGATCGATGCTGGCAAACAGCATCATTCCTGCGTCGGCGATCGCCTTGGTCAGCCGCTCGATCGTCGTCGCGAAATCGGTCGGCGCGACGTGCTCTTCGATGTCGGACGGTGCTGGGTCGGACACGCGACATTTCCCCCTGCCAATGTGCCGATCCGGTGGACGCTAGCACGGCGATGACTGCCGGCACCGCCGGGCCGGCCGGAACGGCAGTGCTGGGAGGACGCGCCATCGACACATTCGCGTGTGCACGACCGGCCGCGACGGCTGCCTTGCCGGCCGCAAATTTGCGGCAGAGCCCGATTTTTAACTGGTCAACCGGCGGTAGTAGGTGCAGAAGTTAACGTAAGAGACCAAAGCCGGCAGGACCATGCCAGGGCTGGTCAAAACACGGGGCAGAGCCCGTGACATTCTCCTCCGACGAGCCGGTCTTGAGCCGATCACTCCAGTGAGGTGCGACATGCCGAAGTTCCTGATCAACGGAAACTGCACGGCAAGCGGGACGAGGGACGTACAAACGGACAAGGGTACAGGGCGCCAGAAGGCGGTCGCGTACGCCTGCCAGACGCTCGGTGGCAAGCTCGATGCACTATACTTCGGACGCGGCGACCAGGATGTCGTGGCGATCGTCGATATGCCCAGCGCAGGGCAGGTCCAGGCGCTGTGCCTTGCCATCGGACACGCCGGGATGAGCAAGACCAGAGCCGTCCCGCTGCTGACGGTGGCCGAGATGGATGGGCCGCTCGCCGAAAGCGTGACGTACCGGCCGCCGAGCGGCTGAGGCCTGACACCGGTCCAGCTGCGCCGTTGCGGAGCCGGACACTCGGTTTTCCGAACGAGGCGCCGCCCGCCCATGGACGGTGCTCGACTGGGGCGTGCGTGGTTGATACAGGTCAATGGACCGAGCGGACGACGAGTACATCCGCTTCCGGGCATGACAAGGGGTCACACCATGCCATCCTCCGCTACCGCGCACCTGCGTAGCCGCCTGACGGGACGCGCTCGGGGCCTCATGGGCTTCATGGGCTTCGCGCTCCTGTCGTCACTCGCCGCCTGCGGGGTGGCCGGGCCGGCCCCGGGACCGCAGAGTGCGGCCGGCATGACGCCGGTGGGGACGGTGCAGCTGACCGAGAACTTCGTCAGCGGCGTCGCGGCCGGCGCCGGCACGCTGAATTTCCAGGGTCAGAGCTATCCGTTCAAGCTGGCCGGGGCGATCGTCGGACCGGGCGCGGCCGTCGACCGCATCAAGGCGCAGGGCGAGGTGTACAACCTCAACCAGGTCAGCGATTTCGGCGGCGCCTATCGGCAATCGATGGGCCACCCGGGGATGGGAACGTCGCAACAGGCGGCAGATCTCTGGCTGGAGAACAACGCCAAGGTGGTGATGCACCTGACCGGCACGCAGCAGGGCGCGATCCTCAGCCTCGGGCGCGACGAGATCTTCATCCGGCTGAACCGGTAGAGGGGGCGCCGGTGCGCTGATCCGAAGCGCACCGGCTCCGTACGCCGTCGAACCGGACGGTCGCGAAGCGAGCCGCCCTACTCCGCCTCGCCGGCCGCCGGCATCTCCTCGTGGGTGAGGTGGTCGTCCGTGACCACCGGCGCCTTCTTGCCCTTCCGGCGCTCGTCGAACCGCTGCAGCACCGCGAAGAACGACGGCACGAACAGCACCGCGAGACAGGTCGAGGCCAGCATGCCGGTCGACACGCTGATGCCGAGCGACCGCCGCGCGTTGGCACCCGCGCCGGTTGCCAGCACCAGCGGCATGACGCCCAGGATGAAGGCGAACGACGTCATCAGAATCGGGCGGAAGCGGAGGCGCGACGCCTCGGTCGCCGCTTCCAGGATCGACTTGCCGTGCAGCACGCGCTCCTCGCGCGCCATCTCGACAATCAGGATGCCGTTCTTGGCCGACAGCGCGATCAGCAGCATCAGGCCGATCTGCGTATAAAGGTTGTTCGCCACCCCCAGCGCGCTGAGTGCGACCACCGGCCCGACCAGCGCCAGCGGCACCGCCGAGAGCACGGCGAGCGGCAGGATCCAGCTTTCGTACTGGCCGGCGAGGCACAGATACACGAGCAGGATGGACAGCGCGAAGACGACATAGAGCTGGTTGCCGGTAATCTTCTCCTGGTACGACATCGCCGTCCATTCGAAGGTGACGTCGGCCGGCAGCACGCGTTTGGCGATCTGCTCCATCGCGCTGAGCGACTGACCCGAGCTGTAGCCGCGCGCCGGGCCGCCGACGATCGTCGACGAGGCGTACAGGTTATAGAGCGTGATCAGCGGCGGGGCGACGACCGGCGAGATGTGCGCGACCGCGCTGATCGGCACCATCTGCCCGTCCGAGCTGCGCACGTACAGGTTCAGCAGATCCTCGGGGTGTAGGCGGAACTTCGAGTCCGCCTGAACATAGACCTGCAGCGACTGGCCGAACTTGTTGAACTGGTTGACGTAGGTGGAGCCGACGTAGTCGGTCAGCGTCGAGAAGATGTCGCCGACCGACACGCGCAGCGTCTCGGCGCGCGCGCGATCGACGGTGAGCGCGACATGCGGCGCGTTGGCCCGGAAGGTGGTGAGCACGTTGGCGATCGAGGGGTCCTGCTTCGCCTGCGCGACGATCTCCTCGGTCAGGTTGTTGAGCTTGTTGAACTCGAAACTGCCGCCGAGCAGCTCGAGCTGCATCTGGAAACCGCCGGCGTTGCCGATGCCCTGGATCGGCGGCGGCGGCAAGACGAAGGCCTGCCCGTCGGGCAGCGAACTCACCGCTTCCTGCACGCGTCGGTAGATCGACAGCAGGTCCTGCCCCGCTGCCTTGTCGCGCTCGGCGAACGGCTTGAGCATCACCCAGACGTTGCCTGCATTGGCGACGTCGGCGCTGTTGTCGAGCACCGAGATGCCGGCCAGCGCGATCACCTGCTGGACGCCGGGGATCGGCGTGACAGCCTTGCGCACGTCCTCGAGCGAGGCGGTGGTACGGCCGAGCGCCGCACCGTCCGGCAACTGCACGGGGACGAGCAGGTAGCCCTGGTCGTCGATCGGGATGAAGGCGGTGGGGATGCGCGTCAGGCCCCACATGCTGACCCCCGCGATCACCAGCGCCACGATCACCATCAGCCCGCTATGGCGTACCATGCGGCCGATGAAGGATGTATAGCCGCGCTCCATCGGGTCGTAGGCGCGGTTGAAGGCGCGGAAGAAGATGTTGCGCTTCTCCGGCGGCACTGGGACGCGCAGCCACTGCGCGCACTGGGTGGGTTTCAGCGTCGCCGCGTTCACCGCGCTGATCAGCGCGGTCGACGCGATCACGAGCGCGAACTGGGCGAACATCTGCCCGGTCAGGCCGGGCACGAAGGCGGCCGGCAGGAACACACTCATCAGCACCAGGGTGATGCCGATGATCGGCCCGAACAGCTCGGCCATGGCCTTGATGGCGGCGTCGTGGCCGGACATGCCCTGCTCGACGTATTTCGTCACGCCCTCGACGATGACGATCGCGTCGTCCACCACGATGCCGATAGCCAGCACGATGCCGAACAACGTCGAGAGGTTGACCGAGAAGCCGAGCGCCGCCATCGCGGCGAAAGCCCCGATGATGGTGACGGGCACCGTCGTTGCCGGCACCAACACCGCGCGGAAGTTCTGCAGGAATGCCAGGATGACGATCAGCACCAGGATGCCGGCCTCGTACAGCGTCGTATAGACCTCGTTGATCGACGCCTTGACGAACAGCGTGGTGTCGTAGGGGATCGAGTAGTGCAGCCCTTGCGGGAAGCGGGCCGCGAGCGTCGTCATCGCGTCGCCGATTTCCTTGCCGACCTGCAGCGAGTTGGAGTCGGGCGTCTGGTAGATGGCGATGCCGGCGGAGGGCTTGCCGTCGAGCTTGAAGTCCTGCGCGTAGGTCTGCGCGCCGAGCTCGACCCGCGCGACGTCGCGCACATAGACCAGCCGGCCGCCCTCGCGGGTCTGGTCCTTGACGATGATGTCGCCGAACTGGCTGGGGTCGTTCAGGCGGGACTGGATGTCGACGGTGTACTGGAACTCGGTATCGGCCGGCGCGGGCGGCATGCCGACCTGCCCGGCCGCGACGTTCTGACTCTGCTGCCGGATGGCGTTGACCACGTCGGACGGCTGCAGGCCGAAGGAGTAGAGCTTCTGCGGGTCCATCCAGACCCGCATGGAATAGGTGCCGGCGCCGAAGACCGTAACGCTGCCGACGCCGGGCAGACGCGCCAGCACCTGGGTCAGGTTGATGGTCGCGTAGTTTGTCATGTACAGGCTGTCGTACTGGCCTGTGGGCGAGTCCAGCGTGACGATCTGCAGGATCGCGGTGTTCTTCTTCTGCGTGCTTACGCCCTGCGCCTGCACCGCTATCGGCAGGGATGCGAGCGCGAGCTGCACGCGGTTCTGCACCAGCACCTGGTCGATGTTCGGGTCGGAGCCGATCTTGAACGTGACGGTCAGGCTGTAGGTGCCGTCGGAGGCGCTGGTGCTCTCCATATAGAGCATGCCGTCGACGCCGTTGACCTGGTTTTCGATCGGCAGGGCGACGGTGTTGATCACCGTCTGCGCGCTGGCGCCCGGATAGCGGGCGGTCACCGAAACCGTGGGTGGAACGACGTTGGGGTATTCGGAGATCGGCAGGCGGCCGAGGGAGACGACACCGAGCACGACGATGACGATCGCCAGCACATTGGCGAGGACCGGATGCTCGATGAAGAACTTCGACATCGGGTCCTAGCCGTCGCTGGCGGTCAGCTTGGGCGTCACCTTGGTCCCCGGCGCGGCGCGCCATAGCTCGCCGACAACCACCTGGTCATCCGGCTTGAGGCCGCTGGTGACCACCTGCATGTTGCCGAGCACTTGGCCGAGCTGCACGTAGCGCTGCTGGATCACGCCGTCGGCGGGGACGACCAGCACGTAGCGGCCTCCCTGGTCTTCCTGCAGCGCCCGCACCGGGATCAGCAGCGCGTTCGCCTCGGTACGCGCCATCGGCAGACGAATGTTGACGAACACGCCGGGCATCAGGGTGCGGTTGGGATTGGCCATGATGCCGCGCACCAGCAGCGTGCCGGTGGCCGGATCGATCTGCGGGGCGACGTATTCGATCGTGCCCTGATGCGGGAAGCCGGTCTCGTTGGAAAGCTCGGCGCCGATCTTAACCTGATGCAGCTGCTCCAGCGTCAGCCGCCGCTGATCGAGGTTGGCGCGGATCTGCAACGCCTGCTGCGTGCTGACATTGGCGACGACGTAGATCGGATCGAGCTGCGTGATCTCCGCCAGCGCCGCTTCCTGGCCGTTGCCCCCAACCACGTTGCCGACATCGATCAGGTGCTTGCCCATCTGGCCGTCAAACGGCGCGCGGACCTCGGTGTAACCCAGGTTGAGTTCCGCGATCGCGACCTGCGCCTCGGCCGCCTTGATGTTGGCCGCCGCGCTGGCGCGTTCGAAGGTCCAGTGGTCGACCTCGACCTGGGTCGCCGCTTCCTTCTTGAGCAGCGCGGTGTAGCGGATCACCTCGGTCGCGGCGTAGGTGAGCGCGGCGTGCTGCACTTCCAGCTGCGCCTGCGCCTGTTGCAGCTGCGCCTTGTACTGGTCCTGCTGGATCGTGAACAGCAGGTCGCCCTTGCGCACCAGCTGGCCGTCCTGGAAGTGGATCTGATCCAGGTAGCCGACGACGCGGGCGATCAGCTTGACCTGGTTCACCGCGGCGGCGTTGCCGGTGATCACCATCGTGTCGCCCACTGACTGCACTTTCGGCACCACCACCGGGATGGTCGGCGGCGTGGCCGCCGCCATGCGCATGACGGCCTCGGTGGGCGACTGCGCGGACGCTGCCGGATGCTGGCCGACACCGGGGATCGACAGCACCCCCGCGAGCACGATCGCGGCGCCGACCAAGACGCTCCCTTTCGCCACCGCCCGGTTCAGCGTCGGCATCGCGCCGGTGTCGTGGCGGCGTTTGAGGAGGCTTACCATTGCGGCGCTCGCACGGCGGGTCCGCGGTCGGCGGGGCCGGGCAGGCCTGGCGCGGCCGGTTGGGGTTTGCCGGACGGCGGCAGCAGGCTGCCCCAATCGGTGCGACTCCGCATTTCGTTACGAGTGGCGTCGTTCACGAAGTCGTCCCCTTGTCGTATCTGCCATCCGCCGCCAAGCGAGCGGTAGATGGTCGTGAGGCTGGTGGAGTAGCTGCCCTCGGCCGAGGCGAGATTGCTTTGCGCCTGATAGAGGTTCTGCTCCGCGGTCAGGACCGTTGTGAAGTCCCGCGTTCCGAGCAGGTACTGGTCCAGCGCGATGCGCAGCGCGCCGCTGGCCGCGGCGGTGCTGCGGCGCAACAGATCGACCTGCTGGCGGCCTTGCAGGTAGGCGGCCAGCCCGTTCTCCACTTCCTGCTGGGCCTTGAGGACCGTGTTCCTGTAGTCGATCAGCAGCGTCTGCAGCTTCGCGTCCTGCACGCGGACGTTGTTGGTGATCCGGCCGTAGTTCAGGATCGGCCAGCTGAACGACGGGCCGAAGGCGAAGGTGATGCCCTGCGCGCTGAACACCTCGTTGACGCGGTTGCTGCCGATGCTGGCGGCCGAGGTGCCGAACGCGCCGGTAATCCCGAAGGCCGGGAACAGGTCCGCCTTGGCGATGCCGATCTGCTCGCTCTGCGCGGCGGCGTTCAGCTCGGCGGCGCGCACGTCCGGACGTCGGCGGATCAGATCGGCCGGGATGCCGACGGCGACGTCCTTGGGCGGCACCGGAATGGACGGCGGTCCCGCGAGCAGTCCTTCGATCCCCTCCGGCGGCAGGCCGAGCAGCACGCGCAACGCGTTCTTGCCCTGCTCCAGTTGCGCGGTCAGCGCCGGGACCGTCGCCTCCGTCTGGGCGAGGACGTTTTCCGCCTGGTCGACGGCGAGCGCGGTCCCCGTGCCGCCGTGGAACTGGTCGTTCGCCAGTTGCAGCGCGCGCTTCTGCTTGACGATGTTCTCCTGCGCGATGACCAGCTGCTGCTGAAGGGTGCGGATGCCGATATAGGTCGTTGCGACATCGCCCAGCAGCGTGACCAGCACGTCGTCGTAGCTGGCGATCGAGGCCAGATAGGCGGCGTCCGCCGATTTGATCCCCCGCCGGAACTTGCCCCAGAAGTCCAGTTCCCAGGCGACCTGCGCGCCGAGCGAGCCGTGCCAGTAATTGCCGATCGTGCTCGACGACGAGACGCTCAGGTCGGCGGCGCTGGCTTGGTTGTAGCCCACGCCGCCGCGCAGCTGCTGGGTTTGCGGGTAGAACTCGCCGATCGCCACGCCGAGCTGCGCGCGCGCTTCCAGCACGCGCGTGCCCGCCGCCAGCAGCGTCAGGTTCTGATGGTAGGCGAGGTCGGTCAGGCGGTTGAGCGTCGGATCATTATAGACGGTCCACCAGTGCTCGTACTCCTGATGGCCCGTCCTGACCGACGGATTGCCCGACTCGAGCCACTGATTGGCGACCGGCGCCTTTGGCGTGGCAAAGTTCGGGCCGACCTCGCAGGCAGCGAGCGGCCCCAGCATCGTCACCGCAACGGCAAGCCGACCGACCAGCTTTCCGGGCTCAGTCCCGCGCAGACCCGCCACGGCCCGCCGCGTCATGCGACGTCCACGACGTGGCGGAACAGCTCATCCGGAGGCGCAGACGGACGTGATCGCATTGCCTGCTCGTGAGGAATAACAAGCGTGTGCCGCGCGTGCGCTCGTTTCACGCGCCGCAGAATAGACACGCGCGCGGCCTGATCCGGTCAAGGCCGGTATTTCCGCGTGTGAAATTTCGGCAGATGCAGGAGGGCGATCGATCAGCCCTGTGTCGAAGCGGCGACCCTCAGGCGGCGCGGCGTACGCCCAGGCGGGCGCCCGCCGCGTCAAACGCGCTCAGAACCAGCCCCGGGGCGCCGGCTCGATCGACACGGCCAACGCCTCGGTGATGACCGCGGTGACGGTGTCACCGACCTTCAGCGACGGCAGCTTCGCAATCCGCTCAGGGTCGGTCACGTCGATGGTGTAGATGCCGCCGCCCGACGGATCGACGATCTGCAGGCTGTGCGCCCCGAGGTTGATGCCGACGACGGTGCCGCTGATCTTGGTCAGGCGCAGTGCGATGCCGCCCGGGCCGGAGACGTTCTGCGACAGGATCGCCGCCTCACTGCTGTCGGAGGTCGGAACGCCGTTGCCGCCGGTGGGCGAACGTACGACGAAGGCGACCGAGCGGACGTATCTGGCGCTCACCTTGTCGCCGACCTTCAGCAGGTTCAGGCGCACCGCCGGTCCGGCGACGACCGTTACGCGCTCGCCCGACGGGCTGGCCAGCGTGACCCACCGCTTCGCCGCGTTGATCGCCGTGATCTTGGCCGCAATGGTGACCGTTTCGGACTCGGGCACGCTCGGCAGTACGGGAGGAGCTGGCGCGGCAGCACCCTGAGCGGCGGCATGCCGAGGCATCGCGAGCGGCAGCATGGGCAAGGTGGCGGCGAGGGCGAGCACTACGGGTGCGCGAGTCTTCATGATGGCCTCCGGGGTGGATGTGTGGGGGCAGGCCTGCGAGGCGTGCCGAAAGAGGATCGCAGCTAAGGCGCGATCAATCGGCGACGATTTGATTCAGGTCAAGGACGGCTGCCGGCACGAAGCGACCGCACGACGCAGTCAGGCCTTCGGCAGCTGCACCACGAAGCGCGCGCCGATCACGTTCCCCGCCTCGTCGCGGCGGTTCTCGGCGCTGATCCGGCCGCGCAACGCCTCCACGATCTGTCGGCTGATCGACAGCCCCAGGCCCGAGTGCGTGCCGAACCGCTCGCCTTGCGGACGCTCGGAATAGAAGCGGTCGAACACGTTCTCCAGCTTGCCCTCGGGAATGCCGGGTCCCTGATCCTCGACGGCGATCTCCACCATGCCGCCGATCTCGCGCCCGCGCAGCACGATCAGGCCGTTGGCCGGGCTGAAGCTCTCCGCGTTGGCGATCAGGTTGCGCAGCACCTGCACCAGCCGACCCTCGATCCCCTGCACCACCAGCCCCTCCGCCGGCGCATCCAGCACCAGATGCGGATCGGCCGGCGCGCGCGTCGCGTCCGCGATGTCGCGCAGCGTCGTCAGGATCGGGCCCAGATCCACCGGCTCGGTCGCCATGCGCGACAACTCGGCGTCCACCCGGCTGGCGTCGCTGATGTCGCTGATCAGCCGTTCCAGCCGCGCGACATCCTCGTTGATGATCGCGATCAGGCGCTGCCGCTGCACCGGGTCCTCGATGCGGCGCAGCGTCTCGATCGCGCTGCGGATCGACGACAGCGGGTTCTTCAGCTCGTGCGCGACATCGGCGGCGAACTGCTCGATCGCGTCCATCCGCTGCCACAGCGCGGCCGCACTTTCCCACAGCGCCTGGGCGAGCGCGCCCACCTCGTCGCGCCGGGCGCGAAGGCTGGCGGGCACCGCGCCCGCGCGGCCCTTGCCCTCGCGCATCGCCGCGGCGGAGGTGGCGAGCCGCAGGATCGGCCGCGCGATGGTGGACGACATATAGAACGACAGCAGCACCGTCAGGATCAGCGCCACCACGAACAGGCCGACGATCGACGAGCGGATCGCGAACAGGCTGTCGTCCACCTGCCGCGCCTCGCTGGTGAGCTGGATGATGCCGACCGTGTGGCGGTTGCGCTCGATCGGCTCGGCCACCGTCACCAGCAGGCGGCCGTCCCGGGTGCGGCGGATGTAGGGCGGCGCCTCGCGGCTCTGGTCGGAGCTGGAAAGCCGGATCTCCTCCTTGGTGTCCGGCTGCCAGTCGTAGCCCGGCGCGCCGGGCGTGGTGTCGACCTGCAATGGCGAGGTGTGGCGACCCGGCAGCAGGCGCTGCAACTTGTCGTAGATGAAGCCGATCGCGTTGAGGTAGATGCCGCGATCGATCGGCGGCGGCAGCGGCTCCGTCGTCACCGCGCCGCCCGGCGCCTGGCGCACGCGGCTGTCCGCGATCACCGTGCCGTCCGGCACCACGACGCGGGCCTCGGCGTTCGGGGTCGGCTCCGCCAGCCGGTAGAGCAGCGGGCGTACGATCCAGGGGTTGAGCTTCGGGTTGTCGCTGTCGGCGTCGGCGACCGCGCTTTCGCCGAGCGACGCGGCATAGATGCGCGCCTGCACGCGCAGCGCGCCGACCTCGGCCTCGAGCAGCCCGTTCTGGTACTGGTCGAGGTACAGAAGCGCCACCACCAGCAGCACCAGCGGCAGCGCGTTGACCAGCAGGATGCGGCGCAGCAGCGGCGAGAGGAACCGATGGCGCCGCGGCGCCACGGCCTCCACGACCGAGACCGCCGGCGGCGCCCTGGTGATCGCGGAGACTTCGTTCATCAGTGCTCCTTGTAGCGGTAGCCGATGCCGTAGAGCGTCTCGATCTGATTGAAGCTGTCGTCGACGGTGCGGAACTTCTTGCGGATGCGCTTGACGTGGCTGTCGATGGTGCGGTCGTCGACGTAGATGTTCTCGCCGTACGCGGCGTCGATCAGCTGGTCGCGCGACTTCACCATGCCCGGCCGCGTGGCGAGCGACTTGACCAGCAGGAACTCGGTCACCGTCAGCTGGATGTCGCGGCCGCGCCAGGTGCACTGGTGCTTGGTCTCGTCGAGCATCAGGTCGCCGCGTGTGATCACGCCACCGGCAGGCGCGCCGGAGCCTTCGGCGCGGCTGGCCTCGTTGCGGCGGAGCAGCGCGCGGATGCGCTCGATCAGCAGACGCTGGCTGAACGGCTTGCGGATGTAGTCGTCCGCGCCCAGGCGCAGGCCCATCAGCTCGTCGACCTCCTCGTCCTTCGAGGTCAGGAAGATCACCGGCATTTGCGTGCGCGCGCGCAGGCGCTGCAGCAGCTCCATGCCGTCCATGCGCGGCATCTTGATGTCGAGCACCGCCAGGTCGGCCGGGCGCTGGGTCAGGCTCTGCAGCGCCGACTCGCCGTCGGTGAACGTACGCACCTGGAAGCCCTCCTGCTCGAGCGTCATGGTGACGCTGGTGAGGATGTTGCGGTCGTCGTCGACCAGGGCGATGGTCTGCTGCACCGCACTCTCCTTGCCGGGTTCCGCCATGGCGCCACTCTTCCGGATTGAGAGGCGATCAGGTTGGCACGCCATTGTGGCGCATCGTGGTCCCGGGGTGAACGAAAGATGGCAGAATCAGAACAGGGCCCGAGCACCGCGGGCGGGACCGGCCAGGAAATTGTCGCCGGGCTGGAGGCGCGGCGGCTGCTGCGCGGCGCGCGGGCCGGCACGCTGGCGACCGTCTCGGCCGGGCAGCCCTTCGCCGCCCTGGTCACCCCAGCCACCGACGGCGACCTTTCGCCGCTGATGTTGCTGTCGACGCTCTCGGAACACACCCGCCACCTGATGGCCGAGCCGCGTTGCGCGCTGCACGTCGTCGGCGCCGCGCCGGAGGAGAATCCGCAGACCGCGCCGCGCGTGACGGTGACCGGGCTCGCCGAACGGGTGGACGACGCCCGGCTGAAGGCTCGCTGGCTGGCGCGCCATCCCTATGCCGCCTTCTACGCCGGGTTCGCCGACTTCGCGCTCTGGCGGATCGCCATCCGGGGCGCCTTGTTCGTCGGCGGTTTCGCACGTGCAACACGGCTGCGCATGGCAGACCTGCTTCCCGCGCCGGACGCCGTCGCCGCCATCGCCGCGGCGGAGCCGGGAATCATCGCGCATTGCAACGACGATCACGCCGATGCGCTCGCCGCCATCGCCGGCGGGGGCGAGTGGCGGATGGTATCGGTCGACATCGACGGTTTCGACCTCGCAAACGCCGACATGGTACGCCGTTTCGACTGGCCGGAGCCGGTTCGCGATGCTGGCGACGTGCGCCGCCACCTTGTTCTGATGACGCGCGCGGCCCGCGCGCGCTGATCGGCGCACGCCGGAGCGCACGCGCCGTTCAACACGTCGCGTCTGCCACAATCCTGCCCTGGACCCGGAGAGCTTCGCTCGCTTACACGAGACGAAACCCGATCACCCGAGGGAGGAACCCAATCGTGCCAGCCGCTTCCGCCGTGCCGGAAACCATCCGCGCCGGCATTGCCGCTCTCCTCTCGGATGGATCGCGCCGGCTGCACTGGAACCTCGCGCCACCCGCTTTGGTTTCGCATGCAATCCAGCGCGGCGAGGGACGCCTCTCGGCTGACGGCGGCCTGGTGGTGCGCACCGGCGTGCACACCGGACGCTCCGTGCAGGACAAATTCGTCGTCGACGAGCCGGGCAGCACCGCCGACGTGTGGTGGGGCAAGATCAACCAGAAGCTCTCGCCGGGCTCGTTCCGCGTGCTGAGCGGCCGTGTACTTGCCTACGTGCAAGGCCGGCCGCTGTTTGTGCAGGACCTGTACGCGGGCGCTGATCCGGCATCGCGCGTGCGCGTCCGCCTGATCACCACCGAGGCGTGGCACGCGCTGTTCGCGCGCAACATGTTCATCCGGCCTCGCCCGACCGACCTCGACGGGTTCGAGCCGGACTACGTCATCCTGCACGCGCCGCACTTCCAGGCCGATCCGGGGATCGACGGCGTGCGCAGCGCGACCGCCATCGCGCTGTCCTTCGACCAACGCCTGATCGTGATTGCCGGCACCGAGTATGCGGGCGAGATCAAAAAGTCGATCTTCACGGTGATGAACTGGAAGCTGCCGGCCGAAGGCGTGCTGCCGATGCACTGCAGCGCCAATATCGGCGCCGATGGAAAGGTGGCGGTGTTCTTCGGCTTGTCGGGCACCGGCAAGACGACGCTGTCGTCCGATCCTTCGCGGAAGCTGATCGGCGACGACGAGCACGGCTGGGGCGAGCACGGCGTCTTCAATTTCGAAGGCGGCTGCTACGCCAAGGTGGTCAAGCTGTCGCGCCACGCCGAGCCGGAGATCTGGGCGGCGACGCACCGGTTCGGCTCGGTGCTGGAGAACGTGATCGACGACGAGGACGGCGTGCTCGACCTGGACGACACGTCGCTGACCGAGAACACGCGCTCCTGCTATCCGCTGAACTTCGTCACCAACGCGGAGAAGTCTGGGCGGGGCGGCCAGCCGTCGACGATCGTCATGCTGACCGCCGACGCCTTCGGCGTGCTGCCGCCGATCGCGCGGCTGACCAAGGCGCAGGCGATCTACCACTTCCTGTCGGGCTACACGGCGAAGGTCGCGGGCACCGAGAAGGGCCTGGGCAGCGAACCGCAGGCGACCTTCTCCACCTGCTTCGGCGCGCCGTTCCTGCCGCGCCACCCGGAGGTGTACGCGCGCATGCTGGCGGGGCTCGTCGAGCGCCACGGCACCGCCTGCTGGCTGGTCAACACCGGCTGGACGGGCGGCGGCTACGGGCGCGGCGAGCGCATCAGCATCCGCCATACCCGCGCGCTGGTCTCGGTGGCGCTGGACGGCTCGCTGGCGGAGGGCCGGTTCCGCATCGACCCGCATTTCGGCCTGTCGGTGCCGGTCAGCGTGCCCGGCGTGCCGGACGACGTGCTCGACCCGCGCGCGACCTGGGCGGACAAGGCTGCCTATGACCGCGCGGCGGCCGACCTCGTGCGCCGGTTTTCCGACAACTTCGCGACATTCTCGGCGAACGTGGACCAGTCGGTACACGCGGCGGCGCTGCGCGCCGCCTGAGGCCGGCGGGGCGCAGGCCGGCGCGGCGTCAGGCCGCCTTGAGGAACGTGCTGAGCTTCTCGGCCGCGGTCGCCTTGTCGGTCTGATCGAGCGCGGCCAGCTCGGCCGCCAGCCGGTCCATCGCGGCCTCGTAGATCTGCCGCTCCGAAAAGCTCTGGTCGGGCTGGCCGGCGTTGCGATGCAGGTCGCGGACCACCTCGGCGATCGCGATCGGGTCACCCGAGTTGATCTTCGCCTCGTATTCCTGCGCGCGGCGCGACCACATCGTGCGCTTGATCCGCGCGCGGCCCTTCAGCACCACCATCGCCTCGTCGAACATCTGCCGGGTGGCGAGCTTGCGCAGGCCCGCGCTGCGCGCCTTGGAGACCGGCACCCGCAGGGTCATCCGGTTCTCCTCGAACGTGATGTGGATCAGTTCGAGCCGGTGGCCGGCGATCTCCTCGGTGGCGATCTTCTCGACCTTGCCGACGCCGTGGGTCGGATAGACGACGTGATCGCCCTCGTGGAACACCTCCGCCTTGGCCGGCAGGCGCTGCACCGGGCGGACGGGCTCCTCGTCCTCGTCCCCCTCGTCGGCCTCCGCCACGGCGACGGCGGCGCCGCCCCGGGCCGCAGGTGTGAACGAGTGCGACGGCCGCGACGGCGTAAAGGACGGCGGGCGGTGCTGCGGCGCGGCCGGCAGTGCGGCAACCGATGATGCGGCGGCAGGCGCCGGTTGCGGTGACGCCGCCTCGGGCGGCGGGGCGGCCGGAGATTCCGGTGCGGCTGCAACTGCCGCCTCCGGCTCGGGCGCGACCGCGGCGTGCTGACCAGCCTCGTGCTTTTCCGGCTCGGCCTTGGGCACCTCGTGCTTCGGCGGTTCGTGCCACGGCGGCTCGGGGCTCGGCATGGTCGGCGCCATCGCCTCGACCGGGGGTGCCGGCGGCACCGGGGCGGGCGTGGGCTTGGCAACGGGACGCCGCGCCGGCGCGGCGGCCTTGGGGGCCGGCTTCTTGGCGGCGGGCGCAGGCGCCGGGGTTTTCGCAGCCGGCTTGGGCGCCTGGGCAGCTTTCTTCGGCGGCGCCTTCGGGGCGGCGGCGCGGGCGACGGTCTTCTTCGCCGCGGTCGTCGCGGCCGATTTCGCCGACTTCGCGGGCTTCTGGGACGCCGTCTTGCGCGGAGCCTTGCTCTGCGTCTTCGCGGCCGCCCGCACGGGCGTGGCTTTCTTGACCGGCTTCTTGACCGCGGCGGCGCGCGCTGCGGGCTTCTTTGCCGCCGCGCGGACCGGCGGCGTGGACGCGCGCTTCGCCCGACGGGCCGCGGAGGCGGCTTTCCGGCCGGTCGGCTTGCGCGTCGTGGACGCTTTCATCGGCACCTCTGACCTTCGGGGAGCGATCCGGCGCCCACCGCGGTCCGGCTCCGACGCATCCCTGGCTGACAACCAGACGCCGTGCTTACGAGCCGTTTCTCAGGCCGGCCGCGAACAGTGGCGCCTTTTGCGATCTTGTAACACGAAATTGGAATGCCGTCAGCCGCCCGCAACCGCCGCTTGGCGCTGGTCAGGGCGTCCCCGGATTGGGCGAGAACAGCTTGGTCTTGTCGGGCTTGCCCTTCCACTCCTCGGCGTCGTCCGGCGGGGTGCCCTTCTTGGTGATGTTCGGCCACTCGGTCGAGTAGGTCCGGTTCTGCTCGGCCCAGGCGGCGGCGCGGTCGTCGCTGTCGGGCACGATCGCCTCGGCCGGGCACTCCGGCTCGCAGACGCCGCAGTCGATGCACTCGTCCGGATGGATGACGAGCATGTTCTCGCCGACATAGAAGCAGTCCACCGGGCAGACTTCCACGCAGTCCATGAACTTGCATTTGATACAATTTTCGGTGACCACGTAGGTCATCGCTATCCCCCGGCCATCGTCGACTGGCGCGCATATGCAGACGTTCCGGGGGGTGCGCAAGGGACCGGGTCCTCGACGATCTCCTCGTACAGGCAGCGCGCTTTCTCGGCCGGGCCGCGGCGGGAGGCGAGCGCGAGCACGCGCAGCACCCTGACCTGCTCGCGGAGCGGGACGGTCAGCACGTCGCCCACCCGCAGCCTGGCATGCGGCTTGTCGGTCGGCTGGCGGTTGATTCGGACAAGCCCGCCCGCCACCAAGCGGGCACAGTCGGCGCGGGCTTTCATGAACCGGGCACACCACAGCCACTTGTCCAGCCGCTGCCAGTCCCGATCCTCGATCATGCCAGGGCCACCTTGCGGTGGCCGGGAGACGCACATACTTCGATGCCGAACGGTTTAATGCCGAACATCAGGAGAGTGTCATGGCGAATGTGCTGATTGCCTTCTACTCGCGCGGCGGGGTGACGGAGGCGCTGGCCAAGGCGGTCGCGGAGGGGGCCGAGGCGGCCGGCGCGACGGTTCGGCTGCGCCGTGCCCGCGAGTTCGTCGGCCCCGAGATCATGGCCAAGGCGCCGGGCTGGGCGGAGAACGCCGCCCGGATGAACGCCGCCTACGAGGCGCCCACCGAAGCCGACGCCGAGTGGGCCGACGCCATCGTGTTCGGCACGCCGACCCGGTTCGGGGCGGTCGCGGCCGAGCTGAAGGCGTATATCGACAGCCTCGGCGGCCTGTGGTTCCAGGGCAAACTGAACGGCAAGGCCGGCGCGGTGTTCTGCTCCACCTCCACGCCGCACGGCGGTAACGAGAGCACGTTGATTTCGCTCTATAATCCGATGGCGCATCTCGGGCTCATCATCGTGCCGAACGGGTATATCGATCCGGTGATGTTCGGCGCCGGCACCCCGTACGGGTCGTCGGCGGTGTCCGGCCAGACCTCGATCCCGCCGACCGAGGCGGACCTGCAGGTAGCGCGCATCCAGGGGCGGCGCGTGACCACCGTCGCGCGGGCGCTGAAGGACGCGGGCCTCACGCCGACGAGGTAGCCAGCCCGGCAAGCGCCGCGAACGGGCTGTCCGGCCGGTGGGCACGAGGCGGCGGAGCGGGAGCCGGCTCCCGCCGCCGCAACGGCGCCACACGCACCGGGCAGGGCGGCCCGAACTGCCCGTCGTCCAGGGCAGGCGCCGGGATGATCCGGTAGCCGAGCAGGCGCAGCAGCGCCGCCACCACCGCCGGTCCTGCCGAAACCCTCGACGCAAGATCGTGCGGCAGCAGCGTGGTCCCCCTGCGGGTCGCGTAGGCAAGGTCCGCCGCGACGCGCTCGGCGATATCGAGCCGGACCAGCAGGCCGCCGGCGGGCAGCCAGCCCATGCGCGATGCGTGGGAAGGCGACCAATCGGCCGGCGGGGGCAGGCTGACCGCGCCGGCCGGCGCGTCGGAGGCCAGCGGCTCGGCTTCCCACAGCGACCACAGCCTCGCCCGCATCGCCGCGGCGCGCGGCTTGAGCAGCGCCGGATGGAACAGCGCGAACCGTCCTGCCCTCACGCCGATCGCCTTCAGCCGGCCACGGATCGCGGGCGAGATCACCTGATCGGCCGTCGCCACGCCGAGGCCTTCGGTGATCCGATGCACCACGCCGCGCAACGCCGGGTGTTCGCGAGCCGCCGCCTCGGCCTGCGCCAGCGGCGCGAGGTCGGCGGCGATGCGGCCATCCACATAGGCCTGCACCCGCGACCGAACCCGCTCCCGCGCCGCCCCATCGAGAAACTCGCTGTCGAGCACCTGCGCCCTCGGGTGCAGCCGGCTGCGGCCGGGGCGCAATCGGGCGACCGGCACGCCCTGCCACGCGATGTGATGGTCGTCGGTCCAGCTCAGCGCCTCGTCCGGCGCCGTCTCCAGCGCCGCCACGCGCCTCGGCATCTCCTCGCGCAGGGCGCGCCGGGCCGCCCGCAGGACAAGCCGTTTCTCGTCGCCCTCGGCGAGCGGGTCGGGGAAGAACCGGAAGCCGCGGACATGACCGACCGGGTGGCCCTCGACCACCACCTCGCCGTGCCGTGTGACGGCCGACAGCAGTTCGCCTTCGGTTTCGTCGAGCTTGCGCATCAGCATTGCGGCGCGGCGGTCGACGAAGCGCGCCATCAGCCGCTCGTGCAGCACGTCGGACAGGCCGTCCTCGATGCTCCGCGCGCGCGCCTGCCACGTCGCCGGGTCGCGCAGCCAGTCGGCGCGGGCCGCGATGTACGACCACACCCGCACGCCGGCGAGCCGCTGCATCAGCGTGTCGATGTCGCCGTCGGTGCGGCCGAGCGCATCGAAGCTGCGGGCCAGCCAGTCCGTCGGCAGCACGCCCTCGCGGGCGACGTGCGTGAAGATGCGCGCGCACAGATGCGCGTGGCTCTCGTCGGCGAGCTTGCGGAAGTCCGGCACCTGGCACGCGTCCCACAGCAGCCGCACACGGGAGCGGCCCGCCGCGAGGGCACGGATCTCCGCGTCGCGCGACAGGATGCCGAGCGTTTCGAAGTCGGACGCATCGTTGCCCCGCACCAGGCCGCGGCGCGGCGGAGCCTCGTTCAGGCTCGCCAGCAGCGCGTCGATGCTGCCGAAATCGAGGTCGCTGTTGCGCCAGCACAGGTGTTCCAACGGATCGAAGCTGTGGCTCTCGACGGCGCCGACGATCTCGTCGGCGAGCGGCGGGCATTCCGCCGTGGTGCCGAACGTGCCGTCGCGCATACCGCGCCCCGCGCGCCCGGCGATCTGCGCGACCTCGGCCGCCGTCAGCCGGCGCGGCCTATGCCCGTCGTATTTCGACAGGCTGGCGAAGGCGACGTGGTCGACGTTCATGTTCAGGCCCATGCCGATCGCGTCGGTGGCCACCAGGAAGTCGACTTCTTTTTCTTGGTACAGCGCCACCTGCGCGTTGCGGGTGCGCGGCGACAGCCGGCCCATCACCACGGCGCAGCCGCCGCGCCGGCGGCGCAGCAACTCGGCGATCGCGTAAACCTCGGCCGCGCTGAACGCGACCACGGCGGTGCGCGGCGGCAGCCGGGTCAGCTTGATCGGCCCCGCATAGGTGAGTTGCGACAGGCGCGGGCGCGTCTCGATCACCGCCTGCGGCACGAGGTGGTGCAGCAGCGGCCGGATCGTCTCGGCCCCGAGGAACATCGTCTCGACCAGCCCGCGCGCGCGGAGCAGCCGGTCGGTGAACACATGGCCGCGATCGGGATCGGCGCAGAGCTGGATCTCGTCCACCGCCACGAATTCGGCGGCGCAGTCCAGCGGCATCGCCTCGACCGTGCAGGAGAACCACCGCGCCTCCGGTGGCACGATCTTCTCTTCGCCGGTGATCAGCGCGACATGGCGCTCGCCCTTGCGGGCGGCCATGCGGTCGTAGTTTTCGCGCGCCAGCAGCCGCAGCGGGAAGCCGATGATGCCGGATGCGTGCGCCAGCATCCGCTCGATCGCCAGATGGGTCTTGCCGGTATTGGTCGGCCCCAGCACGGCCTTGACGTGGGGCGTGAAGTCCCTGGGCACGAAGTCCCTGGCCTGGTGGTCCCGGGGCAATCTGTCCCGGGGCGCGAATCCGGACATACCGGCATGGTTGGGTGCAGTGCGGCGAAATGCAAGCGTCGCGAGCCGCGCATCGCATTGAAACCATGACGATTCGGGGACATATCGCGGCCGCCCGCGACACGTGCGGGGCTTGCACCCACGGGAGAGATGATGAGCCAGACCACGAAGCAGCTGGAGCGGCACGATTTCGGGGCGGAGGTGGGGCGGCTGCTCGACCTCGTGGTCCACTCGCTCTACTCGGAGCGGGAGATCTTCCTGCGCGAGCTGGTGGCCAACGCCGCCGACGCGATCGACCGCCGCCGGTTCGAGGCGCTCACCGAGCCGAGCCTTTCCCTGCCTGAGGGCGCCAAGGTCCGCATCGTCGCCGACAAGAGCGCGAAAGAGCTGCTGATCGCCGACGACGGAATCGGCATGACCAAGGAAGAGCTGGCACAGAACCTCGGCACCATCGCCCGCTCCGGCACCCGCGCATTCGGCGAAAAGCTCGTTCAGGCCAAGCCCGAGGAACAGCCTAGCCTGATCGGCCAATTCGGAGTGGGTTTCTATTCGGCGTTCATGGTCGCCGAGCGGGTCGAGGTCACCAGCCGCAAGGCCGGCCACGACGAGGCATGGACATGGGCGTCAGACGGCGCCGCCTACACGCTGGCCCACGCCAGCCGCGAAACGCCCGGCACGACGATCGTGCTGCACATGAAGTCCGACGCCGACGAGTATCTGGAGCCGGTGCGGCTGGAGGCGGTCGTCCGCAAGTGGGCCGACCACATCACCGTTCCGGTGACGATCGCGCGCGACGGCAAGGACATCCTGGCCAACGAAGGCACGGCGGTGTGGCGCAAGCCGAAGGCGGACGTAACCAAGCAGTCGGCAGAGGAGTTCTATCGCCACCTCGGCAACTTCTTCGACACGCCGTGGGCGACGCTGCACTGGCGCGCCGAGGGGATGCTGGAATTCTACGCCATGCTGTTCATCCCGGGCGCGAAACCGTTCGCGCCGTTCGAGGAGGAGCGCAAGTGCCGCGTCCGCCTGCACGTGCGGCGCATGTTCATCACCGACGAGGCCGACCTGCTGCCGCCCTGGCTGCGCTTCGTGCAGGGCGTGGTGGACACCGACGACCTGCCGCTGAACGTCTCGCGCGAGATGCTGCAGGCCACGCCCGTGCTCGGCCGCCTGCGCCGTGCGGCCACGGGGCGCGTGCTGTCGGAGCTGAAGACGCGCGCAAAGGACGCGGCCGACTACGCCGGGTTCTGGGACAATTTCGGCGCGATGCTGAAAGAAGGCGTGTGGGAGGACTCCGAGCACCGCGCCGAGATCGCGCCGCTGCTGCGCTTCCGCTCGTCCGCCGTCGAAGGCTGGACGTCGCTCGCCGAATATTCCGACCGCATGCAGACCGGCCAGGACACGATCTGGTACCTGCTGGGCGAGGAGACAGAGGCGCTGCGCAACTCGCCGCAGCTCGAAGGCCTACGCAGCAAGGGTATCGAGGTCCTGCTGCTGACCGATCCGATCGACGCGTTCTGGCCCGACCGCGTGACCGATTTCGAAGGCAAGAAGCTGCGCAGCGTGACCCAGGCCGCGGCCGAGCTTGGCGCGCCGGGCGCCGGCGAGGACGCGTCCGTGCTGACGTCGGCGATGAAGGCGGCATTGGGCGATCGCGTCAGCGACGTGCGCGCGACGGGACGGCTGGTGGACAGCGCCGTCGTGCTGGCGGCCGGCGCGTCGGGACCGGACCTGCAGATGCAACGCCTGCTGCGCCGGTCCGGCCGCGGCGGTCCCGCGATCGCTCCTGTGCTGGAGGTCAACCCCGCGCATCCGGTGATCGCGGGCCTGCTCAAGCGCGACAAGTCGGTGATCGCCGATGCCGCGGCGGCCTTGCTGGACTTGGCCCGAATCCAGGACGGCGAGCTGCCGGCCGATCCGGCCGCGTTCGCCCGGCGCATGACCGACCTGCTCGGCCGCAGTCTGGCGGCGTGAATGATCCGCCCGGATAAGGAAGACATAACGGGCAAATACCGATTTTCTGGTTGTGTTGGACGGAACATTCTGCCACTTTGGGTTGTATCGCCCTGGGCGACCATCCGGACGTGGCCTTCACCCCGGACCGCCGAAGGAGCCCGCTTTTGCCTGATCGCCCGTCGTTCGCCGCTTTCGCTACCGAATCGCCGCCGGAAGGGGTTCGCGCGATCACGACGGTGCGGCCGGACAGGTTGGCGGCCACGCTCGATGCCTTGCCGGATCGGGCAACGGCCTACGCGACGGCGGCCGGCTTCAAGGCAGACGCAGGGGAGCTGCTGCTGCTGCCCGGCGACGGCGGGGTCGGCGCGGCGCTGCTCGGGCTCGGCGACGACCGCACCCCGTTCGTCTTCGGCGAACTGGCAAGCCGTCTGCCTGCCGGAACGGTCTGGCGGCTCGCGCCAGGGGACTACGACGCCGCTTCGGCGGCACTCGGCTTCGCGCTCGGAGCCTACCGTTTCGGCCGCTACAAGGCGCCCAAGCGGGAGCCGGCTCGGCTGATGCTGCCCGACGGCGCGGACGCGGCCGTCAACGCCGCCGACGCCATCTGGCTCGTGCGCGACCTCGTCAACACCCCGGCCAACGACCTCGGACCGGCTGAACTGGCGGACGCCGCCGCCACGCTGGCGCGCGACTTCGGCGCCAACTGCGAGCGGATCGAGGGCACCGCGCTCGCGGAGCGGTATCCCGTGATTGCGGCGGTCGGGGCAGGATCGGCGCGGCCGCCCGTGGTCGCGATCCTGCGCTGGCGCGGCAGCAAGGCCGCACAAGATGCGCCAATCGTCTCTCTTGTCGGCAAGGGCGTGTGTTTCGATACCGGCGGTTACGACCTGAAACCGTCCTCGGCGATGCTGCGGATGAAAAAAGACATGGGCGGAGCTGCACACGCGCTGGGTCTTGCACGCATGGTGATGGGCGCAGACCTGCCGGTGCAACTCGCAGTACGTATCGGCTGCGTCGAGAACAGCGTCTCCGGTCACGCGATGCGACCATCGGATATACTGCGCAGCCGATACGGATTGTCGATCGAAGTCGGCAACACCGATGCCGAAGGCCGGCTGGTGCTCTGCGACCTGCTCGCGGAAGCGTGCAGCGAGTCGCCCGGTGTGCTTTTCGACTTCGCAACTCTCACGGGTGCGGCACGAGCGGCCCTCGGCCCCGACCTGCCGGCGCTGTTCTGTAACGACGACCGGCTTGCCGCCGCGTTCGAGGCAGCCGGTCGCCGCACGGCCGACCCGCTCTGGCGCCTGCCGCTGTGGTCCGGCTACGACAGCTGGCTGGACAGCACGGTCGCCGACCTCGGTAACGTTTCGTCCAAATCGCATGCCGGCGCGATTACAGCGGCGTTATTTTTGCAACGTTTCGTCAGGGCCGGCATACATTGGGCCCATGTCGATCTCTACGCGTGGAACGATGCGTCCCGGCCCGGACGCCCCGAAGGCGGTGAGGCCCAGGCGCTGCGCGCCGCGCTCGAAACGATTCGTGATATGTTAATCACTCCGCAGCCGTAGCAGAACGGCTCGGTAACGTGTATGCGATGTGGTCTTGCAAGAATCCGGTTCACAGGCAGATCGTATGGAGTCTCTCGCCGTGAAACGAATGGGCGCCGTATCGCTCTCCAGGGGAGCAGCGTCCGCCATACGGGGCGGATGGATAGGCAGGGGCAAGTGCCCGCTGCCAGGGTGAAAGGGTGAAACATGGCTGCTAGCCAAAACGCCGATCAATTGGTCGGCACCTTGCGCGACACGGTGGTCGCGCTCGTCCGCCGCGATGGGCCGGATCTGTCCGCGCGCCAGCTCGGTGTCTTCCTGACCTGCTATCTGCAGGACGGCGCTCACACGGTCCGCGGCCTCGCCGCCGACCTGAACGTCTCCAAGCCGGCGATCACGCGCGCGCTCGACCGGCTCGGCGAGCTCGACCTCGCCCGCCGCAAGGTCGACCCGATGGACCGCCGCAGCGTCCTGGTGCAGCGCACCCTCAAGGGCGCGGCCTTCCTGCGCGACCTCCGCGGCATCATGACGGAAGCTGCCGCCGCCGCGCGCAAGGGCGGATCGTCGCACGAGAGCAGCAGCAGCCGCCGGTCGGCCTGATCGCCGCGCGTCTCGCGCTGATGTGAACCGGACGCGGAGGCTCGCGCAGCGCGTGCCTTCGTGCTCCGTCTCCCGCTCGAACTGACGCTGCACGTGTCCGCGCCGCTGCCGCTTTCGCCGGCCGGGCGTGCGCGGCTTGTCGCTTGGTGCCTGTACGATTGGGCGTACGGACCGTTCAGCACGATCGTCACCACGTTCGTGTTCGCGACTTATTTCGTCCAGGCGGTGGCACCCGATCCCATCCGCGGCACCGCCGCGTGGGGCGCTGCGCAGGCGACCGCCGGCGTCATCATCGCCCTGGTCGCAGCACCGCTCGGCGCCATCGCCGACCATGGCGGCCGCCGCCAGTCGATGTTGCGCATTGCGACGCTGATCCTGGCGGGCTGTATCGGTGGGCTGTGGTTCATCCGGCCACACCCCGGGTCCATGCTGCCCGCGCTGCTGCTCGTGGGCAGCGCCACCGTCGCGTCCGAGGTGGCGTTGGCCCTGTACAACGCCATGCTGCCGGAGATCGCCCCGCTCGGCCGGATCGGACGCGTCTCCGGCATCGCCTGGGGCCTCGGCTATCTCGGCGGCATTTCCGGCCTGCTGATCTCGCTGTTCGTGCTGGTCCAGCCCGCCACGCCGCCCTTCGGGCTCGATCGCGCCAGTGCCGAGCCGGTGCGCGCCACCACGCTCGTCGCCGCGGCATGGCTGCTGGTCTTCGCCGCGCCGCTGCTGCTGATGCGCGAGCGGGCGATCCATCGACTGCCCTGGGCGCAGGCGGCCCGCCGGGGGCTGGCGGGGTTGGCCGCCCTCGTGCACGCGGCGGCGCGCGAGCCCGTGCTGGTGCGGTTCCTGGTCGCCCGGATGGTGTACGGCGACGGGCTGATCACCCTGTTCGCGTTCGGCGCGATCTTCGCCGCGGGAACGTTCGGCATGACGCCGCAACAGGTTTTGCTGCTCGGCATCGGGCTGAACGTCACCGGCGGGATCGGCGCGCTCGGCTTCGCGATGCTCGAGGACCGGCTGGGGCCGCGCAGCGTCATCCTGACGTCGCTCGCTTGCCTGATCGGCCTCGGCGCGGCGGTGCTGATCGTGCGCAGTCCGACGCTGTTCTGGATCGTCGCCGTGCCGCTCGGGCTGTTCGTCGGGCCCGCGCAGTCGGCCAGCCGCAGCCTGATGGCGCAGCTCGCACCGGCCGACCGGCGTGCCTCGTTCTTCGGCCTCTATGCCTTGTCCGGCCGGATCACCGGCTTCGTCGGTCCCGCCTCGCTGGCCGCCGTCACCGCCGCGACCGGCAGCCAGCGCGCGGGGATGTGCGTCGTGCTGGTGCTGCTCGGCGCGGGGGCGTGGCTGCTGACCGGGGTTCAGATCGCCAGCCCCGCCCTGCGCACGCGAACCAGCACGTAGGCCGTCCAGACAAGCTGGGGGACCAGGCAGGCGAGCGGGATGTACGGCTTGAGCGGCGACGGGGCGGCGACGAAGCCGATGCAGCACACCCCGCCGAACGCCGCGAACAGCCAGTGCAGCGCAGCGACGGCCGGCGCCGGCATCCCGGTGCGCTGGGCGAGTTGATAGAGGTGCGTCCGGTGCGGCGTGGTGATCCGCTCGCCCGCCAGCATGCGCCGCACCAGGGTGAAGGCGACGTCGTAGAGGACGCCGTTGAGCAGCATCGGCACGATCAGGAACGACAGGTCCACGCGCTCGAACCGCGCCGCGGCGATGCCGAGCACGGAGAGCACGAAGCCGCAGAACTGGCTGCCGACGTCGCCCATGAAGATGCGCGCGCGCGGGTAGTTGAACGGCAGGAACCCGGCCACGCCCGCCGCCAGCAGGAGCGCGGCGAAATAGACGAACCACCGGCCTTCGTGCGCCGCGATGCCGCAGAGGAAGCAGGCGGCGACCAGCGTCACCCCGCCCGCCAGCCCGTTCATGCCGTCGATGAAGTTCATCGCGTTGGTGGCGAACAGCACCCAGGCCATCGTCAGCACCGGCCCTACCCAGCCCAGCTCGACCGGTCCGACGTACGGCACGCGCAGCACGCTGATGAACAGGCCGCTGGCCACCGCCGTGACCGAAGCGGCCACCTGGGCGGCCAGCTTGACCACGAACGGCCAGTCCCGCAGGTCGTCGAGGAACGCCACCACCGCGATCGCCGCCGAGGCCACGATCACGCCCCGGAAAGGCAGGTCGGCCAGCCGCGCGTACTGCGCATAGTAGTACAGGGCATAGACCCCGACCAGGAACGCCGCGACGATCCCGACGCCGCCGCCCTTCGGGGTGGGCCTGGTGTGGGCCTTGCGCTCGTCCGGCGTGTCCATCACGCGGACGGCGATCATCAGCCGGACCACCGCGGCGGACAGCAGGGCGAGGCAGGCGGCGAAGCCCAGGTGTCGGAGGAGGGCGGCGAGGGCCATTGGCGCGAGGGGCGGCGTGCGGCGTCCTCATGGCAGCCCGGCGGCATGACAGCAAACGGTAACGCGGGTTGCGACACCCGGGCCAAGCTCGCATAGGAGCCGCATGGCCTCGCCTCGCCCCGTGCTGCGCATCGCCGTGAACGTGCTGCTCGACGGGTTGCTGGCGGCGGTGTCGGTGCCGCTGGCGCGCTGGGTCGCGCAGCCGGACGCCGCGATCCTGACGCCCTGGTTCGAGCTGCCGATGGGTGCGGCGGCCGTGCTGCTGGGCGGCATGCCGTTCGGCCTGTCGATGCAGTACTGGCGTTTCGCCGGGATGCGCGACCTGCTGGCGGTGGCCGGAGCCTCGGTCCTCGGCGCCGCGTTCTTCATCGTCGCCGCCCGCCTGGTCGGGCCGGCGGTGCCGAGCCCGGGCTTCCCCGTCCTGCACAGCCTCGTGCTGCTGGTGCTGCTGGGCGCCCCCCGGGTCGCGTACCGGCTGGTCCGCAGCCCCAGGTTGCAGTCGGGCGATGCCCCCTCGGCCGTCGTCGTCGGGGCGGCGGAGGACGCCGACCTGTTCCTGCGCGCGCTCGCCGCCGACAAGCGCCCGCCGATCCGAATAGACGGGCTGGTGGCGCTCAGCAGCCGGCAGGCCGGGCGGCGCCTGCACGGCCTGCCGGTGCTCGGGACGCTCGACCGGGCCGAGGGCATCCTGGACCGGCTCGAGGCGGACGGCCGGCTGCCGGCGATGCTGGTGATCGCCAGCCCGGACATCGACGGTCCGGCACTGTCCCATCTGCTGGAGACCGCCGAACGGTACGGGATCACCGTCCGCCGCGCGGCGCGGCCCACCGCGCTGTCGCCCGCCCGTGCGGGGAAGCCGTTCGAGCTGAAGCCGGTCGCCATCGAGGACCTGCTCAACCGCCGGCAGGTGCCGCTCGATCGCGAGGGCATGGCCCGCTTGGTCCAGGGCAGAAGGGTGATCGTCACCGGCGCGGGCGGCACGATCGGCGCGGAACTGGCGCGGCAGGTGGCGGCCCTCGGTCCCGAGCGGCTGCTGCTGATCGACAACGGCGAGTTCGCGCTGTGGCAGATCGACCTGGAGCTGGGCGAGAGCCACCCCGGCGTCGCCCGCCGCGCGGTGATCGCCGACATCCGCGACGAGTTCCGCATCCGCGCGATCTTCGAGGAGTTCCGCCCCGCGCTGGTGTTCCACGCCGCGGCGCTCAAGCACGTGCCGATGGTCGAGGACAATCCGCTGGAGGGGCTGCTGACCAACGCCGTCGGCACAAGGCATGTCGCCGACGCTGCGCGCGCTGCCGGTGCGACCGCGATGGTGCTGATCTCGACCGACAAGGCGGTGAACCCGTCGAGCGTGATGGGTGCCTCCAAGCGGCTGGCGGAGATGTACTGCCAGGGGCTCGACATCGCCGCACGCGCGACGCATGGCGGGATGCGCTGCATCACGGTGCGGTTCGGCAACGTGCTCGGCAGCACCGGCTCGGTGGTGCCGCTGTTCCAGCGCCAGCTCGAACGCGGCGGGCCGCTGACCGTCACGCATCCCGACATGCAGCGGTACTTCATGACGGTGCGCGAGGCGGTCGGCCTCGTGCTGCAGGCGAGCGTGGTCGGCACCGCTGACGCGCTGCCCGGCGCGCGCGAGGGCGGCATCTTCGTGCTCGACATGGGTCCGCCGGTGAAGATCGTCGACCTCGCGCGGCAGATGGTGCGGCTGGCGGGATTGCGGCCCGAGCAGGACGTGGAGATCCGTTTCACCGGACTGCGTCCCGGCGAGAAGCTGTTCGAGGAGCTGTTCCACGGCCGCGAGCCGCCGGAGCCGACGATCTATCCCGGCCTGCTGATGGCCACACCGCGCACCGCCGATCCGGCGATCGTCGGCCGCGCGCTCGACGAGATCGCGGCGGCGTGCCGCGGCGGGCAGGCGAAGCTCGCGCTGTCGCAGCTGGCGCGGCTGGTTCCCGAATTCGACCACAATTCTGCCGCGGGTAGCCGCGCCGAAGCCTGAAGGACACGCAATGGCCGATCCGATTCCGTTCCTTGACCTCAAGGCGCAGCAGCGCCGCATCGCCGAGGATTTGCGCGCGCGCATCGACCGCGTGCTGGCGCATTGCCAGTTCATCCTCGGGCCGGAGGTGGCGGAGCTGGAGCAGCGTCTGGCGGAGTTCTGCGGTGCGGCGCACTGCGTCGGCGTCAGCAGCGGCACCGATGCGTTGCAGATCGCGCTGATGGCGGCGGGCATCGGCCCGGGCGACGCGGTGTTCCTGCCCGCGTTCACCTACACGGCGACGGCCGAGGTGCCGCTGGTGCTCGGCGCCACACCTGTCTTCGTCGACGTCGACGCGAGAACGTTTCAGATCGACCCCTTGCATTTGAGTGCGCGCATCGCCGCCGTGCGCAAGGCCGGGAAGCTACGGCCGCGTGCGCTGATCGGCGTGGATCTGTTCGGCCAGCCGGCGGACTGGCCGGCGCTGGAGACGATCGCCCGCGAGGCCGACCTGCTGGCGATCGACGACTGCGCGCAGAGCTTCGGCGCGTCGCTGCACGGGCGGCGGCTCGGGGTGTTTTCGGACGTGACGACCGTGAGTTTTTTTCCATCGAAACCGCTCGGCGGCTACGGCGACGGCGGTGCGATGTTCACGCAGGATGCCGGCCGTGCCGCGCTGTATCGCAGCCTGCGCACGCATGGCGAGGGCACGTCGCGCTACGAGGTGCTGCGCACCGGCATGAACGGGCGGCTCGATACGTTGCAGGCGGCGGTGCTGCTGGCGAAGCTCGGCGTGTTCGAGGGCGAACTCGCGGCGCGGGCGCGCGTGGCCGACGCGTACGACCGGCGCCTGGGCAATGCGGTGACCACGCCGGCGAGGGTGCCCGACAGCGCGAGCGCGTGGGCGATCTATGCGGTGCTGCTGCGCGATGCCGCCGAGCGCGACCGCGTGCAGGCGGTGTTGCGCGCCGACGGCGTGCCGACCGCGATCTACTACCCGCGCCCGCTGCACCACCAGCCGGCGTACCGCGACCACCACGACGGCGCGACGCTGCCGGTGTCGGAGGACATCGCCACGCGAATCCTTGCGCTGCCGATCCATCCGGATCTGAGCGACGCGGCGGTGGACCGCGTGTGCGAGCGCGTGCTGGCGGCGCTGTAGGCACCTTCATGGCGCGTTTCCAGCCTGACGCAGCCGTTACACTCTCGTCATGGCCGGGCTTGGCCCGGCCATCCACGACTTCGCTGTGGTTACAGAAGAAAGCAAGTCGTGGATGACCGGCACAAGGCTTGTCCTCGGGCAGCCCGGAGGGCTGGCCCGGGGGCCGGTCATGGCGGGTGAGCAACGGCCGGAGGCGCGCGGGCGGCGTGCAGCCGGCTCGGGGAGTGCGCGGATCGGACCTCTGACGCGGGGCCGATCATGCAGGGCCGCCGTTCGCCCTCGGCGGCACCCGCGGGGGCGGCGGCAGGCAGGCTGACGCACGCGACGCCGAGGACGGCGGACGGCAAGGCGGCCGAGGCGAGGCCGGCCGACAGTGAGATCAGGACGAGCGCCCGCACCAAGAGGCCGGCGATCTTGCGGACGGACGCGGCAGCACTCGGGGGCTGAGGCTGCGCAGCGGGGCTCTCGGCGTCGGCCGTCGGGTGATCCGCCGGTTGGAGCGGACCCGGTGCGTTCGGCGCCGCAGGGGCGGTGTTCGTCGCGGGGCTGCGGGAGGCGGCGTCTGCGGCGGAACTCACCGAGCGGTCGTCGCGAAGCGGGTTGCGCCGTGGCGAGCCGGGGCCACCCGCGACGCGCTTCGTCGCGTCGTCCTGTGCTGTCGATCCTGGGGGTGCGTCGCGCGAGGCCGTCTCGCGGTCGCGATGGCGAGGACGGGACGCGCGGGCGAGGCGGGCGCAGCGCTGGCGGATGAGGTGGCGCAGATGACGGGCGTGGTCGCGCAGCAGCGCCTGCTCCACCTCGCGGCGGTCGTGCACGTGGTGCAGGAACGAGCGGTAGACGCCGCCCCAGTCCCGGAAGTCGGCGAGCGCGGGCGGGATCGGGTTTGGGCTGCCGCGCTCGCGCTCCTCGCGTCTGGCAGCCAGCGTGCGGCTGCGGTCGAAGCGGTCATAGCGGCGCTCGGCGGACAGGCGGACGGCGCCGCGCCGGGCGAGCGTGTGCAGGCGTTGCTCGGCGTGC
>Ga0209040_10000432_pt1 | contig 32328 bp, 30 predicted proteins | sample BogFormECP12_OM3_FD_188240 | JGI IMG/M metagenome (GOLD analysis project Ga0209040, IMG submission 188240) | Bog forest soil microbial communities from Calvert Island, British Columbia, Canada - ECP12_OM3 (SPAdes) (version 2) | ecosystem: Environmental > Aquatic > Freshwater > Wetlands > Bog ... | reverse complement strand
GATCTCCTGATCGCCGTAGCGGTGCAGCCAGTTCTTCGACTCGCTGGTCGGCGAGGTGAACCCGAACTCCTTGCCGACCACCATCGCCGACGCGATCGGGATCTGGCTCATGTTCTGCATGCCGCCGGCCAGGATCAGGTCAGCGGTGTTGGCCATGATCGCTTGCGCACCAAAGGAAATAGCTTGCTGGCTGGAGCCACACTGCCGGTCGACGGTTACCCCGGGAACCTCCTCGGGATAGCCGGCCGCCAGCCAGGCGTTGCGACCGATGTTGCCGGCCTGCCCGCCAATCGCGTCCACGCATCCGACCACCACGTCGTCGACGGCGGCCGGGTCGACGTCGACCCGTTCGAACAGCCCGTGAAATGCGGCCACGCCCAAGTCGATCGGGTGCACGCCGGCAAGCGATCCGTTGCGCTTACCAACGGCGGTACGGACGGCCTCGACGATGTACGCCTCTGTCATTTGTGTCGCTCCTCCTCGTCGCTTCGCTCCGACACGTGCCATTTCTGATCTCCTTCTTTGGTGATTCCGCCTAGAACGATAGCGAGATACTGCTGACCCACCTGTTCGGCGGTGAGCGGTCCGCCGGGCTGATACCAGCGCACCGACACCCAGGTGGTGTCGCGAATGAATCGGTAAACCAGGTCGACGTCGAGATCGGGACGGAAATAGCCTTCCTCGATACCCTGGTGCAGCACGTCGACCCACATCTTGCGCTGCTGCTTGTTCATGTCCTCGATGTAGGAGAACCGTGGCTGTGACAGCAACCGCTTGGCCTCATCCTGGTAGATGACGACCTGCGCATGCCGGTGCTCGATCGCGTCGAACGACGCCATGAACAGCCCCTTGAGCCGCTCCAGCGGATTCGACTCGGTGTCGATGATCTCCTGGTAGCGGTCGAACAGCCAGTCCAGGAAGGTGTGCAGCACCTCATCGACCATCTCTTCTTTGGACGCGAAGTGGTGGTAGAGGCTGCCCGACAATATGCCGGCACCGTCGGCGATGTCGCGGACCGTGGTTGCGCGCAGGCCGCGTTCGGCGAACATTGTCGCCGCCAGTGCCAACAGCTCGTCGCGCCGGTTCATGGGTGTTGACTCGACACCGAGATCACTTCTCCAGTCAGGTAACTGGAGTAGTCGCTGGCCAAGAACGCGATGGTGGCCGCCACCTCCCACGGCTCGGCCGCTCGTCCGAACGCCTCACCGGCCGAGAGCCGATCGAGTAGATCTGCCGAGGTGGTCTTGTCCAGGAACTTGTGCCGGGCGATGCTCGGCGATACCGCATTGATCCGCACTCCGTAGTCGACGGCCTCGATTGCGCTGCACCGAGTCAACGCCATGACTCCGGCTTTGGCTGCCGCATAGTGGGATTGAGAGTGCTGGGCGCGCCAGCCAAGGACGCTGGCGTTGTTGACGATCACTCCGCCGTGGTCGGCGTCGCGGAAGTAGCGCAGCGCCGCGCGGGTCGCGCGAAAGACGGACGTCAGCGTGACGTCGAGGACGCGGTCCCATTCCTCGTCGGTCATGTCGGCCACCGGGGTTTGTCCGCCCAGGCCGGCGTTGTTGACCAGCACGTCGATCCGGCCCATCCGCGCGTGGGCCGACGCGATCAGCGCGTCGACCTGGGCGGAGGAGGTGACGTCGCAGACCACGTGCTCGACGCGACCCTGGCCCAGCGCCGACAGTTCCTCGGCCGCCTCCCCGAGGCGCCGCTCATGGTGGTCGGAGATGACGACGTCAGCACCCTCGGCCAGTGCCCGTCGAGCGGTGGCCGACCCGATGCCGGTGCCCGCGGCTGCCGTGACGATCACGACCTTGCCGGTCAGAAGTCCGTGTCCGGCAACCTCTTTCGGCGCGACCGCTAACGTCATCTAGCCTCCCTGGGTAGGCCAAGCACCCGCTCGGCGATGATGTTGCGCTGAATCTCGTTCGAGCCGCCGTAGATGGTGTCCGCGCGGGTGAACAGATAAAGCCGCTGCCACTCGTCGAAGTCTCCGCTGTCCAACACCAGGCCGGCCTTACCCCGCACGTCCATCGCGATCTCGCCGAGCTCACGATGCCAATTGGCCCACAACAGCTTTGAGACGTTGTCCTGTCCGGGCTGCTCGACGTCCATCGTCGCCAAGGCGTACGAGCGCATCGCCCGCAGGCCGGCCCACGACCGGGTCAAGCGTTCCCGGATCAGCGGATCGTCGGCAGCGCCAGTGCGTTTCGCGAGTTCCGCGACGGCGTTCAGCTCGCGCGCGTAGACGATCTGTTGACCCAGTGTCGATACGCCGCGTTCGAAGGTCAGCGTTCCCATCGCGACCCGCCAGCCGTCGCCCGGTGCGCCGACCACCAAGTCGGCATCGGTGCGGGCATCGTCGAAGAACACCTCATTGAATTCCGAGTCCCCCGTCAGCTGCACGATCGGGCGGACCTCCACCCCGGGCTGGTCCAGCGGTACCAACAGATAGGACAACCCGGCGTGGCGCTTCGAGCCCTTCTCGCTACGCGCCACCACAAAGCACCACTGTGCCCAGTGTGCCAGCGACGTCCACACCTTCTGGCCGTTGATCACCCACGCGTCGCCGTCCAGCACCGCGGTGGTGGACACGTTGGCCAGGTCGCTGCCGGCACCAGGCTCGGAGTACCCCTGACACCACAGCTCGGTGACGTCGAGGATTCGGGGCAGGAACCGCTGCTGCTGCTCGGGCGTGCCGAAGGCGATCAACGTCGGCCCGAGCAGTTCCTCGCCGAAGTGGTTGACCTTTGCGGGCGCGTTGGCAATCGCGTACTCCTCATAGAACGCGACCCGATGCGCGACGGACAGGCCGCGGCCGCCGTGCTCGACCGGCCAGCCCAAGCAGGTCAGACCCGCTTGCGAGAGATGCCGATTCCAGGCCCGCCGCTCCTCGAACGCCTCGTGCTCGCGGCCCGGCCCGCCAAGCCCCTTGAGCGCGGCGAATTCACCGACCAGGTTCTCGGCCAGCCAGTCGCGCACCTCGGCCCGGAACTCCTCGACGCCCTGCACCCCTGTAGGCTAACCTACCAAGCACTTGCTTTGTTAGCCCCGGCGGCGATGTGCGTCGTGCAAGAGGAGTTCGATGTCGAGCCATCCGCAGACCATTCCTGCGGCGTTGGACCGCATCGCGCGCGAGCTCCCGGACCACAATGCGCTGGTCACGCCGGATCGCACCCTCACTTTTGCCGAGCTGCGCGACGAGGTGCGCCACGCCGCGGCGGCGATGATCACGCTGGGCGTAAACACCGGCGACCGGGTGGCGATCTGGTCGCCGAACACCTGGCACTGGGTGGTCGCCTGCCTGGCCACCCATTACGCCGGCGCCACCGTGGTACCGCTGAACACCCGCTACACCGCGGCCGAGGCCACCGACATCTTGGCCCGCACCGGCGCTCCGCTGCTGGTGGGGATGGGTGAGTTCCTTGGCACGAACAAGACCGCTGATCTCGACCGGGGTGCACTGCCCGAGCTGCGTCATATCGTGCGGGTGCCCGTAGAAAGCAGCGCGCGTTTCGACGACGGGACATGGGACGAGTTCATCGCGGGCGGTACCGACCTCGGGGCCGCCGATGCCCGCGCCGCCGCCGTGTGTCCCGACGACCTCTCCGACATCCTCTTCACCTCCGGCACCACCGGCCGCAGCAAAGGCGTCCTGTGTGCGCACCGGCAGTCGCTGTGCGGTTCGGCGGCGTGGGCGGCCTGCGGAAAGATCACGAGCGGCGACCGCTACTTGTGCATCAATCCGTTCTTCCACAACTTCGGCTACAAGGCCGGAATCCTGGCCTGCCTTCAGACTGGCGCCACGCTGATACCGCAGCTGACCTTCGACGCCGAGCAGGCGATGCGCGCGGTCGCCGAGCACCGGATCACCGTGCTGCCCGGACCGCCGACCATCTACCAGACGCTGCTCGACCATCCCGCCCGCGGTCGCTACGACCTGAGCTCACTGCGGTTCGCGGTCACCGGCGCGGCCACGGTGCCGGTGGTGCTGATCGAGCGGATGCAGACCGAACTCGACATCGACATCGTGCTCACCGCCTACGGCCTGACCGAATGCAACGGGTTCGGCACCATGTGCCGCGCCGACGACGACGCCGTCACGGTGGCCACCACCTGCGGACGCCCGATCGCCGATTTCGAGTTGCGAATCAACGGGGCTCACGGTGCAGAAACAGGAGAGGTGCTGCTGCGTGGCCCCAACGTGATGCTCGGTTATCTCGACGACCCCCAAGCCACTGCGGACACCATAGACGCCGACGGCTGGCTGCACACCGGTGACATCGGAAAGCTCGACGGCGCAGGCAATCTCCAGATCACCGACCGGCTCAAGGACATGTACATCTGCGGTGGTTTCAACGTCTACCCGGCCGAGATCGAGCAGGTGCTCGCCCGCCTGGACGGTGTGTTGGACTGTGCGGTGATCGGCGTGCCCGACGAGCGGCTGGGCGAGGTCGGCCGAGCCTTCGTGGTGACGCGGCCCGGATCCGGTCTCGACGAGCAGGCGGTGATCGCGTACACCCGTAAGTGCTTGGCCAACTTCAAAGCCCCCCGTTCGGTGAGGTTTGTCGACACGCTGCCGCGCAACGCGGGCGGCAAGGTGGTCAAACCGCTACTGCGAGAGATGCCGTGATGGACCTTGATTTCGACGACGACACGCAGACATTCCAGCAGGAGGTGCGCGAGTTCCTGACGGTGAACCGGGACGCGTTCCCGACGCTGTCCTATGACACGACCGAAGGATTCGAGCAGCACCGGCGTTGGGACAAGGTGCTTTTCGATGCCGGTTTGTCGGTGATCACCTGGCCGCGCAGGTACGGTGGCCGCGACGCGACCCTGCTGCAGTGGGTGGTCTTCGAGGAGGAATACTTCCGCGCCGGCGCCCCCGGGCGGGCGAGCGCCAACGGCACCTCGATGCTGGCGCCGACGTTGTTCGCGCACGGCACCGAGGAACAGCACGATCGAATATTGCCGAAGATGGCCAGCGGCGAGGAGATCTGGGCGCAGGCCTGGTCAGAGCCGGAGTCCGGCAGCGACCTGGCCTCGCTGCGCTCGACAGCCACCCGCACCGACGGCGGTTGGCTGCTCAACGGCCAGAAGATCTGGAGCTCGCGAGCACCGTTCGGCGACAGAGCCTTTGGCTTGTTTCGCTCTGATCCCGAAGCGGAGCGCCACCGGGGGCTGACGTATTTCATGTTCGACCTGAAGGCCGACGGGATCACCGTGCGGCCGATCGCCCAACTCGGCGGCGACACCGGGTTCGGCGAGATCTTCCTCGACGATGTCTTCGTGCCCGACGCCGACGTGATCGGCGAGGTGCATGACGGTTGGCGGGCCGCGATGAGCACGTCGAGCAACGAACGCGGCATGTCGCTGCGCAGTCCGGCGCGCTTCCTGGCCGCCGCCGAACGTCTGGCGCAGCTGTGGAAGACCTACGGCGACAGCGCCTTCGGTGATCAGGTAGCCGATGCGTGGATCAAAGCGCAGGCCTATCGGCTGCACACCTTCGGCACCGTGACCCGGCTGGCGAACGGCGGTGAACTGGGCGCCGAATCCTCCGTGACCAAGGTATTCTGGTCCGACTTGGATGTGGCCGTGCACCAGACCGCGCTGGACATTCGCGGCGCCGACGCCGAGCTGGCCGGCACCTGGACCGACGGCTTGCTGTTCGCACTCGGCGGCCCGATTTACGCCGGTACCAACGAGATTCAGCGCAGTATCATCGCCGAGCGGCTATTGGGGCTGCCCCGGGAGAAGACTAAATGAGATTCGATCTTGACGCGCAACAGCGCGATTTCGCAGCCAGTATCGACGCGGCACTCGCCGCGGCCGATGTTCCGGGCGCGGTGCGCGCCTGGGCCGACGGTGACACTGCGCCCGGCCGCAAGGTCTGGGCGCGGTTGGCCGACCTGGGAGTCACCGCGTTGGCGGTGCCGGAGCGGTTCGACGGCCTCGACGCGCATCCGGTCGACCTGGTTGTCGCGCTGGAGCGGCTGGGACGCTGGTGTGTACCCGGTCCGGTCACCGAATCCATTGCGGTAGCACCGATCCTGCTCGTCGAGGATGACCGGTGCGCCGCGCTGGCGGCTGGCGAGCTGATCGTCACTGTCGCGCTTCCACCGCAGGTGCCCCGGGCGGTGGACGCCGATGCGGCCGGGCTGGTACTGGCCGCCGAAGCGGACGGCTGGGTGAGTGAAGCGCACGTAGGCGACCGGCACGAGTCCGTCGACCCGAGCCGTCACTTGTTCGACACCGACGCGGTCTGCGAAGCGTGGCAGGCCGATGTCGCCCGCGCCTACGAGTTCGGCGCATTGGCCACCGCCGCGCAACTGGTCGGGGCCGGCCAGGCGCTGCTGGACGCCGCGGTCGAATACGCCAAGCAGCGCGCCCAATTCGGCCGGGTCATCGGCTCGTACCAAGCGATCAAGCACAAGCTGGCCGATGTACATATCGCGCTCGAGCTGGCCCGTCCGCTGGTCTACGGGGCCGCATTGTCGGTGGCGGATCAGTCCCCCGACACCCCGCGCGACGTCAGTGCGGCCAAGGCTGCGGCGTCTGACGCCGCGTTGCTGGCAGCCCGGTCGGCGCTGCAGACCCACGGTGCCATCGGTTTCACCGCCGAGCACGACTTGTCGCTCTGGCTGTTGCGGGTGCAGGCGTTGCGGTCAGCCTGGGGTGACCCGGCCACGCACCGGCGACGGGTATTGGAGGCGCTGACGTGACTGAAGAACGGGAGCTGTTGCGCGAGACCGTGGCCGCGCTGGTGGCCAAGCATGCCTCGCCCTCCGCAGTGCGCGAGGCGATGGAATCCGAGCATGGCTACGACGAATCGCTGTGGCGGCTGCTGTGTGAGCAGGTCGGCGCTGCCGCGCTGGTGGTACCCGAGGAATACGGCGGCGCCGGCGGCAGTCTCGGTGACGCGGCTGTCGTTCTCGAAGAACTCGGCAAGGGGCTGGTGCCCAGCCCGCTGCTCGGCACCACGCTCGCCGAACTGGCGCTGCTGGCCGCAGACGATCCCGACGCCGACGCGCTGGGATCGCTGGCCGAAGGCGCGGCGATCGGCGCGGTGGTGTTCGACCCCGACTATGTGGTCAACGGCGACATCGCCGACATCGTCATCGCGACCAACGACGGCAAACTCGACCGATGGACGGCGTTCGGCGCCGAGCCTGTCGCCACCATGGACCCCACCCGCCGGTTGGCCCACCTGACGCCGCAGAGCACCGCACCAGTGGGCGCCGATCCCGGCATCGCTGATGTCGCCGCGATCCTGCTGGCCGCCGAACAGATCGGCGCCGCCGCCCGCTGCCTCGAGCTGACCGTCGAATACACCAAGGAACGGGTGCAGTTCGGTCGGCCGATCGGCAGCTTCCAGGCGCTCAAACACCGGATGGCCGATCTCTACGTCGCCGTGCAGGCCGCGCGTGCGGTCGTCAACGACGCGCTAGATGCGCCTTCGGCAACGTCAGCGGCGTTGGCCCGTGTCGCTGCCACCGAGGCGTTCAGCACGGCGGCCGCCGAAGGCATTCAGCTGCACGGTGGTATCGCGATTACCTGGGAACACGACATGCAGCTGTACTTCAAACGTGCGCACGGCAGTTCGCAGCTGCTGGGTCCGGCGCGCGAACACTTGCGCCGGCTGGAATCTGAAGTGTTCTAGCCTTGGGGACATGAGCGATCACGTCGCACTGCGCGCCGGGGTCCCGCCTTTCTACGTGATGGACGTCTTGCTGGCAGCCGCGGAGCGCCAGCGCAGCCACGGTGATCTGGTGAACCTATCGGCGGGCCAGCCGAGTGCCGGGGCGCCTGAGCCGGTGCGCGCTGCCGCGGCGGCGGCGCTACATCTGAATCAGCTCGGCTACACGGTGGCGTTGGGTATTCGAGAGCTGCGCGCGGCCATCGCAGCGTCGTATCTGGATCGTCATGGCTTGCAGGTCGATGTGGACGACGTAGTGGTGACGACGGGCTCATCTGGGGGCTTCCTGCTTACCTTCCTGTCCTGCTTCGACGTCGGTGACCGGGTGGCGGTCAGCAGTCCCGGCTACCCATGCTATCGGAACATCTTGGCGGCGCTCGGGTGCGAAGTCGTGGTGATCGAATGCGGGCCGGAGACCCGGTTTCAGCCCACCGTGCAGATGCTCGCCGAGCTCGACCCGCCGGTGCAGGGCGTCGTGGTAGCCAGCCCGGCCAACCCGACCGGAACGGTCATCCTGCCCGCGGAGCTTGCGGCGATCGCATCCTGGTGTGATGACTCGGGGGTGCGGCTGATCAGCGACGAGGTCTATCACGGGCTGGTCTACCCGGGCGCACCGCAGACCAGCTGCGCCTGGAGCACGTCGCGAAATGCGATGGTAGTCAACAGCTTTTCCAAGTATTTCGCCATGACCGGGTGGCGGCTGGGCTGGCTACTGGTCCCGCACGAACTGCGCCGGGCGGTGGACCGCCTGACCGGAAACTTCACCATCTGCCCTCCCGCGTTGGCGCAGTACGCCGCCGTCGCGGCGTTCACCCCCGAAGCCGTCGAAGAAGCCGACGGGCATTTGCACCAATACACCGTCAATCGCACGATGCTGCTCGAGGGTCTGCGTGAAATCGGGATCGACCGACTGGCGCCCACCGACGGCGCATTTTACGTCTATGCCGACGTCTCGGACTTCACCGCCGACTCGATGGTTTTCTGCTCAAAGCTGTTGGCCGACACCGGGGTAGCGATTGCGCCGGGTATCGATTTCGATCCCGAGCGCGGCGGTTCGTACGTCCGACTGTCCTTTGCCGGGCCGACGAGTGACATCGAAGAGGCGTTGCGCCGGTTGGGCGCATGGCTGCCAGGTCAGAAAGGCGGTGGCTCGTAGCGTGGCGCGTGTTTTCGGAGTTTTTCGGCGAGTCGATCCTGGGCAAGTCGCTCTTCGTTGATACGTCGTTCCGAGGTGATGCGGTAGTGACGATCTGCCACACGCGTACGTTTCCGCCGCGGCATCATCAGTGTCCTACCGATATTCGGTGGTCCGGTCCTCCTGGCAATCGTCAGCTCACCCGTTGACGTGGCCAACATTGGGAAAAAGATGCTCCCGCCAGGGGTAGTGGCGTAGGTGTGACCGCTGGGAGCGATCCACTCCACGGTGCCGTCCGGTAGCTGACGATCTGCCCAGCCGTCAAACCCCGTGTAGAACGTCTTCAACAAGTGGTGATAGCGGCAGAGCAGCTTCAGATTCGATGGGTGCGTGGGACCAAGCGGGAACGGGACGGTGTGGTCGATGTCGCATACCTCAGCCGGCTCATCGCATCCGGGGAACCGACACGTCAAATCCCGAAGGCGCACGAATTCGGCCAACGCCGCCGAAGGTCGACAACCGGGTTCCGGATTGGTCGAGGGCTTGACCAACGGCTTGACCTTCGCGGTTGCGGCCATGTCACGCAAGGTGATTGATGGCACCGGCCCGAATCCGGGCAAGTAGCCAGGGGCTTCAGAGTCTCCGCTGATCGTCGCCTGCTCAGCCAAGACATGGACCACCACGTCGGTGGCCGGACGTCGTTGTGCTGCCGAGCAGGCCGGCGACCCGCATTGGCAACGCATGGCCGGCAGTCCGGCGGCCAATGCGCCCAACGCGTCCGCCCGACGTTGCTTCTTGGTTCGCGGATCTGCCTGGCAGACCGTTTCGGCAAGTGCGTCAAGCTTTTGGTCCAAAGCCGCGCCGTCCGTAGCGTGCAACTGCGCCCAAATCCCTGCCAACCCAGAATCCGTGGGCTCGATTTCGACATAGCGGTCTTCGCTGCGCTGTCCCGGCACCCGCGTGCCAGCCGGGTCGAACCGCATTACCCACAAGTCGATGCGCTCGATGAGCTTGGGCTCGGAGAGCCGCATCCACTTCGGCGCATGCCTGGCCACTGCCGCATCCAGCTTGGCGATCAACACCGGATCCTCGACCAACTCGGTGCGGGATACGACCGCGGCCACCAGACGAAAATCGATGAGTCCTCGAGCAAAGACTTCAGCGACTCGGGGCAGCCGCTCGCGCAACGCGATCGCATAGCGCAACCGTCCCCGGGCCCGACCGCGGCTGAGACCCAACGCAGCGGCTACCTCGGCGACCACATTCTCATGGCCGTCGATGGCCCAGTTCAGCCGATCGACACGGTTCTCGGGTGCGCGACGCGCATATAACTCGCCGATCGCGGCCAACTCCCGCCCACACATCGCGTTCTGCTCGTGCGCCGCGGCTGTGATGGCCTCCACCACACCGGCGTCATCCACATCAGCGAAGGTCCTTCTGACCTGCGGTGATGCGCCGATATCGAACATACTTTCGATGTTACACCGCACCTACGACAAGCGCTTCGACCGCGGCGAGTCGACTCAACCACGACCGGGTCAGGCGACTCGGGCCTCCACCACGCTGAGCGGAGAAGCGGTCTGCACCACGCGCGTCATCCGGAATCCCGCTTGGCTGAGCAGCTCTCGGTACTCGGCGGTGGTGCGTTCGCGGGCCGCCAGGTTCAGCAGCATCTCTAGATCCGCCCATTTCCCCGGAAAGTCGCGGTCGTGGTCGGGTATCACCAATTCGATCAGCAACACCGTGGCTCGGGGGCCGGCTGCGGTGCGAACATTGCGCAGGATCTGCACCGCCTTCTCGTCAGACCAGTCGTGCATGATGTTCTTCAGGACGTACGCGTCGCCGCCGTCGGGAATGCTGTCGAAAAAAGATCCCGTCTCGATACGCACCCGATCGGCGACCTTGTGCTTGCACAGCAGGCTCGGGGCGCTCCCGACGACCTGCGGCAGGTCGTACAAGACACCCTGCGAGTCCGGCGCCGCCGCCAGAATGGTGGCCAGCAACGGGCCCTGCCCACCGCCGACGTCGACGATCGTGGGGTACACGCTGAAGTCGTAGCCGGCGGCCACCGACGAATCGGTTAACGCCGAAATGGCCGTCATTGTCCGATTGAACAGTGCGGCGTGCTCGGGCTCCTCGGCGAAATAGTCGAAGCTCTCCTTGCCATGCAACACCGGGACGACAGATCGTCCGGTTCGGATCGAATCCACCAGCCGGGTCCACCGTTCGCGTTGCTCACGCGAGCCGTAGAACCGGGCCGCCCACGCCATTGACACCGGCGCGTCGGAACGCAGCGTGTCGGCAAGGGGATTCAGCTCATAGCGGCCGTCGAGGCGGCGACGAAACACGCCCCGGCCGATCAACGCCCGCAACAGCCGGTGCAGCGCGTCGGCGTCTGCACCGACCCGGGCCGCCAATTCGTCGATCGGCAACGGCCCGTCGGCGAGGGCGTCGGCAACACCCAACTCGGCCGCCACCGTGACCGCCTGGGATGTCCAGGTGGCAATGATCATCTCCATCATCGCCGCCGGGGCGGGCACCAGCCGCTGATTGAGCCGATACAGGTGGTGGCGAATCCACTCCACAACGCGGGCCAGTTTGGCGGGCGGCACCCTGGCGGTCGTCGACATCACGTCACCTCCACAGGGAGCGCGGGCCCAAGGTCACGGCTGAACTCCGCCGAGATGTCGCGGTGACTGACCCAACGCAGGAACATCGTCAACGCCCACGTCATGAACCGGTCTGAGATCAGCGCCGCCGGTCGTAGCACGGACTCCGGGCGCGACACCTGCTGCGTGGTCAACCAGGACACGGCCTTGACCTTGCGCCGTCGGGTGCTCTCGTACCAGCGCAGGGCGCTTCCGAGCTCACTGTTGTTGCGGTTGTGGCCATTTCGCAATTCTGACAGAGCCTTGCGCAACACCATCGTGTCGAGCAGCGCCTGATTAGTCCCCTGCGCAAGCGTGGGTGGCATCGCGTGTGCGGCATCGCCAAGCAACGTCAGCGCGCCCGCGCCGGCGCGGGGAATCGGGTGCCGAAAATGCGGGAACGGTGAAGGTGCCAGATCGTCGTCCGTCAGGGTCGCGAGTACTTGATCGACCGTGTCGGACCATCCGGTGAAGTGGGACCGGATCATCTCGATCGGGTGTTGCGGTCTGACAAAGTCAGACGACCAGGGCAAGTCGAACCACCACTGCAGGGCAGAGCCTCCAGCCGGCCACAAGCCGAGGTTTCCGTGCTCGCCGATCATCATCGTCGCGACGTGCGGGTCGGAGATGCCCGGGAGTGTGACCAGTCCCTGCCAGCTGCACCACCCGGTCGGCTTCGCGGGTTTCCCGCCGACGATATTGCGAACCACCGAGTGCAGGCCGTCCGCACCGATCAACAGATCCCCGTCGACCGAGCTACCGTCTTCGAAGTCGACCCGCACACCATTGCGGGTACGGACCACCCCTTCAGCACGGGAGTTGCATCGGATGCGATCGATCGGAAAGCCTTTGAGCAATCGTTCCAGCAGGATTCGACGTGGGACCATCCGGACGGGCGCGCCCGGCCGGTTCACCATTGCGTTGAGGTCCATGGTGGCGAGCGGGCGACCGCTGGATGTCATGACCCGCACGGTGGACAACAGCTGCCCGGCTCCGTCCATGTCGACACCCAGCTGCTGGAGCACCGTCGCGCCATTGGACCAGATGGTGACGGCGCCACCGCCTGGCGTCACGTTCGGTCGCTGGTCGAAGACGGTGACGTCGTGTCCGTCGCGCAGTAATCCGCGGGCGACGGAAATGCCGCTCACACCCGCGCCGATGACCAGGATTCGAAGTTTCAATCGACGACCCGCCCTAGTCCTCGGCGTGCCGGTCGTAGTCCCACCGCTCGAGCCGTGCCTGCAGCCTCAATAGGCCATATCCGGCGAACGGTGTGCCGACCGAGAAGTAGACCATCAGCAGCGGACTCATCTCACAAACCTCTCTAGAACCTACTGCTGCTACCACGCGATACCTCGACCAAAAGTTCACCGCGGCGCCTAGCATCCCGACATGACCGACTTCTCGGATCTGCCGGCCGATGATCAGCAGGCGATCGGCAAAACACTTCTGACGTTGCTGAAAGGTTTCCGCGACCGCGATGCGGAGGCGCTGCACGCGGTGTATTCCGACGACGCCGACTGGGTCAACGCCTTCGGCACGGTCAAACGCGGGCGCGAGGACATCGTCGACTACCTCAGGGGCTTGTTCGCCGATGACAACTTCAACCGCGGCGAACCCGAGGGGCCGCCCGAGACCAGTTTCCGGGTGCTGACACCCGAGGTCGTTCTGGTGTCAGCACACCTGCGGATCAAAGGTCAGGGGCTGGTCGGCGGCGGAACGCTTGACCGGGACAACTTCTCGCTTCGCGCATTGCAGCGTCAGGCCGACGGATCGTGGGTCATCGTGTCGGAGATGTTCCAGGACGCCAACACCGAAACCACCTACGCGCAATGAGGAAGCCGGCACGGTGAGCCTGGCTATTTCCGATCACGAGCGGGCCGCGCTGGCCGAGCTTGCGAACTTCCCACTGTTCGCCGCAATCACCGGGCGACGATCGCGCCGATTCCCGGTCGGCGGCCAGATCCCTGCCGGAGCACTGGCCTATACCAGCCGTCGACCGGTGCAGCCGTTGTCGGAAGTCGAACGTGCACTGCTGGTTTCGGCCACCGGCGGCGTCACCGGTTGGAACTTCGGCATCACCCACAACCCTAGCTATGCGCCCTTGTTTCCCAACTACTCGGGCAGCGCGACGGGTCGAACGTTCCCGTCGGCCGCAGGCTTCCACACCAGCCAGCTGTTCTTCACTGACGACACCGGAACCTATCTGCTGCCCAGCCGTGATGAGCATCCGCGCGAGTTCGACAGCATCGAGGAGTGGATCAGTCACACCGCCGAGTCCTATGTGCGTATCTCGGATACACGTCTCGAACTGCCTCGCGCGGAACCGCACATGGAGGGCCACAACATCTGGATTGGCAACCATCCGGGCAGCCTGCTGGCATTCCCGGTAGCCGATCTCGCCGAACACTTGATGGAAAACCTGTGGTTCTTCGCGGCCAACGGCTACCCGATCTTCGATGACATCAGCTGCCGCAACATCGCTGGCCTGGAACGGTTTTCCGCGCTACCCCACGCCGATGACCCGATCCCGTTGTCGTTCGTCGAGCAGTACACGCTCACCGAGACGAGCGCGGAACTCGCGATCGCCACCAACAACGGAGTGCTGGCGCTGCAGGCAATAGGTCTCGGCGGCTGGACCTACGACGGGCTCAATCGGTTGTCGGTGTTGGGTGGCTCCGGCGACCCGAGCGCACCCGGGCTGGGCTTCGTCGCCGACGACGACGAGCGCTGGCCCTTCCCCAACGTCACCGGGCTGCCCGGATACTTCGAGACGCTCAGCCCACCGCATGTGCCGTCGGTAGCGGCCGGGGTGGACAAGCTGGTCACGCGAAAATACGGTCCAGGCGGGCCGTTTCACCCCGATACCCAAGGGCCATGGTCGGATACGCCGAAGGTGCGCGCCTCCGCGCTGCCGCCGGACGGCATTCAGGAGCTCGTCACGGTCGAAGCGTCCTACATCTACGATGCCTTCGGAAAGCTGCCCGGCACCGTGCCGACCGTGCACGTGCTGATGTACCTGCAGGCGCAACATCTCGACGTTGACTTCTACGACGAGTTCTTCGGCGCGGGCGCCTACCTGCCCACGCACGCCGATCACCAGGGCCGCTGGCATTAACGCGCACGCGCAGCGTCAGGCAGACGCCGGTACGTACACCCCTCGCCCCTGTGCCATTGATTCGAGAGCGTTATAAGCGATCCACACGAATCCGTTGTCGCCCCACCCTGTTCCGAAACTGTTCTGAACCCGAACCGCACCGGTTGTCGTCGTGTATGCGTCGTTGTAGCCGACGATGAGCATCACGTGGCCGACTTTCTTGCCGTTGCGGTTCTGCGCCCACTGTCCATTACCAACGTAGGGCGACGGTGAGCCGTGGTAGCGCGCGAAGTCTGTGTAGAGCGACGTACCGTAAGCGATTGGCACGCCGGACGCGATGACGGTACGCAGATTGTTCAATCCGCCCTGCCCGGTGATCGTTGTCACCTTGTAGTCGGGAATGTGGAAGCTCGGATCCGGTGGGATGGTCCGCGAACCATACCCCGACCAGTTCACGTGGCACGATGTTGTGGATCCCCGCCTCAAGTAGTTGGGGGCCGCAGCCAGCGACGGAGTGCCACCATTGGATTGAAGCCAGCTGAGACACTTGGTGATTTGGCCGCCTTGGCAGGTTTTGGCGGCGATGTTGTTTGCGGTTTCCGATCGAATGTAGGCGTAGCCGGGGCCGGCCTGCCGGGCGGGGCTGGTCGGCGGTGTCTGGCTTTTGCGGGCCGCGTAGAACGTGGCCAGGCCGTATACGGAGGCCCATACGAAACAGTTCGGCATGGTCTGCCGACCAACCGGAGGTAACCACTCGGCCCGAACGGACGCGGCCGGCGGTACTTTCGCGAGGCGCCCCGGCGCCTCCACTGTGCCCGGCTCGGGAACGTCTGGATCGTATCCATATTCGGTGAGCTCGTCCGGCTCGTAGCCTTTCGCTTCGCTGAAGCAGGAGGGAAGCGCCAGCCCCACGGCGCCGGTAGCCGCGAGCGCGAGTATCGAGCGCCTGTCGAACCGTGCGTTCATGAGTTTCCCGTGGGTCGCGAGATGTTCCAGGACGCCAACACCGAAACCACCTACGCGCTGAGCCCGCGGCCGACGGGACTGAACGAGTCCGGGTCGGCGACTTCCCAATCCGACCGCCACGTGGCCGGCGCATGGTCGAGCAGCGCTCCCGGGGCCAGCCATTCGTAAAGCTCCGCGTACGAACGTTGCGAGGTGGCCGATACGCGCTTGCGCAGCATGTGTGGGTTGAGCATCGACGGGTCGGAGACGCCCATCGAGCCCATCATCCGCATGGCCTGGGCGACGGTGGCCCGCTGGTAGCGGTACACGCGTTCGCTCTTGTCGGCGACGTCGAGAGCGCGGGCCCGATACGGGTCCTGGGTTGCGACGCCGACCGGGCAGTGGTTGGTGTGGCACCGCTGAGATTGAATGCAGCCCACCGCCATCATCATGGATCGGGCCGAGTTGGTGTAGTCCGCGCCTTGGATCAGGCGCTTGATGATGTCGTTTCCGGAGGCGACCTTGCCGCTCGCCCCGATCCGTATCCTGTCCCGCAGCCCCGTTCCCACCAAGGCGTTGTGCACGGTCATCAACCCGTCGGTGAGCGGAAGGCCGACGTTGTCCTCGTATTCCAGCGGCGCCGCGGCGGTTCCACCTTCGGCTCCGTCGACGATGATGAAGTCGGGCGTCACCCCTTCGGCGAGCATCGCCTTGCAGACCGCCAGCACGTCGACCCGGGAGCCGACACACAGCTTGAAGCCGACCGGTTTCCCGCCAGCCAATTCACGCAGCTTCGCGACGAACATGATCAGTTCGCGCGGGGTGTGAAACGCTGAATGCGACGCCGGGCTGACGCACTTCTGGCCGACCGGCACGCCTCGATACTCGGCGATCTCCTTGCTGACCTTCGCGGCGGGGAGTACGCCACCGATGCCGGGCTTGGCGCCCTGGCTCAACTTGATCGAAACGCACTTCACCAGATCGTGAGCCGCCTTGTCCGCGAACCGATCCGGATCGAACGTGCCGTCTGCTGCGCGAGCGCCGAAGTAGCCGGAGCCGATCTCCCACACCACGTCGGCGCCGCCGAGATGATACGGAGTCAGCCCCCCTTCGCCCGTGTCGTGGGCGAACCGGCCCTTGCGGGCGCCGTTGTTCAGCGCGCGGAGGGCGTTGGCCGACAGCGCGCCGAAGCTCATCGCCGAGACGTTCATCAGCGCCATGTCATACGGTCGCGCGCAATCGGGCCCACCGACTCGCACCCGGAACGGCTCGTCAGGGGGATCAACCGGGCGCGCCGAATGCACCAGATACTCGTAGCCGACCTGGTCGATGTCGCGCTCGGTACCGAAAGCCACTTCGGCGGCGGTGCCCTTCGCCCGCTCGTAGATCAACGAGCGGACGTCACGGTCGAAGGGGCGGCCGTCGAAGTTGCGCTCGATGAAGTACTGCTGCATTTCGGGGCGCAGCGCCTCCAGCAGAAACCGCATATGCCCCAGGACCGGGTAGTTGCGCAGCACCGAGTGGTTACGCTGCACCAGGTCGTAGACGCCCACGGCCGCGACGACCGCGACCACCGTTGCGGGAATCCACCAGCCCCATGGCCCCACGACGGCCAAGGACAGCAATGCCGCCGCAAGAGCCGTCAACAATGCGACAAAGCCAAACCGGATCAACGCAGCCCCGTCTCCTGCAGCAGGATCTTCATCGCAGAGCGTAGCGTTAGCGCGAAATATGACGCCGGAATCCGTACGCCGTCAGCCAGCGTGGTCGGGGACCATGGTCACTTGCGTCAGCCGCACGCTGTTGCCGGACGGGTCGCGGAACCCGGAGTCAATGCCATATGGCATTTCATGCGGCACCTCGGTGAACTCCACGCCGCGAGCCTTGAGTTGCTCGTAGGTGGCCTGGCAGTTGCCGGTCGTGAGGAATACGGTGCCCGCGAAGCCCTTTGCGACGACCTCCATCACCTGTTTCCGGGTGGCGTCATCCATCACCGGTGGGCCCGGGACCGCCATCAGCACGATCGACACGTCGTCCTGGCCGGGCGGGCCGACGGTAAGCCACCGGAAGCCCAATTCGGGCAGCCTGACATCCTGGCGGACCTCCATGCCCACCTTTTCGGTCCAGTATTTCAACGAGACTTCTTGGTCATGCACCCACAGGTGGGCGCTGGCGATCTTCAACATGAGGCCGACGCTACGGTCCGCCGCGCCCGCCCGTCTTCTCCCCGTGTGCTGTCTTGATGCGACTATCCCGCGCCGGCCGCGTGTCGCGCTGCAGAATGCAGCTCGGCACCCGGGCGTGCACCGAGGCCGGCGGCATGCTCGCCCGGTATGCCGCCGGGGGCTTGCCGAACACCCGCGCGAAGCTAGTCGTGAACGATCCGATGCTCTGCAGCCCGACCATCACGCAGATCTCGGCCACCGAGCGGTCGGTGTAACGCAGCAACGCCGCCGCCCGCTCCAGCCGGCGGCTCTGAAGATAGGCGCGAGGCGACTCGCCGAACGTCTTGGTGAACATCCGGCTGAAATGCGCCCGCGACAACCCCGCCGCCGCAGCCAGGTCCGCCACGGTGATCGGCTCCCCGTAGCGCGCGTCGACGAAATCCTTCGCCCTCAGTAGATAACGGGCGGGGGGCACCTGCGGCATGAAATCAGTATCGCCTCTCGCGGGAGGTAGGCCATTAAGCCAGCTCCGTCATACATTCGGCGCAAATCCGCTACAGCCAGGTGTCCTGAGTGGTCGTCGTCAGGAACGCCTCGAGGTCGTCACGCCACTGCGCCGGCGTGGTCTTGTCCGGCTCGATGCCGGTGTAATCGCCGCGGTAGAACAGCAATGGCCGTGGCTTGATCTTGGGCACCTCCGAAAGGGACTGCACCGAGCCGAACACCACGAAATGGTCGCCGCCGTCGTGCACTGACGCCACCGTGCAGTCGATGTACGCCAACGATCCGTCGATGACTGGCGAACCCGAAGGCGAAGCGCTCCAGTCGATACCGGCGAACTTGTCCGGTTCCTTGGAGCCGAACCGCGCCGACACATCCTTTTGGCTCTCGGTCAACACGTTAACGCAGAACTTCCCGGTGGCCTCGATGGCTTTCCATGAGCGCGAGACCTTGGTGGGGCAGAACAGCACCAGCGGCGGCTCGAGCGACAGCGCCGCGAACGACTGACAGGCGAAACCGACCGGGACGTCGTCGTGCACGGTGGTGATGATCGTGATCCCGGTGCAGAACTGACCCAGCACGCTGCGGAACATGCGCGGGTCTATCGGCGCAGCAGACACAGTGTTGAGGCTAGCTTTTGAAGCCGATGGTGAAGTCGTGGCCCCACAGGCTCACAGCGGTGCTTTCCCTGGCGATCCAGTCGTCATCGTCGACTTTTCTGCCCTCACAACCGAATTCGACATCGAACCCACCAGGTGTCTTCATGTAGAAGGACAACATCAGGTCGTTGACGTGCCGACCCAGGGTGGCCGACATAGGCACCTTGCGGCGCAATGCGCGATCCAGGCACAGACCGACGTCGTCGGCCTCCCCGACCTCCATCATCAGGTGCACGATCCCACTGGGCGTTGGTGCCGGCATGAAGGCCAGGCTGTGATGGCGCGGGTTGCAGCCAAAGAAGCGCAGCCACGCTGGCGGCCCGTCGGCGGGGCGGCCCACCAACTGCGGCGGCAGCCGCATCGAGTCGCGCAGCTTGAAGCCGAGCACATCGCGGTAAAAGTGCAGCGCCTCGGCGTCGTCGCGGGTGGACAGCACCACATGTCCCAGGCCCTGTTCACCGGTGACGAACTTGTGCCCATACGGGCTGACGACGCGGCGGTGCTCGAGCGCGGCGCCGTGGAACACCTCCAGGCGATTCCCCGAGGGATCGGAGAATAGGATCATCTCGTCTACCCGCCGATCGACCAGCTCAGCGGCGGTGGCCTCCTTGCACGGCGTGCCCTCGACGTCGAGTCGATTCCGGATTTCCTGCAGGCCTTCGGCATTCGCGCATTCCCAACCAGACTCCGATAGCCGGTCGTGCTCGCCCGGCACGATCACCAACCGGGCCGGGAAATCGTCCATGCGCAGGTACAGCGCGCCGTCGGTGGTTCCACTGCCCTCGATCATGCCGAGGACTTTCAGGCCGTATTCCCGCCACGCCGCCACATCGGTGGCCTCGATGCGCAGGTAGCCCAGCGAACGGATGCTCATTTACGCACCTCCCAGGAAATCAATGGTCAGCTTGTTGAACTCGTCGAACTTCTCCACCTGCGCCCAGTGTCCACACTGCCCGAACACGTGCAGCTGCGCCCGCGGGATGGTCTTCAGCGCGACCAGCGCGCCGTCGAGCGGGTTGACCCGATCTTCGCGGCCCCAGATCAACAGCACCGGCTGACGCAGCCGGTGGACCTCGCGCCACATCATGCCGAGTTCGAAATCAGCCCCAGCGAACGACTTTCCCATCGCCATCGTCGCGGCCAGTGACTCCGGCGTGCTGGCCAACGCGAAACGCTCATCAACAAGCTCCGGGGTGATCAGCTTCTGGTTGTAGACCATCACCCGCAGGAACGCCTCGAGATTTTCTCGGGTCGGCTCGATGGAGAATTTCCCAAGCCGCTTGACGCCCTCGGTCGGATCAGGCGCAAACAGGTTGATGCTCAGCCCGCCGGGACCCATCAGCACCAGGCGTCCGGCGTGGTCCGGGTAGTCCAGCGCGAACCGGACGGCGGTGCCTCCACCCAATGAATTGCCCACCAGCGGAACGCGTCCCAGACCGAGTTGGTCGAAGAGCCCTTTGAGCGCCCTAGCCGCATAGTGATTGAACTGGCCGTGTTCGGCGCGTTTGTCGGAATGGCCGTAGCCAGGCTGATCAACGGCCAGCACGTGAAAACGCTCGGCCAACACCGGAATGTTGCGCGAGAAGTTCGTCCAGCTCGCCGCTCCGGGACCGCCCCCGTGCAGCAGTACCACCGTCTGGTCGTTGCCGACGCCCGCTTCGTGATAGTGCAGCTTCAGCGGTCCGTCGACGTCGACCTCGACGAACCGCGAGGTCGACTCGAAGGTCAGCTCATCAGTCGCGGTCACCTGGCGCCGCCCCTTCTCAAGCGGGTGGGGGTCCCCCCTCTGGGGGCGTGCCCCCACCTCATCGCTACTCCAATCTGCATCGTCGCCGGCGCGGTCATACCTAAACCATGGTGTCGCCGGGCGGCAGCCCGAACTCGTGGTTACCGAAGATCACGTACGCCCGCTCGGGGTCGTTGGCCGCGTGCACCCGGCCGGCGTGTGCGTCGCGCCAGAAACGTTGCACCGGTGTGTCATTGGCCAGCGCTGTGGCCCCGGAAGCCTCGAACAGGCGGTCGATCGAAGCGATCGCGCGCCCGGTGGCACGCACCTGATCGCGGCGGGCGCGGGCGCGCAGGTCGAACGGGATCTCCTTGCCGGCGGACAGCAGCGTGTACTCGTCGGCAACGTTGCCGCTCAACTGGCGCCAGGCCGCGTCGATGTCGCTGGCCGCCTCAGCGATACGAACCTTGGCGAACGGGTCGTCCTTGGCCTTCTCCCCGGCGAACGCCGCGCGCACCCGCTTGCCCTGGTGCTCCACATGCGCGTCGTACGCGCCGTAAGCCATGCCGACGATCGGCGCCGAAATGGTAGTGGGATGCATTGTGCCCCAAGGCATTTTGTAAACCGGAGCGGTGTTGGTCTGATAGCCGCCCGCGGTGCCGTCATTCATCGCCTTGTACGACAAGAACCGGTGCCGGGGTACGAAGACGTCCTTGACGATGACGGTGTTGCTGCCGGTGCCGCGCAGGCCAACGACATGCCAGACGTCGTCGATGCGGTACTCGCTGCGCGGGATCAAAAAGCTGCCGAAGTCCACCGGCCGGCCGTCCTTGATGACCGGGCCACCGAGAAATGCCCACGTCGCGTGGTCACAGCCCGACGACCAGTTCCACGAGCCGCTGACCAGATAGCCACCGTCGACCACGACGCCCGCACCCATCGGGGCGTACGACGACGAAATCCGCACATTGGTGTCCTCGCCCCACACCTCCTCTTGGGCCTGCTGGTCGAACAGCGCCAGGTGCCAGTTGTGCACGCCGATGATCGAGCTCACCCAGCCGGTAGACCCACAAGCACTGGCCAGGCGACGAGCCGCCTCGTAGAACAACGCGGGGTCACATTCCAGACCGTCCCACTGCTTGGGCTGCAGCAGCCGGAAGAAACCGATTTCCTGAAGCTCGCTCACCGTGTCGTCCGGCAACCGGCGCAGGTCTTCGGTCTCCTGTGCCCGCTGCCGCAATTTGGGCAGCAGCTCGTCGATGCCGTCTAGGACCGACTGGGCGTCACGTTGTTCAATGGACGTCACGGGTTCCTCCATAGGTGGCTCACTTAGACAGAGACTAGAACACGTTCCGATTTGTGTCGAGCACGCTATTCCTGCGACTGGTAGCGCCATCAATCGAGTTTTCTGTAACCTGTTCTAGTTATGATAGACGAGAGGACTTCGCAGTGCCGGAAGTCGTGACCGATGAGGTTCCCGACGAGCCGCTCGGCAGCCATGTCCTTGAACTGGAGGTCGCCGATGTTCTCGCCGAGACCGACGAAGCGCGGTCGCTGGTCTTCGGGGTCCCGGACGGTGCCGAGATCCCTGGCGACCGGCTGCGGTATGCGCCCGGCCAGTTTCTGACACTGCGAGTGCCCAGCGATCGCACCGGATCGGTCGCGCGCTGCTATTCGTTGTGCAGCTCGCCGTTCACCGACGACGCGCTCACGGTCACCGTCAAGCGGACCGCCGACGGGTACGCGTCGAACTGGCTGTGCGACCACGCCCATCCCGGCATGCGGATTCACGTGCTGGCTCCGTCGGGCACCTTCGTGCCCAAGACGCTCGACGACGACTTCCTGCTGCTCGCCGCCGGCAGCGGGATCACGCCGGTCATGTCGATCTGCAAATCGGCGCTGTCCGAGGGCAGCGGGCAGGTGGTATTGCTCTACGCCAACCGCGACGAGCGCTCGGTGATCTTCGGCGACGCCCTGCGTGAGCTCGCCGCCAAATACCCCGACCGGCTGACCGTGGTGCACTGGCTGGAGTCGTTGCAAGGACTGCCATCGGCCACCGCGCTGGCCCAACTGGCCTCCCCTTTCACCGACCGGCAGGCCTTCATCTGCGGGCCCGGGCCATTCATGGCGGCTGCACGCGAAGCCCTCGAAGCGCTGAATGTGCCTGCGCAGCAAGTACATATCGAGGTCTTCCGGTCGCTGGAAACCGATCCGTTCGCCGCGGTGAAGGTCAAGGACGCCGGCGACGAGCCACCTGCGACCGCGGTGGTCGAGCTGGACGGGCAGACACATACCGTGTCGTGGCCGCGCGGGGCCAAGCTGCTGGACGTGCTCCTGGACGCCGGCCTGGACGCGCCTTTCTCCTGCCGTGAGGGCCACTGCGGCGCCTGCGCCACCACCCTGCGCGGCGGCAAAGTGAGCATGGAGGTCAACGACGTGTTGGAACAGCAGGACCTCGACGACGGGCTGATCCTGGCCTGCCAGTCTCACCCTGAAACCGATTCGGTCGAAGTTACCTACGACGAGTAGCCGCAGCGTAAGTTCCGCTCAGGCTGCGCGACGGGAAGCGAAGGGCAATGGCGATGATGCGGCTGGCGGCGGCGGTGGCGGGCGTCGGTTTGGTGCTGGCTTCGTCGTCTCTCGTCGATCCTGCGGATTCGTCGGCCGCCAGCAACAATGCCACCACGACGTTTCCGCTCGACGGGCCGAACCAGTTGGAGACCTACGCCCGGCTCGATTGCCATCACGCGAACGGCAGCTGCGACTTCACCGTGGGGGCCGACCGGAAGACAGCCGACGGCGTGACCGGGTTCCCAAACGATCTGTGGTCGCGGCAGAGCACCACGATCCGCCCCACCGACCGACTGGCGTACCTGGACGTGCACGCCACCGCCCAATACGACCGGGTCAACAAAGACGGCGGTTCCGACGAAGTCACCACGATCAACATGGGTGAAGGTCCGCTGGAGAAGTATCAAACCGTCGGCCGGATCGACTCGACGGACTGGCGGACCGGGCAACCTCGTCTTGACGTCAACGTCATCGCCTGCACGCACATCCAGGTGGTCTACAGCGGGGTCAATATCACCTCACCGAGCACCTGCGCACAAGCCAACTTCTCCTGAGCGACCATTGCGTGGCGTTGTCAACGAGACTCGAGAAAAGTGATCACCGCTCGGACGCGGCGGTGATCGTCAGCGGTCTCGGGCAGGTTCAGCTTGCTCAGAATGCTTCGCACGTGCTTCTCGACGGTGCCTTCGGTAGCCACAGGGCCAGGACGACCTGTTCTCCGCCCTGGAGCAGCGTTCGGCGGTGGTGTTCATCCATCCCGCCGATCTGCCCGGCCCGACCGTGCCCGGTGTCGCGCCGTTTGCCGCTGACTTCCTGCTTGACACCACTCGCGCGGCGTACCTGTTGGTGCGAAATGGCATCCGTCGCAAGTATCCGAACATCCGATTCATCCTCAGCCACGCCGGCGGGTTCGTCCCCTACGCCAGTCACCGCATGGCGGTGGCGATTACGGGCGACACCGGCCGCAGCCCCGCCGATAGCCTCGACGACTTCGCCGGCTTCTACTTCGACACCGCACTCTCGTCCAGCGCCGCTGCGTTACCCACGCTGCTTGCCTTCGCCAAACCCGGACACATTACCTTCGGGTCCGACTGGCCGTTTGCACCCATCGCCGCGGCCAAGCTCTTTGCCGCCGGACTGGAAACCTACTCGCGCATGAACGCCGAAACGCGCGACGCCATCGACCATCACAACGCCCTCGCACTGTTCCCTCGATTGGGCACGGCGCTTCCCGCGCCCAGATCGCACATCGAGACCGCCCGCCACGTCGCAAGCCGGGCGGTAATGCGCGGAATCGCTCGACTCATCACCACCAGGTAACAACGTAGAACCATGTAAATGGTCGGAATTGGTCATTCGCGGCTGGCTTCACTGGTCTAACGCGCATTGGGCCGACTCGTCGATCGAGCAGTTGGGTTGATTATCGTCAGTCACTTGTGGGGTCAACGCCGCAACCGCGATCAGCACGAGTCGAGGATCGTCCCTGGTGCCATGTGTTCCGACTCCCGGATCACGCTGTGATTCGGTGTCGAATCACAACGACCGTATGGGCAGCGTGCCGATCTCAGTCACGCGTTCACGCCGGCTGATGTACTGAAGCTGAACGCGCTTCTGAGCACGCGCTGCTCGATGAGGTCGGCGCCTCGGGCGACCCCGCCGGTCGCTGCGAAACCCGCCGCGACCCGTCGTGCACCGTCTGTCATGGTCATCGCCTGTCGAACTTTAGCCGACAGCCGAGCCGCCGTCAGCTTCTTCGCCGGTAGACGGGTTCCGCAGCGCGCCACCTCTGCCCGCCGCGCAACCTCGAATTGGTCGCGCCCAAATGGCACCACGCACACCGGAACCCCTCGGGCGAGGGCCTTTTGGGTGCCGCCCATGCCACCGTGGGTGATAGCGCACACCGCGCGGTCCAATACGGGGCCGTGCGGTACGAACTGGACCACTGTCGCGTTCTGTGTCAGTGCGATGTCGCTTGGTAGCCCGGCGGGTAGTGTCGCAACCACGTGTACCGGCTCGTCCGCGAGCGCGGTCATCGCGGTCTTGACGAGCTTTTCATCGGCCTGCTGCTGCGATGACGTTGTGACAAGGACGATCGGCCGGTCAATCGCCGCGAGCCAGTCGGGAACAGTATCCATGGCCGGTTCGAACATGCAGGGGCCGATCATCTGTATGGCATCGCCCCAGTCAGTCTGCGGATATTCGAACGGCTTCCCACTTGCCACCAGCATCAGCGGGGCCCGTCGCATGAATTCATCCGCCGAAGCGACCGGCGGCGCACCGGCGATCGCACGAATCTTGTTGCCTGCCGGCAACACCGCCCTCTCCATCATGCCGATCGCGATCGGCCGCAGCGCGGCGTCGCGGAGCCGGCCGCGCAGGCCCGGTAGTGGAGCCAGACCCAGTCCGAAAGGCGGCACTCCACGTGATTGCAGAGCCGGCGTATAGGGGGAGAAACATGCCCACGGAATGTCACGCGCGTCGGCGACCGACAGCGCACCCCAGCAATTCACGTCGACGAGCAACGCGTCGGGGCGCGTTCGCTCGACCGCATCGGCGAAGTCGGCGACTTCGTAGGCGGCGCGTCGGCAGAACACGTCCACCGCCCTCTTCAGGGCGCCGCGAGGATTTGAAGCCTTCCAGTCATCGTTGGCGATCGCCTCGATTCGCGGATCGATGATGTCGGTGGTGAAACCCAGCTTTCGCCCCATCTCCACACCCGTGGATAAGGTCCGAAGATGAATCTCGTGGCCGCGAGCGGACAATTCCAGCAGGAGGGCGCTGAACGGGAACAGATGGCCGAGTGCCGGCGAAGTGTAGGCCAAGATCGTTGCCATTGTTTTCACGTCTTCTCTTGGGGCTTGAGCATCTGGCACCTCACATTGTTGGGTATGAACGGTTCCGTGTCGGTACCGATGGCAACCATATGGATTGGGTGCCAGCACTACGGCCAGCCGCTGCAAATCCCTCGAGACCAATGAAAGCCATTATAGAAGAACGGTGTTCACCTTGGGTCCCGCCGATCGGGAACAGTAGCGGTTAGCAGTCACCGGAGATGGCGGAACACGTATCCACCGCAGTACGAGAATTGGTACCGCTCGAGCGCTACGGCGCGGCTGCGATGACGGCTTTGCCCGTGGGCGCTGGCACACCGAGCGCGTCATCGACTACCTGCAAGCAGTACTCAACTGCGCGACGCGGCCGTTCTCTTACAACGGCTTTCACTGCTCGTGGGGCGATTGTCGCGGGTGGCAGGTAGTGCTGGCATCCAATCTATATGGTTGCCAGCGGTGCCGACACGGAACGTTTCGTGCCCGACACTGGGGGACATGTCGATAAGAAACTCCGTCGTAACCCTTAACGCTGTGACCCAGCAGATCATCGACCTCGTCGAAAAAGACGTGGCAGCCGCTGATCTCACGGCCGATACGTCGTTGCAGAGTCAGGGGCTGGATTCGCTGAAGGTCATGTCACTCGTCTTCAAGATAGAAGAGCACTACGACATCGTCCTAGACGAGGCGGACGCGGACGATCTGCGGACCGTCGGCGATCTAGCGGCTTTAGTCGTTCGGCGAGTTGAGGAACAACCATGAGAGGTGCTCCCGCGATCCGTCCAAAGGATGCGACTCTGACCGAGATGCTCGCCGCGGCGGCGCAGATTCAGGTGAGCCTGTTCTTCGTCAACCGGAAAGAGCAAGACTATGAAGTCCCGATGGCTCGCGTGCGGGAGCGCGCGCTGTCGATCGCTGCGGATCTGATGGCTCGCGGAGTGCGCAAGGGCGATCGCGTCGCGCTCGTGCTGCCGACCTGCCCGGAGTTCGTGGAATGCTTGTTCGGCGCGCTTTGCGCGGGAGCCATCCCGGTTCCGCTGTATCCACCGCTCCGGCTCGGCAAACTCGACGAGTATCACCGGCGGACAGCGGCCATGCTGAAGGCGGTCGATGCGGCCATGGTCGTCACCGACGAACGCATCCGGCGTTTTCTAGGGATCGCCGTTGCGGACTCGGCTCCTCGCCTGGGATGCGTGACGGCATCCGGCCTGGGCGGCCCGAACCGGGAAGAGGTCGAAGTTGCCCCCGACGACGTGGCATTGATCCAATTCTCCTCGGGCACAACCAACGACCCCAAACCGGTGGCGTTAACGCATGCAAATCTGCTGTCGAACCTTGCCGCGATTGAGGGCTACCTCATAGACGAGGGAGCGCCGAACCGGGTCGGCGTCACGTGGCTGCCGCTCTACCACGACATGGGATTGATCGGAAACCTGCTCTGCGCGTTCTACATGCGGCGCAAGTTGGTCTTGCTGCCGCCGGAGCTGTTCGTCGCGGTACCGGGTGCATGGCTCCGCGCCATCTCACGACACCGGGGCACGGTCACGGCGGCACCCAACTTCGCCTTCGGTTTGTGCCTGAAACGTATTCGCGACGAGGAACTCGACGGGGTCGACTTGTCTTCATGGCGGGTCTCGCTCAATGGAGCGGAGGCAGTCAGCTCCGCGGCACAGCGGCGATTCGAGGAGCGATTCGCGCGCTGGGGGTTGCGCGCGTCGGCGCTTACGCCGTGCTACGGGATGGCAGAGGCTTCGTTGGCCGTGACGTTCAAGCCGGCCGGCACCTCGTTTCGCACCCTTGCCGTGGACGCCGAGAGACTGGCCCTCGACGGCGTCGTCGCACCGGGCACCAAAGAACTGGTGAGCGTAGGCCGCCCGCTGGCCGGTGTGGAGGTAGAGATCCGCGACGCGGCCGGGGTGTCGTTGCCTCCCGGCCGCGTCGGTCACATCTTCGTTCGCGGACCCAGCGTCATGGCCGGCTACTTCGCCCGAACCGACCTGACCGATCAGGCGATCCACGACGGCTGGCTGGATGCGGGCGACCTGGGGTTCACCGAGGACGGCGAGCTCTTTGTGTGCGGACGCCAGAAAGACATCATCGTCGTGCGCGGCGCGAACCACGCGCCCGAGGAATTCGAGGCAGCGTTGGAGTCGCTGCCCGGCGTTCGTACCGGATGCGCCGTCGCCGTGGGATTCGTCCCCGCTGGCCAGGATGACGAGGCGCTGGCCATGCTCGTCGAGACTACTAACAACGCCCCCTCGACCCTGGCGGACGAGGTGGCGTCGCGAGTCCAGGAGCACACGCAGATCCGACCCGCACGCGTGGAGCTGCTGGCGCCGGGCACGCTGCCGCGCACCAGCAGCGGAAAGCTGCGACGGCGCGAGGCGCGCACCCAGTGGCTGGCAGGCACGCTCTCGCCGCCCAAAAAGGTCTCCGCCGCAAGGCTACTGACCGCCGCGGCCCACGGTGAGCTGTCGCACGCGCGCGCGAGGTTCGCACGGCGGGCGGACAACACACCGTCGCTTACACCGAGCAGTAGGGAACGATAGCCATGTACCGGACAGACACAACCATTGATTCACACTCAGGAAGCGCGCCGTCGCCGGCGCACCGGACGGCCAATGCCGTGCGCCTGCGGCCCACCCTGCTGGGCATCGCGTCGGCGCATCCGCCGTTTGAGATCACCATGCAGGAGAGCTGGGAGCGCTTGTTTGCGCACATGTCGCCGCAGGTTCGGTTCGGGCAGCGAATCGTTGAGTCGACTGCAGTGCAGAAGCGCCACATCATGTGGGATCCGGATACGCTGCCGGAAGTCTGTACCATGCTGACCGGCGACCGAATGGCAGCCCATGCCGATGCCGCCATAGATGTGGCCTCGCGTTCGATCAGCCAAGCGATCGAGGGTTTCGATAAGGCCCGCGTCGGCAGCTTCGTGATGGCCTGCTCGACCGGTTACATCAATCCCGGCCCCGATCTCCTGCTAGCCAAAAAGCTTGGCCTGCGGTCGGATTTGCGGCGCACCTTCATAGGTCACATGGGTTGCTACGCGGCGCTCAACGTCATCAAGGTCGCCATGGACAGCTTGGCCGCAAGACCCGAAGAGCTGGTGATCGGCAACTGCACCGAGCTCAGTTCGGCCCATGTCCGCAATAGCCCGATGCCCGACGAGGATCCGACGGAATCACTGATCACGCAGGCGCTCTTCGGCGATGCCAGCGTGTCCATGCTGATGGGGTCGGCGCCCGACGGAGCCGGAATTCAGTTCCTGCGCACGCACACTGAGCAGCTCTATGACCAGCACCAGATGATGAGTTTGAACATCGGCAACCAGTCATTTTGGATGACGCTGGCCGCCGGCGTACCAGCGGCGCTCCAAGAGAACATCGAGGACTTTCTTGTCAAACTCCTGCAGCCTCTGGGACTGTCGGCCAGCGATGTCAACCACTGGGGAATACACCCAGGCGGTCCGAAGATCGTGCGGGTGCTGGGAAAGCAGTTGGCGTTGCAGCCGGCGCAATTACGGGCGAGCTGGGACGTCCTCGCTAACGCCGGAAACTGCGCCTCGGCCACGGTGCTACTGGTACTGGAAAACATTCTGCGAGTCGATAAGCCCCGCCGGGGAGAGTACGGGGTCCTGTTGACGTTCGGGCCGGGGCTCACCATCGAGGGCGCCGTCATTCGCTTCTGAACCAGATCGAGCGCCCGTCGCGGCCCGCCGCACGAAGCGCTGATCGTCTGAAAGCACAGGTCACAAGATCCCAGGCGGAGGAAATGTGTTAGAGGGTATTGCTCGGCTGGCCATTCGTGCGCCGCGGCGGATCATCGCAATCGCGCTGCTTGTCATGGCGGGCGCGGCGGTTTTCGGCATACCGGTGGCGAAAAGCCTGTCGGCGGGTGGCTTCGAGGATCCAACTGCGGGTTCCGCCCATGCCGCCCAGCTGTTGGCCGGCAAGTTCAATCAGGGCGACATGCAGATGCTGATCACCGTCAGCTCCAACGACGGCGCACAAAGCGGTGCCGCCAGCGCTGTCGGCACCGACATCGTTGTTCGGCTGCACAACTCGCCTTATGTGGCACAGGTGACCTCGCCATGGACAGCACCGCCGTCCTTGGCGAAGGCACTGATCAGCAAGGACGGTAACACCGGGCTCATCGTCGCGGGCATCATCGGCGGTGAAAACGGCGCGCAGCAGCATGCCGAAACTCTCAGCAACGAATTGGTACACGACCGTGACGGCGTGACGGTGCGCGCCGGGGGCGAGGCAATCACCGCCACCGAGATCAACCTCCAGACCCAAAAGGATCTCAAGCTGATGGAATCCATCGCGATCCCGCTGAGCTTTCTGGTGTTGGTGCGGGTGTTCGGTGGCGTGGTGGCGGCGGCGCTGCCGTTGGCAGTTGGCGGCTTCGCGATTTTTGGTTCGATGGCAGTGCTGCGCGCGATCACCTTCGCGACCGACGTTTCGATCTTCGCGCTGAATCTGTCCGTCGCGACGGGGCTGGCCTTGGCGATCGACTACACGCTGCTGATTATCAGCCGGTTTCGCGACGAGCTTGCCAACGGCGCCGGACGCGACGAGGCCCTCATGCGGACGATGGCCACCGCCGGCCGGACCGTGCTGTTCTCGGCGATGACGGTGGCGCTGTCGATGTCGGTGATGGTGCTGTTTCCGATGTACTTCCTGAAGTCATTCGCCTACGCCGGCGTCGCGGTGGTGGTGTTCGCGGCCGTCGCCGCGATCGTGGTCACGCCAGCGGCCATTGCGCTGCTCGGCCAACGGTTGGACTCCCTTGATGTTCGCCGGCTGGCACGCATGCTGCTGCGGCGGCCGGAACCCGTCCACCGCCCGGTTGAGCAGACATCCTTCTACCGGTTAGCCAAATTCGTGATGCCCCGGGCGATTCCGATCGGGCTCGCCGGTGCCGCGCTGCTGGTCGCGCTAGGCTTGCCGTTTTCCACTGCCAAGTGGGGCCTGCCCGATGATCGCGTGTTACCGACATCGAGCTCGGCGCGACAGGTCGGTGATCAGCTCCGTGCGGATTTCGCCGATAACCTTGCGACGAAGGTGACCATCGTCATCCCCGACGCCAGCGGGATAAGCGCCGCCGATCTCGGCCCATACGCATCGGAGCTCTCGCAGGTGCCCGGGGTGTCGTCGGTGTCGGCGCCAAATGGGACGTTCGTCGCCGGTAGGCATGTCGGACCACCCTCGGCCCCGACCGCGATCAGCGACGGCAGTGCTTTTCTGACCGTAACGAGCAGCGCGCCGCTGTACTCGCAAGCCTCCCAGACGCAGCTCGACGGGCTGCAGGCCGTGCTGGGTCCCGCGGGCCAGCACGCGCTCCTCACGGGGATCGCACCGACCAACCGCGACACCGCCTACGCCGTCAGCTCGCGGCTGCCCATCGTCCTCGCGGTCATTGCCGCGATCACCTTCGTACTGATGTTCCTCCTCACCGGCAGTGTGGTGTTGCCGCTAAAGACGCTGGTGCTCAACGCCTTATCGCTGACAGCCACGTTCGGCGCACTGGTGTGGATCTTCCAGGACGGACACCTCGGCGCATTGGGTACTACCGCCACCGGCACCCTGGTGGTCACCATGCCCGCGCTGTTGTTCTGCATCGCGTTCGGCTTGTCGATGGACTACGAGGTATTCCTGGTGTCGCGGATCCACGAATATTGGCTGGATTCCAACCGGACACCGGCCGACAATGACGAAAGCGTGGCGCTCGGGCTGGCCCACACCGGTCGGGTGATCACCGCCGCCGCATTGATCATGTCGATCTCTTTCGCAGCAATGATCGCCGCCCAGGTGTCGTTCATGCGGATGTTCGGGCTGGGTTTGACGTTGGCCGTTCTGGGAGACGCAACGCTGGTGCGAATGCTGCTCGTCCCGGCGTTCATGCGTGTCATGGGCCGGTTCAACTGGTGGGCACCCAAACCGCTTGCCCGGCTGCACAATAGGGTCCCGGCGAGCAAACCCGCACATCCATCAGCTTCGCCAGCCGAGGCGCTGTCCTACGCTGAGTGAGCGTCAGTACCTATGGACGGGATAGAGTTGCTAGTCACGCGCAGGTGCACCGATTTTGCGTTAGCACAGCGACATTCGTTGGGAGTAGGTGTTGGCTGTGTGTAGCGCAGTTTTCGTGCTGTCGCTTCTAGTGGCGATGGACCCCGTTCGGATCGGGATCATGGCGCTCTTGATTTCGCGGCCAAGGCCCATTCTCAACCTGCTTGCCTTCTGGTTGGGCGGCATGGCAGCGGGCATCGCCACCGCGTTGGTTGTGCTGCTTTTTCTACGCGATCTCACGCTTTCCGTTATGCGAGTTGTACTTTCGGCCATCAGCAGCCCG